>Ga0256831_1002195_pt1 | contig 10257 bp, 10 predicted proteins | sample 132544metaG_FD_189087 | JGI IMG/M metagenome (GOLD analysis project Ga0256831, IMG submission 189087) | Hydrothermal vent microbial communities from Lau Basin, Pacific Ocean - 132-544 | ecosystem: Environmental > Aquatic > Marine > Hydrothermal vents | place: Pacific Ocean: Lau Basin | collected...
CGCGACATCAAGGCCTACCAGAAGGGTGTGGACGATGGCGTCCCCATCCCCGCGTTAGGCCCGGACCTGGTCGATTGGCGTCGCTTCGAGCCGCTGATGGAGGCGGCGGGAGAAAAGGAGGCCGTCCATGGCTGAAACGCCGCAGGAAGCCGTTCAACTCAAAGGGATTCCGCAAGAGACCTTCCAGGCCCTGCAGGAGCGCTTCTCCGAGGCCGTCCAACCGGCCCGTTACGAGGGCGTCGTCGTCCCCGCGGAGAAGATCGTCGAGGTCGTCCGCTTCTTGCGCGATGAACTGGGCTACATCTTCCTTTCCAACCTCACGGCGACCGACTATCTCGACGTGAAGGGCGTCGAACCCCACATCGACGTCGTCTATCACCTCTTCCGCATGCAGGGCGGCTACGCCGCGCTGCACGTGGAGATTCCGCGCGAACTGGAGAAGGCGCATCTGCCCTCCGTAACCTCGCTCTTCCCCTCGGCGATGCTCCAGGAGCGCGAGGTCTATGACATGTTCGGCGTCAAGTTCGACGGCCATCCCGACCTGCGCCGCCTGCTGATGTGGGAGGGCTTCGACGGCTACCCGCTGCGCAAGGACTGGAAAGAGGTCTACTACGAGGGGGAGACGAAGCCCTACCGAAGCCGCTATCCGAAGGGCGGCCATCCCATCTACGCCGAGGAGCTTTCGCCGCTCAAGGATAACATCCGCTACCCCGAAGGATGGTCGCCGCAGGCGTGGGACTACGACGAGGCCGACCGCTTGCTCTACGAGCGGATGCTTTCCGCCCACCGCGATCCCGACAAGCCGCTGAAGACCGATGAGATGATCATCAACTTCGGGCCGCACCATCCCAGCACGCACGGCGTCTTCCGCATGGCCGTGCGGCTCGACGGGGAGACGGTCCGCCACCTGGAGCCGGTCTTCGGCTATCTGCACCGCAACCACGAGAAGATCGGCGAGCGCAACACCTGGATTCAGAATATCCCCTTCACCGACCGGCTGGACTACATCAACGGGATGACGAACAACTGGGCCTACATGGTCGCGCTGGAAAAGCTGCTCGGCTGGGAGGTGCCGGAACGGGCCGAATACATCCGCGTCATCGTGGGCGAGTTCTCCCGTATCGTCAACCATATGCTCGCGGCAGGCTTCTTCAGCAACGAACTGGGCCTCTACTTCACCGGCTCGCTCTACGCGCTGGAGGAACGCGAGCACATCCTCGACCTCTTCGAGGCGCTTTCCGGCGCGCGGATGATGTTCAACTACATGCGCCCCGGCGGCGTCCGCTACGACCTGCCGGAGGGATGGCTGGAGAAGGCCAAAGCCCTGGCCTACGAGCGCATCCCGCGCAAGGTGGAGCAGATGGCCCACTTCCTCCTCGACAACGACGTGGTCAAGGCGCGAACGATGGGCGTCGGCGTGCTGCCGCCCGACGTGGCCATCGCCTCCGGCATCACCGGCCCCGTCCTGCGTGCCAGCGGTGTCGCCTACGACATCCGCCGCGCCGAGCCGTACAGCCTCTACGATCAACTCGACTTCGACGTGGCCGTCCGCACGCACGGCGATGCTTACGACCGGCTCGCCATCCGCTTCGACGAGATTTGGCAGAGTCTGCGCATCCTCCGCCAGGTGCTGGAGAATATCCCCGAAGGCCCCATCGTGGCGAAGAAGCCCTCGCACCGCCTGAAGGTGCCCGCAGGCGAGACTTACGGACGCATCGAAGCGCCGAAGGGGGAACTGGGCTTCTACCTCGTCTCGCTGGGGAAGTTCAATCCCTACCGCTACCACATTCGCTCGACCTCGCTGCTCAATCTGACGGCGCTCAGCGATATGACGCGCGGGCTGAAGGTGGCCGACATCGTAACGGTGCTCGGCAGCATCGATCTGACGATGGGGGAGGTGGATCGCTAATGTACGGGTTCGGTGTGCTCAAGACGCTGGGAATCGCCTTCTACCACTTCGTGCTCACCTACGTGGACGATGTGAAGATGGGCTTCGGCAAGCGCTACACGCCGGAGCATCTGCCGGAGCGGCAGGGTGTGGAGGGGCGCGGCATCTACACCGTCCGCTACCCCAAGGAACGGCTTCCCCTGCCGGAACGAAGCCGCAACCACCCCTTCCTCGTCTACATCGAGGAGACGGGCAAGCTCAAATGCACCGCCTGCGGTATCTGCGCCCAGGCCTGCCCCGTCCAGTGCATCTGGATCGAGCGGGCGAAGGACCCGGAAACGGGCAAGCCGCTCAGTTACCCCGCCGCCTTCCACATCGACCAGGGACTGTGCATCGGCTGCGGCATGTGCGCCGAGTTCTGCCCCTTCGATTCCATCAAGATGGACATCGAATACGAGAACGCCTCTTACACCCGCCCCGGCTTCGTCGGCATCGAGGAGCTGAAGAAGCCGGAATCCTACCACGCCAGGATTCATCCCACCGACTACGCGCGGGAGATGGAGGAAAAGCGCCTGAAGGAAGAGCGCAAGCGCAAGGCCGCTGCCGCCAAGGCGGCCAAGGCCAAAGCCGCGGCAGCGAAGAAAGAGGCCGCCAAGCGGCCCCCCGACAAAACCTCGTAGGCCGGAAGCAAGAGGGCGCGGCCGTGGCCGCGCCCTCTCTCCTTTCCCCACGGATTAACCCCAGCCGATGTGGGGGGCCTTTCGCGGCGACTTTGGCCGCTTTTCCTCCCCCGTCTCCTCGTGGTGATGCTCGTGCGGGCTCTCACCCTCGTGGCGCACCGGCCCTTCCCGCAGGTAGCGCTCCAGATAGACCTCCGGCTGCGATGCGTCCATCCCCTCCGGCGGCGGAGGGAGCGGCAGGGCATCGACCAGGTCCTGCAGATCGCGCTCATCGGCCCCCGCCGCGCGCCGCTCGACCATCTCGCGGAAGATCTCCTTCTGCTCGATGGGCGCGACCTCGTCGAGCAACGAACCGGCCCGCGCCAGGTAGCGAGCCGCGTCCTGCACATCCCCGCGCCGATCGATCTCCCGCGCCTGCGCATCGAAGGCGGCGCGGCTTTCCGCATCCGGACGCACCGTGTGCGCCGCCGAGATCAACCGCCGCACGTCGCGCGATCCGCAACGGGGACAGGGGGGCGCAGGCTCATCGTAGCGCCTCGCCAGGTGGCTGAAGCGCACATCACACCGCGGACAGTAGTACTCGTAGATGGGCATCTCCACCTCCTCACGTGTGTGCCGAAGGCCGACGGCGTCGTGCGGCCAGCCAGCCCCGCTCCGGCGCGAAGAGCGCGGCCAGGCCGAAGAAGCAGGTGCTCACCAGGACGATAGCCGCGCCGGAGGCGACGCTGAAGTAGTAGGAAAGGTAGAGGCCGATCACACCGGCCAGCGAGGCCAGCAGCGCCGCGACCCCCATCATCGCCGGCAGGCGACGGGTGAGCAGGTAGGCCGTCGCCGCGGGCGTGATGAGCATAGCCACCATCAGCGCCACGCCGACCGTCTGCAGCGAGACGACGATCGCCACAGCGATCAGCATGAGCAGGAGGGAATCGAAGAAGCCGACCGGCAGGCGGAGCGTGCGGGCAAAGATCGGATCGAAGGAGACGACGAGGAAGGCATCGTAGGCGAAGAAGACGACGAACAGGATCGCCGCACCGAAGAGCGCCATCAGCCGCAGGTCGGCAGGGGAGACGCCCAGCACATCGCCGAAGAGGAAATGCGCCAGATCGACGCTGTAGCTGCGCACCGTCGAGATGAGCGCAATCCCCAGGGCGAAGGCTCCGGCGAAGATGATGCCGATGGCCGTATCCTCCTTCACCTGTGTGCGGCGACTGAGCGCGCCGATGCCCAACGCCGCCACGATCGCCGTCCCCAGGCTCCACCAGAACAGGATACCGCGATCCCCTCCGCCGACGAGGTAACCCACGGCGATCCCCGGCAGAATGGAATGGGCCAGCGCATCACCGAAAAAGGCCATCCCCCGCAGGACGACGTAGGTCCCCACCACCGCGCAGACGATGCCCACCATCAGCGCGGCGAGGAAGCCGCGTTGCATGAAGGCGTAGCGCAGCGGTTCGAGCAGCCAGGCACTCATCGATCCACCTCCGTTTCGCCATGACCACAGCAACTATCGGCCACGGCCAGCACGCGATCCGCCATCGGCACCAGCCGCAGACGTCCGCCGTAGGCTTCCAGCAGCAAATCGGGCCGCAGCACCTCCTCCGCGCGACCAAAGGCGATCAAGCGACGGCGCAGCAACAGCAGACGATCGAAGCGGTCGGCGGCTTGTTCCAGATCGTGTGTCGAGAGGAGGACGGTTACCTCCGCCTTGCGCAGTTCGTCGAGGATGCGGAGAATCTGCTCCTGGGCGGGGAGGTCCAGCCCCGTCAGCGGCTCATCCATCAGCATCAGCGATGCCTCCTGCGCCAGCGCACGGGCGATGAACATCCGCTGCTGCTGCCCGCCGGAAAGCTGGCCGATCTGCCGCCGGGCCATCGAGACCATATCGACCGTCGCCAGGGCCGCCTCCACCTTCAGCCGGTCCTCGTGCCGAGGAGGACGGAAGAGACCGTGCTTGCGCAGACGCCCCATCATCACCACGTCGTAAACGGTGATGGGGAAACGCCAATCGACGGCGCTCCGCTGCGGGACGTAGGCGATGCACACGTGGCGATCCGGCTCATCGCCGTAAACCTGCACGACGCCCTCATCGGGCGGGATCACCCCCGCGATGACCTTGAGCAGCGTGCTCTTCCCCGCCCCGTTGGGGCCGACGATGGCGATCTGCTCGCCGCGGCGCACGGTAAAACTCACCGCCTCCAGCGCCAGGTGCGGGCCGTATCGCACCGTAACCCCCTGCACCGAGAGCACATCGGCCCCGGGACGGTGCAGCGCGTGAGGGCCGCCGAAGAAGGCTGCCGGACGCCGCTTCCCCCTCCTCATCGCAGCGCCTCCACGATGGCCTGCACATCGTAGCGCATGTAATCCAGGTAGGTCGGCGCATCACCATCGGGGCCGGTGAGCGAGCCGGTGTAGATCGGCACCAGCTTCACCCCCGTGTCCCGTGCGACCTGCTCCGCCAGGGCAGGGTTGACCGTCGCCCCGACGAAGACCGCAGGGACGCCGTACTGTCGGATGGCCTCTTCCAGCGTCGCCAGTTCCTGCGCGGAGGGCGAGGAGACCGTCGTGTAGCCCGGAATGACCGCCCCGATCTGCTCGAAGCCGTAGCGGTCGGCGAAGTAGCCCAGGAAGAGGTGGTCGGTCACGAGCAACCGCCGCTCCGGGGGCACCTGGGCGACCTCGTCGCGAATCCACGCATCGAGGGAATGCAGATGCTCGCGATAGGCAGCCGCATTGTGCCGATAGCGGTCGGCGTTCGTCGGGTCGGCGTCGCTCAGCGCCTGCTCGATCGTCTCCGTCCAGATCAGCACATTGTTCGGGTCGGTCCAGACGTGCGGATCGGGCGGGGCCTCCTCCGCCGCCTCCCCGGCGGCGATCTTCTCCCGAAAGGCCCGCAGGGGCACGCCCTGCGAGAGGTCGATCACCTCGGCGTGGCCACCGGCATTCTCCAGCAGCGGATCGAGGAACGTCTCCAGACCGGCTCCGTTGACGAAGAGGAGATCGGCCTCGGCGACGCGGGCCATATCCTGCGGCGTCGCCTCGAAGGCGTGGGGATCGGCTCCCGGCGGCAAGAGCACCGTCAAAGCTACGGTTTCCCCGCCGATATGGCGCACCACATCCCCGACGATCGTCGTCGTGGCCACGACGCGCAGCTTGCCCTCCTCCGCCTGCGGCGCGACGCAGCCGCCCGACACCATCCCCACGAGGAGCAGAAAGCCCAGCGCGGCAAGCCATCGTCCCCTCATCCTCTCTCTCCCTCCTTCAGTTGTGCGTAGCAGCGCGGGCAGAGACCGATGAGTTGCAGCAAATGTTCCTCCACGCGATACCCCGTCTCGGCCTCCAGTTCGGCGATGAGACCGTCCAGCGCATCCCAGCCGGCAAACTCCATCGCCCGCCCGCAGCGCCGACAGAGCAGAAGATGGTGATGACCGGGCGTCGCCGGCAGGTAGGCGTGGCAGCCATCCTCCCGATGGACGCGCCGCACGACGGCCAGCGTTTCCAGCACATCCAGCGTGCGGTAGACGGTAACCAGTCCCAGCGAGGGATAGCGCCGACGCGCCCGCGTACAGATCTCCTGAGGCGAAAGCGGGGTCTCGGCCTCCAGCAGCACCTGCATCACCACCCGGCGGGGGCGCGTTACCCGCCCGCCGTGCTCGGCAATGCGCTGGCTCCATTCTTCCAATCGTGCGCCCTTCGTCTCCATCTCGCCTTAGTGAAAAAGATTTTCAGTTCCAGCATAGCCGAAAGGACGTCCGTGTCAACCGCCCCTCCTCCGAGGCCGCCAGGCCGACGTTTATCCTTTGTAACGCAACGTTCACCGTATCTGTGCCGAGCGCGGGCCGTTATCACCTATAATCGAAGTGCCTGTTGCCAAGGAGGAGATCGATGAAACAGAGACGAATCATCACTTTGTGGGTTGTCCTGATCGGCTCGCTCGTGCTGACGGGCCTCCACCCCGCACCGTTGAGCGCTGCCGGAGGGACGGAGCCGCACACGGCTACGGCGGACTATCACCTCTATGTGCCCCTCGTGATGCGCAACTTCGCCCAGACCACCTATCCGAACGATGCGCGGTACGGTGAGCAGTGGGCCCTGGAAAAGATCGGCGCGCCCTACGCCTGGACGGTAAGCCGCGGCGCGAACGTCCTCGTCGCCGTCCTCGATTCCGGCGCCGACCTCGACCACCCCGACCTGGCGGGCAAACTGCGCACCGACATCGACTACGACTTCGTCAACGATGACGAGGTCGCGATGGACGATGCCAATCACGGCACGCACGTGGCCGGCATCCTCGCCGCGGCGACGGACAACACCATCGGCGTCGCCGGTCTGGGATGGGAAACGACCATCGTCCCCTACAAAGTCCTCGATGACACGGGCAACGGATCCCTCAGCGACATCGTCGAGGCCATCGATCGTGCCGTCGCCGACGGGGCCAAGGTCATCAATATGAGCCTGGGATCGAGCCCGGGGATGGAGCCCTGCAGCCATTACCCCTCGCTCTACAACGCACTCGAAAATGCCTACGATCACGGCGTCCTCGTCGTCGTCGCAGCGGGCAACGATGCCACGGATGCCGCGACCGTCATTCCGGCCAACTGCCCCTACGTCCTCACGGTCAGCGCCACCGACGCGAACGACGATCTGGCCGACTTCAGCAACTACGGCAGCGTCATCGACGTCAGCGCACCGGGGACGAGTATCCTCAGCACGCTGTGGGTCTCGGGAGGGACGTACCACACCTACGGCTGGATGAGCGGCACTTCGATGGCGACGCCCTACGTTTCGGCCCTGGCCGCCCTGGTCTACGCGCGTCATCCGGGGTACACGCCCGATCAGGTCGCCTCGGCCATCCTCGACCGCGCCGTCGATCTGGGCAATCCGAACAGCTTCGGGTGCGGGCGCATCGACGCTCGTGAGGCGGTCTTCCGCGGGGCGGCGGGAGCCGCGCCACAATGCAGAAGCCACGCCCTGGCTCCTGCGGCAGCCTCCACCAGGCCGATGATCGCCCAGTCCCTCACAGCCGAGGTGCTACACGTGCCAGCGGAGCAGGCGCACCGCAGCGGCATCCTCATCGTCAAGTGGCGCAGCGGCGTACCTAACGTCGGCGCACTCTCCCGCGCCTACGGCCTGACGCCACTCAAGGCCCTCACCGACGGTAGCTGGCTGATGCGCGTCAAGACGGGGACGGAGGCGATCGTCGCCCGTTTCCTGATGCGCAGCGGGCTGGTGGACTACGTGACCTACGATTACCTGCTCACGGCGCAGTAGTTACGGCTCACGACAGAGGCTCCCCCGTCGTCTCACGGAGGAGCCTCTGTTGCAGCAAGGCGTCACGAGGCCCGTTCGCGCTCGCGCAGGGCAAGGACGAAGAGGAGCGAGGAGAGCCGGTTGAGGAAGGCGGCGTTGGCCCCACCGATACCTTCCTCCTCGGCGGCCAGGGCCAGCAGGCGGCGCTCGGCGCGGCGGACGATAGTACGGGCCAGATGGCATGCCGCTTCCGACGGCGTGCTACCGGGCAGAACGAATTCCCGCAGCGGCGGCAGCCCCTTCCCCTGCTCGGCGATCGCCGATTCCAGCCAGGCCAGATCGTCCGCCGTCAAACCGGCGTACTTCCGGCGCTGTTCCGGCGTCGCCGAAAGATGGGCCATCAGGCGAACGAGGCGCTCCTGGACGGCACGCAAGAGCGCATCGAGGGCCTCGTCATCGCTCGAAGCCCGCACCATCCCCATCGCGGCGCTGGCCTCGTCAACCGTTCCCACCACCTCCATCAGCAGCGAGTCCTTGCGCAGGCGCTCCCGCCCGCCGAGGCGGGTTGTCGTCCCGTCGTCCCCGCGCCCCGTGTAGAAGATGAGAGCTTGAGTCACGATAAGCCTCCTTGCAGATAGGCAGGTCCACGGTGAATACCGTGACCAGGTCATGCTTCCCCCGAACGTGTACCTCGCCGAGCAGGCGCAGGGGGATCGCGTCGGCCACCGCCTTGGCCGTCTCCGCCGAGAGGAGAATGGGTTTCCCCATCGTCTTGGTGAGCGATTCCAGACGGCTGGCTACGTTGACCGTGTTGCCGATCACCGTGTACTCGAAGCGCTCCGTGCCGCCGACATTGCCCGCCACGACCAGACCGCTGGCAATGCCCACACCGGCACGCAGTGTCGGCTCCCCGCGCCTTTCCTGCTCTTCGTTGAAGAGGCGGAGCGTGCGCAGCAACTCCACCGCCGCCCACACCGCCGATTCGGCGTGATTGGGCAGCCGGTTGATCGGCGTTCCAAAGATGGCCATCAGGCTGTCGCCGATGAACTTGTTGATGATGCCGCCGTAGGCCCGCACCGCGCCCTCCATCGCCTGGAAGTAGCGGTTGAGCAAAGCCATCGTCTGCGCGGGCGTCAACGCCTCGGCCAGGCTGGTGAAGCTGCGAATGTCGGAAAAGAGGATGGTCGCCTCGGTCAGCTCACCTTCCTGCTCAGCCCCGTGGTGCAGTGCGTAGTTGGCGACCTCCGGCGAGACGTAGGAGTTGAGCAGCTTCCGGGTCTCCTCCTGCGCTCTCAGGCTCTGGATCATCTTGTTGAAGCTGGCAGCCAGGTCGTTGATCTCGTCATCGCCGTGAATCTTGAGTTGGACGGCCAGTTCACCCCGCTGGACACGGCGCAAGCCTCCCTGGACATGCTTCAGCCGGTAGACCAAGGTCTCCCCCATCGTGGCGGCAAGGACGACGGCGGTCGTGATAGCAGCAACGACGATCAGGACCTCGACCTGCAGCAGCCGATGCACCATAGCCTGCGGCTCGGTCGCCGTGGGGATACGACGCGCCCAGGAGTACGTTACAACGCCCAGGTAGATGATGGCGATGATGCCCGTGGCGAAGATGAAGAGCATCCGTATGCGGATACTGAAACGCGGACGCAGATGGAGGGTGAGATGTCCCTCCGGGAAAAAGAGAGGAACCTCGTGCTGCCATATCGCCTCTGCGGCAAAGTGGGAAATCGTCCCCGCAATGGCCCCGGCCATCACGTTACTGACCAGCCGAAGCCACGCCTGTTCGCCCTGCAAATCCAAGAAGAGAATGATGCCGCGCAAGCTCCAGGTGATGAAAACAACGCTGCCGATCAGGAGGGGCAAGCGGAGTGCCTCGCGCTGGGCCGTAGGAGTTGGCTCGCGAGGCAACGGCTCCTCCAGGGGCGGGAAATACCATTGCCGCAGAGGGCGCGTGAAAAGATGGGCCAAAAAGATCGCAAAGGCGAAAAGGAATCGCGGCAAACGGTCACGGATGAGGTTGTGAGCGACATCACGCCACGTCGTGTAGAGACTGTGTCCTGCCGAGAAAGCCTCGTAGAACGTCACGAAGACCAGGCCGAGGATGCTGGCTACCAGCGTACCGGCAAAGATCAAGCCCGCCACGCGCATCCGGCGGTATCGCTCTACGGCATCGTCCCCCCAAGGTGCCTCCATAGTCGTTCCCCCCCCTCAACACTCGTGCTCTACGGACGAAAGAGCACCCCTTGTTCGCCCCCCTCCCGGGACAGACCGAGGTGCTCGTAGGCTAACGGTGTAGCCATACGTCCACGCGGTGTGCGATCGATGAAGCCCAGTTGCAACAGGTACGGTTCGACGACATCCATAATCGTATCGGCGGCTTCGCCGATGGAGGCCGCAATCGTCTCCAGACCGACCGGGCCGCCGCCGAACTTCTCGATG
>Ga0256831_1002196_pt1 | contig 10256 bp, 8 predicted proteins | sample 132544metaG_FD_189087 | JGI IMG/M metagenome (GOLD analysis project Ga0256831, IMG submission 189087) | Hydrothermal vent microbial communities from Lau Basin, Pacific Ocean - 132-544 | ecosystem: Environmental > Aquatic > Marine > Hydrothermal vents | place: Pacific Ocean: Lau Basin | collected...
TTGATCGGTAACAAAAATATCTTTTCCCCAAGTTTCTCCGCCGTCGAGAGATTTATCGAACATTATTCCGTACGGTCCCGACCAAGCGACATAAATTTCGCCGTTAGGTCCTACGGCGGGGACGGCGCCTTCGTCCGTATTATCGGCGTCAACGCAATCGCCCGATTTATCGCTGATTACTTTCGCTTCGCTCCATGTTTCAGCGAAATCGGAAGACTTTGAGAATAGAATCCGGCTGCTGTCATTCGGGTTAGTACTCCCGTAAGAATCGAACTCCGTCCATGTTACGTAAAGATTATCCTTGTAAGGAGAATCAGTCATATCGATTGCAATCCACGCTTTGTCCTGGTTGTGAGGCGCATAAACTCCGGTATGAGTTCCCTGATTAAAGGTAACGCCGTTATCGGTAGATTTTTGAATCACAATTCTGTCAATCCAGTATCCGTTGCCGGGATTTGAAAGATGAACGAAGTACAAATTTCCGTGCGCGTCAAAGCGTGTAACCGGGTCGCCCCAAACTCCGTAGATTGAAGAAAGATTCTGCTGCGACCAAGTTTTACCGCTGTTTTCGGAACGAAAGGAATAGCTGATATTCGCTCCGGCTGCAAGGACATTCGGCTCCAATGGATTTATTGCAATCGTAACTTCTTCGGGGGAATTTGAACCGGGAGCGCTTACGCGGTAATTCCTAAACTGCGCAAAGTTAAAGCCCGCGAGAAAAAACACTATCAATAAAATCTTCGCCAAATTGTTAAGATTTGTTTTTTTAGTTCTAATCAATTTTCAGTAACTCCATCATTCTTTTTATCGCGTTTTCCAATCCGAAAAATACCGAATAAGCAATGACGGCATGTCCGATACTTACCTCGTCTATTCCATCTATTTGAATAAATTCTTTAATATTGTTGTAATCAAGTCCGTGTCCGGCGTTGACTCCCATACCGAGTTTTTTTGCATGCTTAACGGCAAGGCGAATTCTATCAAGTTCGTCATACATATCGTCTTCGGTTTCGGCGTTTGAAAAAACGCCGGTATGAATTTCAATAAAGTCCGCTCCTATCTCGGCAGAAGCGTCAATCTGCATAATATCCGGCTCTACAAAAAGCGAGACGGGAATATCCTTTTCGTGCAACCGTTCAATCGCATCTTTCAATTGCTCGACATTATCGACAACATTCAAACCGCCTTCGGTAGTAAGTTCTCTCCTCTTTTCAGGTACAAGCGTAACTAAGTCCGGCTGAACGTCGCGCGCAATTTCAATTATTTCATCAACCGCAGCCATCTCCAAATCAAGCTTAGTTGTAATCATTTCCCGAAGAAGACGCACGTCTCGCTCCTGAATGTGTCGTCTGTCTTCTCTAAGATGAACTACAATTCCGTCAACGCCGTATTTTTCAGCCATTAGCGCAAAAGTTACTGGATCGGGCTGCCCTTCTCCGCGGGCATTTCTAAGGGTTGCCACATGATCAACATTTAATGAAAATTTCATATTTCTTTCTCCCTTTTTATTTTCAATTTAAAATTAAGATTAAAAAAATTAAAAAGCTAAAAGGAAATGGGAACTTAGTCCGATAACAATTATTTCATCGGATAATCGGAAAGTTTATCTTTGATAATGGTTGACTATTTGGATTGTTGAATGTTTGGATAATTTGTGAGCCGGATGTGCGAAGATTTTATGGTAATATTGATTAAGTTTTTGTTTTTTGTGTCAAAATATTTTTGTGAATTGTAAATTGTCTTGAACTATGATTTTTGAGTTACCCGCCAAGGCGGATTAACATGGATTCGGCTTTCATTTTTGCGCTTTATCTCTGAGTCTCTCAATCTCTTCGTTCCTTTGCGTCAATACTTATTTTAGAATCTTTACGGTTTTTAGCGATTAAGATTAAGGAACATTAGGGAAAACCAAAGGTTAAATATTATTAAGAACAATAATAAAATAAACCGCAGGAGGCATGAAATGGCAATCAAAAAAGTATATTCGAAAAGCGGAGACCTTTGCAAAGTAACTTTTACAATACCCAAAGAACTCGGGGAAAACTTTGATAAAGTCAGTCTCGTAGGCGATTTCAACGAATGGGACCCTAACGCAAACATCTTTACGGAAACAGACAAAAAAGGGAATTTTAAGCTCTCGCTTGAACTTCCCGCCGGGAAGGAATATCAGTTCCGGTATCTCGGAGACGGAGAAACTTGGTTCAACGAAGAAGACGCCGACAAACATGTGGAAACGTACTTCGGAGACTCTGAAAATTCCGTTATTCTAATTTAGTTTTCATTTAAGTTCCGCTTTTCATATATTAATAATTCTATTTAATAAATGAATTGCGGAACTTATGCGTAAATTTTTTGAACGCCTGGGAGCGTTTACTTACTTTTTCATTTCCGAATACGGGAAAATAGGGATAATGCTTTTCCAGGCATTTGTCGCTATCCGCAAACTTCCTATCTACACCAGACAAGTTATAGAACAGTTTCACTACATCGGACGAAAATCTTTCCCCATTGTTATAATTACTTCGGCTTTTATCGGATTAGCTCTCGGCGTGCAAATCGGGACGCAGATGAATCCATATACGCCGCACTGGATGGAAGGCGGTTTAATCCTCCGCTCCATTCTGCTCGAAATGGGACCAATATTAATCGGCTTAATTCTTTCGGGACGAGTAGCGGCTGGAATCTCGGCAGAACTTGGTACAATGAAAGTTACCGAACAATTGGATGCATTAAGAAGTTTTGCAATCGACCCTATTGAATTTTTAGTTATGCCGAGATTAGTAGCGGCAATGCTGGCAGTGCCGATGCTTCTCGTCTTTGCGGATGTAGTAGGAATTTTATCCGGATTTTTCTCTTCACATTTTGCAATCGCTTTAAGCTGGGAAGGATTCGTAAAAGGAATGCGGCACGATTTTTACATAAGCGACGTAATTACAAGTTTAATAAAAGCATATATATTCGGAATAGTAATCGTCCTTTTCGGCTCTTACTTCGGGATAAATTCCAAGCGGGGAGCAAAAGGCGTGGGGCAAGCGACAACGCTCGCGGTTGTTTGGTCTTCGGTTGATATTCTAATGCTCGATTATTTAATCTCGGCGGCATTATATTTTGTGATATGATAGAAATTAGAAATTTACATAAAGCGTTTGGCGACAAAAAAGTTTTATCGGGAGTTAATCTTACCGTTGACGAAGGGATTATTTTCAGCGTTATCGGGAAAAGCGGAACGGGAAAATCCGTTCTTCTCAAATCCATTCTCGGCTTGCTTACGCCCGACGACGGAGAAATAACCGTTGACGGAATAAACACAAAAAATTTTCGTGAATCGGATTTTAACAAGAAAATACGCCCCAAAGCCGCTATGGTATTTCAGGAAGGAGCGCTGTGGGATTCAATGACAATCGAGGAGAATATTGATCTCGCTCTCCAAATTCAGAAACACTTCAGTAAAGAAGAGCGGAAAGAATTGATTGACAAATCCCTCGAGCTTGTTGAACTGGAAAACATTAACGACACCTATCCGGAAGAATTGAGCGGCGGAATGATGAAACGCGTTGCAATAGCCCGCGCCATTGCAATGAAGCCGAAATACCTTCTTTATGACGAACCGACGACAGGATTAGACCCTGTTCTTTCAAATGTTATTAACGCTTTAATTAAAAAACTTAACGACGAGCTGAATATAACTTCACTGATAATCAGTCACGACATTACCGGCGTGGAACAAATTTCCGATAAAGTCGGGATGCTTTACAAAGGTGAAATTATTACAGTATGTGATGCAAAAAAAATGTGGGAAGTAGAAGACAAAATTTTTCATGATTTTATAAGAGGTAAAATTGAACTCAGATAACTTTAAACGAAGCGAATTCATGATAGGACTTGCTATGTCCGTTGCAACCTTAATTGTTATTTTCGGAATCTTGTGGCTTGGCAAATCAAACATTTTTGTTCATGGATTACATCTGAAAGTGCTCGTACAAAACGCCAATGGATTAAGCGTTGGAGACGAAGTATTTTACAATGGTTTGAAGGTCGGCACGATTACTTCAACCGGAATTACGGATAAAGGAATTCTGCTCTTAGCCAAAGTTGAACGGGTGAAAAAAATCCCGGTTGATTCACGGTTTGTCATCCGGGATTACAGCATGATCGGCGGTAAAGTTCTTGAAATCCTACCGGGTAAATCAAACAAGTACTTGGAAAGCGGCGCAACTGTTACGGGCGGAGTTACTCCGAGTCTCGGAGATGCAATTACACAGATTACCGATTTAAGTCCGAAGATTGATAAACTCCTCGACAACCTGAATCAATTGACAGGGACAAAAACCGCAGAAAATTTGTCATCGACTTTTGCCGGATTGCAGAAAACAATAAAGGGTATTGACAGACTCCTCAATGGAGATTTAAAAAATTCACTTTCAGACATAAGTGAATTTACAAATAAGAATAAAAATAAACTTTCGGATTTAATAGATTCGCTGAATAAAAACTCGGCGGAGTTAAGCAAAATGCTCTCAAGCTCAACATCGGCGGCAAAAGGTCTCGACAAACTTCTTTCAAATATTAACAACGGGAAAGGAAGTCTGGGGCAACTAAACACCAATGAAGATTTATACAATAATTTGAACAGTTCCGTAATTGCGCTTGATTCGTTATTGAAGGATATTAAGAAGAATCCAAAAAAATATTTCGAGGTAAAAGTTTTATAAAGAACTTTGCAAAACCAATAATTGCCATCTTGAGTCTGCCGGAGAAGAATTCCGCTTCGCTCCGTTCGGAAAGACATATAATTTAAGCGTTTATCGGTAAAATCAGCGTTATTTTGAGCGGAATATTTTACTAAATACTCTTAACAGTCCTTGTTGGCAAAGCTTTAAGAAATTATTTTTTCCAGCTTTACTCCCCTTTTAGTTCCGGCTTGTCCGGGCTGGGTTATGCAAAAGCTTTTTTTATTATGTTGACGTTTTGGTAATAAAGAGGAAAGGGAAAATCCCCTTCCTCTGAAATCGAATCTATTCTTCGCCTTCTTCCTCGGCTTCGCGTAGGAATTTCTCGACCATATCGACGGCGTTTTTACTCCCGATATAAATCGGAACGCGCTGATGTAGTTTATGCGGCTGAATTTCCAGGATTCTTTGCTTGCCGTCAATTGCTCTTCCTCCGGCTTGTTCGTAAAGGAAAGCCATCGGATTGCATTCATAAAGCAGACGCAATTTTCCGTTCGGGTGGCGTTTGTCAGCCGGATAAATAAATATTCCGCCGTAAAGCAAATTGCGGTGAATATCAGCTACCATCGAACCGATATAACGCGCCGAATAAGGCGTTGCGCCTCTGTCGTCGGCGTCCTGAATATACTTAATGTAATTTTTCAGTCCCTTGTGCCAATATTTGTAGTTCCCCTCGTTTGTGCTGTAAATTCTCGCATCTTCCGGCGTGCGGATATTCTCGTGCGATAACAGAAACTCTCCGACAGCCGGATCTAAAGTAAATGCGTGAACTCCGTGTCCGGCGGTATAAACAAAAATCGTACTCGAGCCGTAAACTATATATCCGGCGGCTACTTGTTCAACTCCGGGCTGCAGGGCGTCTTCCAAAGTTCCGGGCGTTCCTTCCGGAGATTTTCTTTTCAAGATTGAAAAAATAGTCCCGATTGAAACGTTTGCGTCTATGTTAGACGAACCGTCGAGCGGATCAAACATCATAACATATTTACCGAGTTTGTGATGCTTGGGAATGTGAATAATATCTTCTTCCTCTTCGGAAGCCATCAGGCAAAGATGTCCGCCGTGATCCATCGCTGCTACAATAGTATTATGCGCGTAGATATCCAATTTTTTAACTTCTTCACCTTGCACGTTTGTGTCTCCGGTAAAACCGAGAATATCGATTAATCCCGCTTTGTTAACCTCAAGAGAAATTACTTTTGCCGCTAATGCTAATTCGGATAATAATGCGGAGAGTTCTCCGGTGGCTTCCGGATGCTGCCTTTCTCCCTCAAGAATATGACGCTGCAGCGTCATGAAACGTTTTGGCTCCATTTCATTTCCTCATATTTTTTTGATTTAAGAGCCTTACAAACCGAGCAAAAAAATCACCCGATAACAGTAAAGCCGGTGTATTTATGCAACGCCTTCGGAACAATAACTTTGCCGTCGGGCGTTTGATAATTTTCCAGTAATGAAACCATCAAACGGCTTGTCGCCAAACCGGAACCGTTCAAGGTGCTCAACAAATGCACTTTTTTATCATCTTTGCTTCTGTACCGCAAGTTTAATCTTCTTGCCTGAAATGTTTCAAAGTTGCTGCAAGAAGAAGCCTCGAGCCATTTATTTTCCGCCGGCGACCATGTTTCGATATCGTAGCACTTTGCAGCGGAAAAACTTAAATCGCCGGTGCACAACATTAAAACTCTGTAAGGAATGTTTAACGCCTTAAGAATATCTTCCGCGTCGTTTGTGATTTTTTCAAGTTCGTCGTAAGAATCTTCAGTCTTTACGATCTTAACCATTTCAACCTTGTTAAACTGGTGAACGCGCAAAAATCCTTTTGAATCTTTCCCGTACGAACCCGCTTCGCGCCTGAAGCAAGCCGTGTAACCGACATATTTTTTCGGGATTTCATCCTCGCTTAAAATTTCGTTACGGTGAAGATTTGTAATCGGAACTTCGGCGGTCGGAATCGCGTAAAGTTCGTCCTTCGGAATTTGGTACATATCGTCTTCCATCTTCGGGATTTGCCCGGTTCCTACCATTGAATCGCGATTTACCAGAAGAGGCGGAATCACTTCCGTGTATCCGTGCTTTTGAATATGCAAATCAAGCATAAAATTAATCAACGCTCTTTCAAGCGCAGCGCCTTTTCCGACGTAAACCGGAAAACCGCTTCCGGTAATTTTTGCCCCTCTGTCAAAATCGAGAATGCCGAGTTTTTTCCCAAGCTCAAGATGATCTTTTAACTCAAAATCTTTTTCGTAAACAAATCCGTCAGGCTCCCATCTTCTAACCTCAACATTGTCGTTTTCATCCTTCCCTACAGGTACCGATTCATGCGGCAAATTGGGCACCCAAAGCATCTTCTCATTCAGTTTTTCTTCTGTTTCTCTTAACTCCGCGTCAAGCCCCTTTATTTTTTCGGAAACGGATTTCATCCGGCTCATAATTTCCGTTGCGTCCTTACCTTCCCTTTTCAGAACGCCAATCTCCTTTGATACGCTGTTGCGTTCTGCTTTAAGAACTTCAACTTCGTTTAATATTTCTCTTCTTCTTTTATCAAGGACTAAAATTTCGTCAACCGTATCTTTTTCATTTTTATTTTTTATACCGGTTTTTACAAGCTCCGGATTTTCACGGATAAATTTTATGTCTAACATTTTTCCTCTTACTTAACTACTATGTTATATATTTTATTTTTGACGTAAATCTCTTTAACGATAGTTTTCCCGTCCGTGTAATTTTTAACCTTTTGATCGGCAAAAACAACTTCCCGAACTTCTTCCTGCGGTAAATCAATTGCCGCCTGAATTTTGGCGCGGACCTTTCCGTTTATCTGTACAACAATTGTCGTTTCATCCTTAACCAAAGCGGATTCGTTAGGTTCAAACCAAACAGGATTTTTAAATAGCGAATTTCCCTCGCCAAGCATTTGCCATCCTTCTTCGGCAAGATGAGGCGCCAGCGGAGCAAGCATTGTGGTAAATCTTCTGAGAACGTAGGCTTTCAAATCTCCGCCGCAATTTTTGAAATTATCTAAAATAGAATTTTTCAGTTCCATCATTCCGGAAATTACGGTGTTAAATCTGAAATCGTCAATTTCAGGTTCATAGCGTTTGAGTATTTCATTTACCTTGTAGTAAACCGCCTTTTCATTCTGATTCAATTCTTTCAGATTAAACTCCAATCTATCGGAAGCGGTATTAAAAATATTTTTATTCTCTTCAAAAAGCTGATACGACTGCTGGACGAACCTGTCTATTCCCGTTATGCCTTTGTCGCTCCAATCTCCTCCGTCACGATATGGACCCATAAACATAAGATACATTCTGAAAACATCCGTACCGTATCTGTCAATAAATTGGTTGGGATTAACCGTGTTCCCTTTTGATTTCGACATCTTGGCGCCCTGGTTCGTGATTGTCCCTTGGTGAATAAGGCGCGTAAAAGGTTCGTCGCTTTTTACCAAACCGATATCCCGCAGAAACTTGTGAATAAACCGGGCATAAAGCAAGTGCATGGTCGCATGCTCGGCGCCGCCTACATAAGTGTCAACAGGCGTCCAATTATTTGCCAATTCGGAATCAAACATTCCTTCCGAATATTTCGGATTAAGATAGCGGAGATAGTACCAAGAAGAATCTACAAAAGTATCCATTGTGTCGGCGTCCCGCTTTGCAGGTCCGCCGCATTTGGGACAAGTAGCGTTTATAAACTTTTCGTTACGAGCCAAAGGAGAAGCGCCGTGAGGTTTGAAATCAACTTCGTAGGGAAGCTTAACCGGTAAATCTTCTTCCGGAACCGGAACTTCGCCGCACTTTTCGCAATAAACAACGGGAATCGGCGTTCCCCAATATCTCTGACGGGAGATGAGCCAATCACGGAGTTTGTAGTTAACCGTCGCTTTTCCTTTCCCTATTTCTTCAAGATATTTTGTTATCGCTTCTTTTGCTTTTACCGAATCCATTCCGTTAAACTTACCTGAGTTTACAAGAATTCCCGGTTCGGTGTAAGCTTCGGTCAGTTCGGCGTTTTCATTTTCTCCAGGCTTTAAAATAACTCGTTTGATTGGCAAGTCAAATTTTGTCGCAAACTCAAAGTCCCGTTCGTCATGTGCAGGAACAGCCATTACGCAGCCGGTTCCGTATGTAAGCAAAGCATAATCGGCAATCCAAATCGGAACGCGCTCGCCGTTTACAGGATTAATTGCGTACGCACCGGTAGGAACTCCTGTTTTCTCCTTTACCGTAGATGTTCGTTCAATCTCGGATAAAGTTTTAACCTTATTTTTATATTCTTCAACTTTTGATTTCTGTTCTTCCGTAGTGATTTTATTTACGATTTCATGCTCCGGAGCAACCACAACATAAGTAACGCCGAAAAGCGTGTCAGGTCTTGTGGTGAAAACGCTGATTTTCTCGTCATATCCTTCAATATCAAAATCAAGTTCGGTGCCGGTGCTTCTGCCAATCCAATTGCGCTGCATTGTTTTGGTTTTTTCGGGCCAATCTATTTTGTCAAGTCCGTCGAGAAGCTCATCCGCATATTTTTTAATATTAAAAAACCATTGAGTAAGTTCTTTCCTTTCCACAAGCGTACCGCATCTCTCGCAAGTGCCGTCCGCTTGAACTTGCTCGTTTGCCAATACGGTATTGCAAGAAGGACACCAATTTACAGGCGCATTTTTACGATAAGCCAAACCCTTTTTGTAAAGCTGTAAAAATAGCCATTGGTTCCATTTGTAATATTCGGGAACGCAAGTCATAAGTTCGGCGTTCCAATCGTACATGCAGCCCATGGTTTTAAGCTGTTCACGGATATCCTCGATGTTCTTAAGTGTGCTGTCCTGCGGGTGAACGCCTGTTTTAATTGCATAATTTTCAGCGGGCAAACCGAAAGCATCGTAGCCCATTGGCTCGAAAACGTTGTACCCCTGCATCTTTTTGAATCGCGCCCAAGTGTCGGTTGGTCCGTAATTATACCAATGCCCTATATGAAGTTTAGCGCCGGAAGGATAAATGAACATTACAAGCGCATAAATCTTTTTCTCTATATCGGATAAATCCGTTTTATAAGTTTCCTCTTTTTCCCAAATATTCCGCCATTTTTGCTCAATTTCTACAAAAGGATATTTCATAATATTTCATCTTTATTATTTAAAATTAATTAGTAAAATTATTAAAAATATATTAATTCATTCTAATAATTTTTAAGGAGAGAGAAATTTTGTGATGTGAACTTTGCCAAATAAAAGTAAAGGAAAAAAGTGTTGCATTAAATAAGTTCGATTTATATCTTTGAGTTCGTTTTTTCAAAAAGTTTTGGGCCTATAGCTCAGTTGGTTAGAGCATCTGACTCATAATCAGAGGGTCGGTGGTTCGAGCCCATCTGGGCCCACAATCCGCCACGGCGGATAAACCCTTGTAACTAAAGAAGTTACAAGGGTTTTTTGTTTTTAAAATCTAGTATTTTTGTTTATTTAACCCAAAATTGTCATTAGACCAAAAATTTCTAATGACTGCCATTAGGAAAAGTTGATTTAAG
>Ga0256831_1002197_pt1 | contig 10252 bp, 18 predicted proteins | sample 132544metaG_FD_189087 | JGI IMG/M metagenome (GOLD analysis project Ga0256831, IMG submission 189087) | Hydrothermal vent microbial communities from Lau Basin, Pacific Ocean - 132-544 | ecosystem: Environmental > Aquatic > Marine > Hydrothermal vents | place: Pacific Ocean: Lau Basin | collected...
CCCGTGGGCACTATTGCCCTGTCTGGCTCGCTCGTACTCATGCTACTCATTAAGGGGTTGAACGAAGTTACGAGCATCATTGCGCAGGGATTCGACTACATTATGGATGCGCTAGAGGCTCTCTAGTGCGCGTGCGGGGGAAAACGGATTCGGGGCACCCCCCGTCCCTTTCCCCCTCGTTTTTACTTTCCATAACGTCAAATCTGTCATTTCGTCGGCATTTAATCATCGAATCGGGGACATTCCATCATTCCGTTCACATCCAGGAGATGTGGATTCACAGGTGTAGGTAGAAGTCTCCGATTCACTCATTCAGCAGATTGGCCTGGGAGGGCCATAAACAAATGATTATACTTTCATCTGTAGTGAGGGAGGCCGGAGGTTGTGTTGTACGAAGATTGGGCAACAGAAGGACCTGGGCGGGGCAGGGTAATGACGAAGGGGGAACAGAGGGAAAACGGGAGGGAGTTATACAAGCTGTTGTGGCATGAGGTGGGGTATGGTACATTCAGGGAAGCGATGATATTAGTACTAGAGGGGATGATAGAGGTGGGGGAAGTAAGAGAGAAGGACACGGTAGAAGAAGTTGTAGAGAAGCTCAAGCGGTCTCTCTAGGACGAAAACTTGTCAGCCATCAGGATTTGTCCGACAAAAGAAACATAGCTTCATCAAAACCAACACTCACTGGCCGGGGCGGAGCCAGAGTATAATCCGCCCATAATCATGAAAAAATCATTAGATATTCGTTTTCAACAAATCTCACGCGAAGCCCAGGAACTCGTATGGGAATACGAGATTCTGGGTTGGAAGCTGTTCTGGGGAAAGGTGCGTCGTGTCTGCCGAAGTAACACCGAGGCAGACGTAGCGCTCATGTACGCCGAGGACGTCCTCGGCATGGAGGTGCGATGGTAAACAATCCGCACACCCTGCGCGCGCATGTAGGGTGTGCAAATTTGAGCAAAATACCATCACCCGCCCTGAAAAGGGGTAAGCTGGAATCATACCCAGTCGGGTGAACTTCAACCGCCGCGTACGCGGCATCAACCCATTGTCCGACCAAGACGTTAAACTGGCAAGGTAAATATGACTAGGTCTTATTATTACAACAACAAAACGATAATTATCTCAACACACAAAGATTTCATGGGGGAATTAGGCGAAGAGGAAGTAGAAGCGTATTGCAGATACGCAAAAGAATACCTGAAAAAACTTGGCTACACAGATATTGAATGCAGCGACCTATTACAAACATACTGTTGTGACGCACCGGTAACAAGGGGTAGTAATGAATATGCAGATATCGAAGACGCGCTGGAATCAGCATGGAACAGAGCAATTGCGTAAAGAAACAATCATAAACAGGCTGCGATTCAACACGGGAAATTTTTGGTCTTACTTCGACAACGCAAAAGCAATACGCGTCAAGACAGAATAAGACACATTTAACGTGCGCACAGAGGACGGAGCGCATATCATCAACGGCGAAGAAAACGTCGCAAATTTCATACTGGCTCTGGGAGAGCCAAAATAATGAACACAAAAAGAATGTTGGAAATTGCGGAGATAGCAAAACAATCTGCGGTCGCCCAAAAAGCAGGCCACGCAGAAGCATACGTGGCGTCCCGAGGAGGGACGAATGAGGAAATAGAACTTGCCAGACAACTAGAATGGCAATACTTATTGCAACTAATCGAAAAGCCGGTCGCCGGACATACCGACGACGTAACGATTGATGCAATCATTTTCCGTATGTACAATACGGAAAAACACACCGAAGAAATTATCGAGCGACTAATAGATAAGATTCGCCAGCAAGACGAGGCAATCAAACTTCTCATGAGTCGCACCGAGCCACTCGCATAAAACCCACCACCCCGCACCAAAACATCGGTGTGGGGGCGTCGCGAGATAATGCCTCTCGCCTGATGACCCACTCGGGGCATTGGAATCCAATGCAGCCACGGCAGGCCGAAACGCAACCCATTAGGGGGAAACCAAATGGATATTGTAAAACTGTTACTTTCAATCATCTGGAAAATCGTAGCGGCAGAAGACCGCTACGTACAAATCCAGGGACAAAAACGCGTCAAAACTAGGACGTGGCACAGGCGGTTTACCTTCCGGAAAAAGAAGAGCCGGGGATATAACACATGGCTGCCATCAAAAAACTTGATGACAAAGACGATGGTATGGATTCCGGCAATGCACAGCCCATGCCTGAACTACAACAAGAAGCGAATCGAACAAAAGGCTGCGGCAAAGAAGTTCCGCACGATTCGCAGACTCATCAATGACGACCGCCAAATGTTTTTCATTGTGAAAGAAACATGGGGATATACACCAAGAGTGAAGGTCATTAAACGCGGCAACAAGGAATTGATTAAAAAGCTGGCCGCGCAAATCACTGTCGAGATGGTCGAGAGCGCGTTCGATGAAATCGACCACATGTCTCCGGCTAAGCGGTCATATTTCGCAGAGCGGGGGAAGATGCCAAGTTACTTGCCAATATCGGTAGATGACGACGTAAACGCCGTGTATAAACAGAGGCTGGAGGAACTCAAGCGTCGTGACGGGTACCACAGAGTTAGACGTTCGAGCATTCACCGCGGTGGGACCCGCCGCCGAATCGCCAACGGATTCTTAGACGGGCCAGGAGAACGCATTTGCTGGTGGGATGATATGCCGAGAGAGTGGCTGTCGGCGGCTGAAATCCGCCGCAAAAAGGAAAGAAAGCGCCAAGCAAAACAGCGTCGCGCCGAACGCAAAGCAAAAACAAAATTGCGCTCAAACCAACTTTTCCAAGACATGATTTACGACACGATGGTAGAAACTATTAAAAGCAATTAAAACAAACACCCCGCTCCGGCCAAGACTTCGGGTTTACGCCGGAGCGGGGAAATAACAGGTCGGCGGGTTTAGCAACACACCCGTCCTGATGAGCCGGATTAGCCACCGGCCCAGGGAGCCATAGCTCCGAAACCTACGGGTTGGCAACCCACAAAGGAGTGGCGATGAATAAACCCGAATGTGTCAACCTTCCTTTGGTAAATCTGGTTGCAATACGATTATGGTGTGAACGCACCAGTATTGTGAACGGACGCACTGCAAGGCTCGGAAGACATAAAGGGCTCGCTCGCCACAATCACAAAAAGGCCAAAGGAGGCCAAAAACATGTACTACTTTCTTCAGGAGTTATTAACCATTATCCGCCTAACACTATCAATGATGACGGGATACCAGGGGGTAATGAATGACTGGGGAGAAATCCCAGCCAATGCAATAGACATGTCAGAAAACTGGAGGGGAGTGAACAATGAGAACTTCTCTGAAAATTAAACTGCTTGAAGAAGCTGGGTTCAAGCAAGATGGAATGATGTGGAGGGGGATGAAGATATACAAGAGGGGGGAACTAGATGCAGTAAAAGACGGGGATATAATACTTATAGGAAAAGGGCCGTTCAAGATTGACTTCGATATTTTCTTCGTTTATTTAGGGCTGAAAGAAGAGACCCTGGATGAACTCGATCAGATGGGACTAGTTGATGTCCGGAAAAAACTATCCAAAATTCTGGATAACGCTGGTATCAAGATGTCAAAGAGGGCATTCTAATGAAAAAGAAACTTCACATCTCCAAAAAAAACTCTCCAGAAGCAAAGGCAAAAACCATGATCAGGAAGGAACAACGAAAAGAAAAGAACAATCAGTTCGTGCGTGCTGCAACAATGTACCATCATTGGCACGACATCTGGAGGGAGTTCTCGTATTGACGATTATCGGGCGTCCGAGGAAACTCGGGCGTCCCATTAAACGCCAATGCACGTCAGGCGTAAAACTAACAGGCTAAGGAGGCCAAAATGTTTAAGTTAGTAATGATTGAAGGATATTTTGAAGGATGTAAATTCATGGAAACGAAGAAGAAAGTTATCAATACAGGCTCTCACCACATTATGCAAACCCAGCTTGAAATAGAGGCTGGGTACAAACACAAGAACGAAGGATGGGACCTATACACAATCATGTGGGGAGACGAACGGTTACTCAAAAAGGGCAAAAACTTCTGTCTTTTAACAGTGGAGGAAAGCATTCCTGAGCCCAAGCACAAACCAGTACTTGACGAAGTAATCGAGGAAGCAATGCGAATGCAAGAGGCGGAAATTCAACGCTTCGCGCAAAAGTGCATCGCAGCATATTGGGGCATAGCCCCCTAACTCGTTTAACCCCCCGTGCGGCAAGACCCAGGGTTTACCCGCACGGGGGGAGGCAAAATGTCAAACACCAGCATCACACAAGGGTGTTGGTGTTTGATGCTTTGTCGTGCATCAAATAAATCGGGCACTCTGCCCACTCATTTTATCATGGCCTCAGGAGGGCCAAAAACAATGTTTACCACCATCAATAATGCACGTACCGTCAAGAGTTCCAAAACCTACTTCACCGCAAACGGAACAAAAGTAGCACACACGCGCATCGAATATGCACGACGTTGGACTAGCCCGGAAGGGGTGTACACAGTGAAGAAGGAATACATCACGCTTGTCGGGTACAATGAGGTAGCCAGTGTCATTGAAAACCTTTCAGCAAAAGACCGTCTCACGGTAAGCGGTACAGTACAGTACCGCAAATGGGTGACTCGGGGAGGGGAGAAGAAGGAAGGAGTCTTCCTGTTCGCAAAGCGAATTGAGTTCCAGGAAGGCACCAAGTCATCCAACAAAAATGGCATGGTGAGTAAAGTCCGTCTCACCGCCGTAGGGGAACCAGAGTCTGACGGAAGTAAAACCACCCGGCGAATGATGTACTGGGAACAGTACGTCAAGAAGGATGAAAACGAAGAAAAAGGGTGGAAAACAGAGTTTGAAAAACATTTTATCACCGTAGTAGCATTCAAGGACGAGGTGCAGGAAGAACTCGCCTATATGCCAAAAGGAGACCGCATCCTTGCCTACCTCCGCTTGAGCGAGCACAGCTACAAAGACAAGCACGGCGTCAACCGTCGCGTTCTCAATGCAGTTGCCCTCAAAACGGAACCAATCGACAACTAAACATACTCTCAGGCGGGGTCCCGAAAGGGGCTCCGCCACAATAGGTGAAAAAATGCGAAAAACTAAAAAAGGTGTAAAACTTAATCGAAAAGAAGCCTCGGAGTTACAAGAAGCAATACGCAGGGTGTCGCTCCAATACGATATAGTGGAAACGCCAGAATCACTTAACTACCACTGTGCAATTCTAGGCACACGCGCAGAAATGCGCAGCCTAATTGAATCCGGGCTCATAAGAGGCACGGAGACACGCAGAGGGATAATGGGGTGGTGGAGATTGACAGAACGAGGACAGAACATAATAAAATACTGGTTAAACAGTGGGTACAAACTCACGTGGGGAGAAAGACATGAATGGCCGCAGGTTGTAAATGAAAACGGAGAAAATGTCGAAAACTTGATAATCCCTAAAAATATCTGGTTTGCAGAAAACTACATTAAAATCAACCCTAGTGTACACTCATCAACATGGGGAGAAACAAATGAATAACACCCAATTGGCCGCAATGATTAGGCGAAAGCAACGTCTATCGCTAATAGCGGTAGAACACGGAAACAGGAAGGCGAAGAAGGAAGCTGAAGAATTGACAAGAATCATCCACGACGAATTCAGAAAACACCTCGGAGAAGACAAATGATAAAATACATTTTTTTTGCATTGGGATATGCACCACTGAAAAAAATAAGCGCAATGGCGCGCGCAGCAGACCTGGGAATAAGTAATGTGGGGAAATTGCAACTAGATAAGGTGACAATAACAACTGAAAACAAACTCACCAAAAAAGAAGTTAGCGACCTCCAGGAAACAGTTAGGAACGCATTCGAGCATGAAGGGTGGACAGATGTAAAGGTGTCCCCAGGGAAAAACCAATGAGAAAACCGAACTTTTCGGGAATTCTATCCAGCATGAGGAAAATAGAAGAAACACCGCTGTTTAACATCTTCGACCTTGCGGATAAAAAGTACGCAGTCCCCAAAACCAACTTCGCAATTAAAGAAGAAGATGGATGGCTTATGCTGGTAGAGCCTGACAAAGCAAAGAAAGAAAGCGAGGAGGGGTGGGAATACGTGCCAGATACACCAGCCCCATTCTCTCTTCTCGGGCCACAAGGAGAAATGATTCATTTCTTCAGCGCCTATGACATACTGGAGGTGGAAGACACGCAAGACCTACGAATGATCCACGAACTCGGAAGTCTTATCGAGTAACAGTTACATGATAGCCCCTCACTACGGTGGGGGGCTGCGATGTGGGTGTTACCACAAAGGCACGGGAGCCATTTCCCGACACACTAGGAGAAATGTATGAGGCAAAAACGTTGAAGGCGAACAAGAAAAGTATACGCTTACAACGCAAAACAAGAAGTACGCACGTAACAGCAGTTGGAACGTCGCGGCAGTTGTACCGGGCGTAGTAAATGGCTCGGACGCAGTGAAAAGTTCGCACACAAAACCTCAACAAAAACACTCACCACGAGAATGTTTCCAGGAGGAAACAAAACCAATGAATAGCTCAACCAAAAACAAAAAAGAAACCCTTTTTGTCATTTGTGAAAATGATTGCTGTCCAATGAACCCACGCAAAGAGTTCGACCCAATGGGAGCAATGTGGTTAAAAACACCAAAACGTTACGATTACGTGGGAAGCCGTAACGGTGGAGAGGGAGACGACGAAATTGAGGAATTTACCCCAGAGACGTTAATTGACGCAGCAGAATATCTCACAGGGAAAACGTTTGAATTCACAAACTTTAATGACTGGATGGAGGATTGGGAGGTAGAAGAAGCATGGAATGAAGAAAGTGAGGCTGCAAAAGCGTTCCGCACAGAGCAAGCTGAATATCGCATTTTCCAAATCGAAATCCCAGATGAGGCATTCGATGTTTACTACATCGGAGACCCAGAGGAAGACTTCAACACTGGAGCAACACTCGCAGATTTCAAAGAAGCATACAGTCAATATGCTCAGATAGCCCTGGACGAAATCAAAAAACACGTAGTATGGATTCAAATCTATGCAGATTCAGATTTATTCTCCCCAGACCTTCCATTCGGAGAAGATTTCGGCAACGCGATCGGCTTCAACATGACAACAAGGGACGAGCACTCATTGACCGAAGACCAAATTGTGAAATGGCTAAAACAAGAAGTAAAACTTCACGCAGCGTATCTGAGCGGAGACGTCTACGAGTTCTGGTGGTCAGAAGACTACCCGGAACACCCAGTAAAAAACCCGCAAGACGAAGACGAATGGCGAGAAACTTGGTACGACGATAACCCACCAAAAGTCTTTGAGTTAAATCACCCAAAACTCGTAGAGAAATACGACATCGAATATATCTACAATAAAGAAGACCACGAGTTTAAATGGCACGCCCCAGGAGAATGTTTTCACAGACTGGGTAAATGCAACCTACACGAATAAATAAAATTGGCCCCAAGACACTGTAGTTCTTGGGGCCAATCCAACCACTCTCACCAGAAGGTGATTAAATTGTACCACACCAACAAACACATTGCAAATGGCTGAACAGCCAGGGACTAGCACACTTTGACATTTTGTCGGAATTGTGCTAAACTTATTATATGACTAGAACTTGGAAGAAACAGATACCGGAGGCTGCGCGCAAGCGCAAGGAACCATATAAAAAACATCAACGAAGAGGGGAGCTTGCCCCTTGCGGACACCATTTAAGTCAGTTTGTAAATGGTGTGTGCATGATGTGCAAAAAAGAAGACGAAGAAGATAATTGGGGGTGGGGGGATGAGTAGAGATACAACCCCGTCAGACTTCAATTACCTCGGTACGTTGTACAACGTGCAACGTCACCAAACGCATTGGACTGCGGCCAATTGTCCATCATGCGGAATGCGGAGCGAGTCAGACGGAGACCGCCTCATGTTATTTCTAGCCGGAATGGGAGCGAATGAAAAGACAAAAGCCGTATGTCGAAAATGTGGCAAAATCTTTTGGCCCCCATCTCAAGGCAAGGAAATTCCACATCAGCAGAAACCAGCAAAAACCCCAGACACGGTTGACTGGGACCAAGTTAGGAAAGAACGGAAAAAACTCTTTGCAATCTATCGTGCATTAAACGATAATGCGCGAACACGAAAATTATGGGGAGAAAGAAGCCTTACATGGGCATCAGTGGCCCTGTACGGGCTCAGGACGTGCGTAAGGAAATTCTGGTACAAAAGGGATGGGGAATTGGTGTCAGAACCACTGGAAGCGCTTGCTATTCCATTCTGGAGCGATTCGCGAAAATTGTTAAACCTTCAATACCGCATTATTGAACCACCGGATGGTTTTGCTGGGAAGTATAGGTGGGCAAGCAAGGTTGTTCCCTTTGTAGTATGGCGCTCGGGTTATGGAAGAGAACCATTGGAGCGCCTCTACATCGTAGAAGGAGCTATTAAAGGAATGGTACTACATCAGCAACTGAGAGAAGACGGGAGGGCAAACAACGTTCTGGTTCTCGCAACATCGCAGAACAGAATCAATCATCATGAACTCCCGACAATCGTGAAGGAATCAAACCGCTCAGAAAAGGTCATCTATATTCCCGACCCAGACATGGAAGGCAACCTCATGCTGAAAAGGAACATCAATGACCTACGAATTTCCGGAGTTGAACCGATTGTCCTTATTCCGGAAGACAAGATTGACGACATGATTGTCGAAGAAAATAACAGAGATAAACCAAACTGGTGGGGAAGTCGCCTCACCAAACTCACCACGGAGAAATAAAAGTGAACGAAAACGAAGTCAAAGATGCCATCTTCATTCGTCTCGGCGAATGGGCGTATTACAAGAACGACAATAAATCTTTCAAACCATACGCCGAAGCTGACAGCGAAAAAGCAGAAGCATTGTGTTATGAGTTTGAGGTTGAGAAAACAGGAGTACTAAAACAGATTGAATTGCAATTTGAACGACAGCAACTCACGGCAATTGCAAACTCCACATCCGGGGATGAATCACGGTGGGCGCTACGTCACGTGTTATTTGTTGTAGAAAACAACACAATCACGATTGTCGGAACAGACGGAACAATCATGAATATCGCAACGCAATACGACGTCGACTTTCCTGATGTGGAATTCCTTGTACACGCCAGACAATTGAAAGAAATCATTAAGGGAATGAAATATACGAACACCCTTATGATTTCCGCAATGGAAGATGAAAATGAACCCATCCAACATGTTTTCATGCAGTACAAAAACTCAGAAACATGGCATTTCGTACCAGAAGCGCCGCAGATGACGGACTTTCCAAAGATAACGAAGCTTGTATTCCCCAAATACAATGACAAAGTAGTTATGTCGGTAAAGGTTTCAAAAGCAAAAATGTGGAATACCGCCATGCGCTTAGCTGCGGCATTGAGAACAGACGACAGAATGATTTCATTTGAGAATACAAATGTGCTTCAGTTCTTGAATAAAACTAGCGGGACAGAGGGCGTTGTTGAAATGCGACCGTGGCCGTACAATAAAGCCATGCGCAAAGCGGCTACGCACATCATGAACATCGACACAAAACTGTTCGTAAAAATGAAGGGGCTCCACCATCCTCCCTACTACATGATTGCAGGGGGGCGCAGTCGGCCACTACATGTTTACAGTGGAGGTAAAAAGAAATATGGAATTCTCATGCACTCCATCCTCATGCCACTCAGACCGTTCAAATAAGGAGAAAACAAATGTGTCGGTACTTTGCAATTGTTCACAACTTTGAAACACCCGGAGTCATCGAAGACAACAAACTTGAAATTCGCGTTGCCACAGACGGAGATACGTACATCGCGAAAAACAAAAATTGGATGACAAAGGGCCTCATCGAATACGGGGCGGATGAAGAACATGAAGACGAAGAAGATTTCTGGAAAGAATATCCTCGCGTAAAAATTGAGCTTCGCCCCGGCACGTTTATCGAAGAGGTTTCATACCTGCAATTTATCCAATCTTGGAACAAAAACCTTTATTGGTTACATGATGAGTGTTCAGGGTGGATTGTGGCAGCAGAACACCTTCAAGACGCCATTGATGAGTTTATTGACTGGGCGAACCAATATCATCCAGGATTACTTCTCGACGAGGAAGAAGAACAGCACGAAGAATTCTTGTGTGACCACATGCAAGGAGGAAACGCAGGACAATACATCGCTTCAATCAATTTTAGTGGGGAACAAATCGCATGATTTACAACAAA
>Ga0256831_1002199_pt1 | contig 10246 bp, 9 predicted proteins | sample 132544metaG_FD_189087 | JGI IMG/M metagenome (GOLD analysis project Ga0256831, IMG submission 189087) | Hydrothermal vent microbial communities from Lau Basin, Pacific Ocean - 132-544 | ecosystem: Environmental > Aquatic > Marine > Hydrothermal vents | place: Pacific Ocean: Lau Basin | collected...
TACTAATATTATTAATATGTAGGTTTTAATATGTTTTATTTCTTTTAGCGACAAAAAATAATATTCCCCGATTTCGCAAGAGCTTTTAGACGGATATTTTTTACTTGCAAAATGAATATTATCCGATATTTTTCATTTGCAAAATGAATATTATCCGATATTTTTCATTTACATTTGTATTCTTTCAATAATTGCATTACTTTAGCGCTTTATTAGGAATTTACAAATAAACAATGAAAATGCTAAAAAGACAACTGTTTACCGAATTGTCAAACCACCTTTCCGAAAAGGAATATACAATTATTACAGGTGCACGGCAAACAGGAAAAACAACACTACTCAAACAACTGGAGGCTGAACTGGCATTAAAAAACGAGAAAGTTTATTACCTTAATCTGGAAGACCCTGAAATACTTGCAAACCTCAACAGCCATCCTGATAATATTTTTATGTATCTTACTATTGAATCAGCCGACAGAACCTATGTATTGATAGATGAAATACAATATCTTGACAACCCGTCAAACTTTATAAAACTGTTATATGATAAATATTCTTCAAATCTGAAATTAGTGGTTACCGGCAGCAGTGCATTTTATATTGATAAAAAATTTAAAGATTCCCTCGCAGGAAGAAAACGAATATTTAATTTATATACCCTTAACTTTGATGAGTTTATTTATTTTAAAACAGGAGAAACAGAATTAATTGATGAATTAAACAAAATCAGGAATAATGAAAAATACCTGTCCTTAAAACGACGCGAACTAAAAATCCTATTTAAAGAGTATTTAACATTTGGCGGATACCCTGCCGTTGTGCTTGCTAAAGATGAAGCAAATAAAAAACTCCTGCTTAAAGATATTTTCCACTCATATCTGCAAAAAGACATCTATGAATCCAAAATAAAAGACGAGAAAAAGTTTTACAATTTACTTATTTTACTTGCCGGGCAGACCGGAAACTTACTTAACATGAATGAGTTATCGAACACTCTTAAAATATCTGTAACAGCTATAGAAAATTATATTTATGTTCTGCAAAAGTCGTTTCACATACATCTCATTAAACCTTACCATAAAAATATAAGAAAAGAGCTTACTAAAATGCCAAAAATATATTTTAACGACCTTGGCTTTAGAACGGCAATCCTGAATACTTATCAGGATATAGAAACCCGTATCGACAAAAGTGTGGTAATTGAAAATTATGCCTTTGTCAGGTTACGCGAAAAGTTTGAAATGGAATATATTAAGTTTTGGCGAACGACATCCGGAAACGAAGTGGACTTTATAATTGACGATCCGGGAGTAACGAACAAAGATGCTTTTGAAATAAAATTTAATGAAGCCTCTTTTAGGAAAGTGAAATACAAAAAATTTACCGATGCTTATCCCGGGTACAATCTTCAACTGCGTGCCTATTTGGCCGATAGCAACACTACCGATATTATGGCATTATAATTTTATAATTTGTAAGTAATTAAAGAACCTGTTTAAAGTTATATACAAATGAAACTACCAGCATCCTATTTTCAATCCGAAGAGGTAGTCAGGCTTGCAAAAGATTTGCTCGGGAAATATCTGTACAGCAATATCAACAATACTTTAACAGGTGGCATCATCACCGAAACGGAAGCCTATGCCGGCATAACCGACAAGGCATCGCACGCATACAATGGCCGCCGAACTGCCCGAACCGAAACCATGTATCAACAGGGCGGCATCAGCTATGTTTATTTCACCTACGGTATGCATCACCTGTTTAATGTGGTAACCGGTAAAAAGGAGGTACCTCACGCCATTTTAATTCGTGCCATTTATCCTTTAACAGGATGCGAAACCATGTTAAAGCGAACCGGAAAACATAAAATAAACTATCAACTTACCAACGGCCCTGCTAAAATGACCAAAGCCTTGGGAATCAACAAAAATCACAACGGCATTAGCCTGACCGGCAACATAATATGGATAGAAGACAAAGGTATCAGCGTGCATAAAAACCATATAAAAGCAACACCGCGCATCGGCATTGATTATGCCGGCGAAGATGCACTGCTGCCTTATCGCTTTATTTTAGATTACAAAAAATACATACAACACCATGATTAAAAAAACAAAATTTCTATTGCTGTTTATTTTGCTAACCGCCATGGCGTGTTCACACAAAAAAAACAATCCCGATGCTTTGAAAAATGAGGTCAGAGCAGTAATGATGCAACAGCAAAAATTTTGGAACCAAGGCAACATTAAAGGATTTATGAAAGGATACCTTAAAAGCGACTCCCTTCGATTTGCCTCCGGAGGAAATGTAACCTACGGTTGGCAAACCACCCTCGACAAATACTTAAAAAGCTATCCCGATAAAAAAACCATGGGCAGACTGCTGTTTTCCAACATCGACATTAAAATGTTGTCGGACAAAACGGCAATGGCATTCGGCTCATGGGAACTCACCCGCGAAACCGACCATCCCCACGGCCTTTTCACCCTTATTTTTAAAAAAACCGGCTGTGGATGGCGCATCATCCACGACCACACATCTTTAGCACGAGAATAAATAAAATAAACAACATGCAACATTCACAACGAATAAATTTTAATCCACTTGTTTTCTGCTATTTTTGGCTGGGAATCAGGTGAAAAAAATGAAAATTCCAAAGAGATTGTCATCGGATTTAACGAATTTAACGGATGTTTTTCGCAAGCGAAAAACTTAATCCGCGTAATTCGTTAAATCCGATGATAAAAAAGCAGTATGATAATAATCCATTAATCTCATATTTATAAACAGATGAAAATAAAACTCCCTCCCTATCTTACACTTATCCTGCTTCTTACATCTGTGTTAACAGCAAATACACAGGAAAAAGTATTCCCGGGAGCCGATGAAAAAACCCCCTCCAAAGCACAATATTTCAGCTGGATAAACAACACCAACGAAGGTGCCACCGAAGCACAAACACAAATCAACCTCAACTTTTTTGCATGGCTGAAATCACAATACGGTATGCAGATCGACATATACGCCTTTGATGCCGGTGCCATCGATGGCAAACGGTTTTACGGCAGCATGCAATCGGCAAGGTTTAAAAAGCAATTTCCCTACGGTTTTGATTCCATTTACCAAAAAACCAAAAGCCTCGGTATTCGGCTGGGTGTATGGGGTGGCCCCGATGGGTTTGGCAACACCCCGCAGGAAGAGCAAGCCAGAACCAACCAGATGGTGAGTCTTTGCAAAGATTATCATTTTGCCCTTTTTAAGTTTGATGCCGTTTGCGGACCGCTGCGCACAGAAAATGAAGATACCTTTATTAACATGATGAAAGCGTGCCGAAAATGGTCACCCGATTTAATTTTACTCAACCATCGCCTGGGGCTTGACAAAGCCAAACCCTATGCCACCACCTTTTTATGGGGCGGCGATGAAACCTACATCGATGTGTTTATGACTAACAACACAACGGCACCGCATCACAGGGCGGCGGCCATCTCACGGGGTGTTGTTCCCGGTCTTCAACGACTTACCGAAGACCACGGAGTGTGCCTGTCTTCATGTCTTGACAATTGGGATGACGACCTTATCTTACAGGCCTTTAACCGCGATTTAATACTCGCCCCCGAAATTTACGGAAACCCCTGGCTTTTAAACGATGACGAGTTTTCAAAACTGGCTCGTATTTACAACTTACATCGCCAATTCGATACCATTCTGGTAAACGGAATGGTGCTGTCACAAGCACAATACGGCCTTTACGCAGTGTCGCGCGGCGACTCAAACACACGGCTGATAACACTGCGAAACCTGTCGTGGTTGCCGGTTCAATATCATCTGTCACTGAACAGCGAAATCGGGTTGATCACTAAAAAAGCCTCCGTAAATCTTATTCAGCTACATCCCTACGAACAAAACCTGGGAACCTTTAGCCCCAACGACCGTTACACCGTAACCGTGGAGCCGTTTCGTGCCGCCCTCTTTTTGGTAACAACCTCTTCGTTTAACGAACCTGTTGTCGGTGCACCCTGTAAAGTTATCAGACAAGTGGCAGGAAAAAGCACACTGGTGGAGGTATTGGGTAATCCCGGCACCAACACTTCAATTAAACTGAGCCATCCCAATCACTATCAAAGAGCTTTGGTAAACGGAAAAGTAAATAAACAGCTTCTTAAAGGAAAGAGTCTTAAAATTTCATTTCCCGGACAAAAGCTAAAACTACCCACACACAGAAAAATAGCCGACCTAACCGAAATCCCCGTCCCCGATAACGCAGCGTTTTTGTATGAGGCCACTGTTTTTGCCGCCGACAACAATGCGCTGGAAGTACGATCGCTGATACGCTCCGGGAAGACATCCATCCCCGAAGTAAAAAAAGCCAGAGATGCCTTTTTCAACCAGCCCACCTTTGTAAATCGTGCGGTGTGGGATAAAAACCTGTTTGACGGAAACTACAAAACCGGCTTCGGCCTCTCCGACAAATATGACTACGATTTAAGGATAAAAGGCGGAACCTTCAGATTAAATTTGGGGTATCCCGTTTATGCCGATTCGCTTGTGTTTCACATTCCCGACTATTTTGAGCTGCAACCACTGCTGTATCAGGAAGGAAACTATGCCGAAGTTTCATCCGATTTAATTCACTGGCGAACCATCACCTATCTTACTGACACTTTAATGGTTATCCCTGTTGGCGACACCATTCAATATTTACGACTTCGCTACCAGCCCCGCTATATTTCGGAAATAGAAGGGTTTTCAAACGGTAGTCCGTTAAACAGAAGCAGATGGCGCGCATCAAACCTGTTTGCCCACCCCTCAAAAATGAAATGCATTAAAAGCATGAGCGCCACTTTTACCCTTAACGAGCTGGCTGACAGCAGCTATTTAAGCATAGCCATCAACGGAAAACATGGTGTTGAAGGTGCTTACGTGGCTGCTCTGGTGGATGGCAAATTAACAGGCGCTCCCGACCGGGCGCCCTCCTACCCTTCCAACACCTGGGAATACGTGGTGGCACAACGGAATGCCAATTACACCTATTATATACCCATGAAAACGGAATACATAGGTAAACCCATTCAAATATTTGTAATGTATTACGATAGAAACAACTTAGACAGTAAACCCGAAGTGTGGATTTCCTCCAAAACCAATGGAAAAAAGAGGATTGACCTTGAGCTGGTTAAAAAATAAATCCTTCAATTCAACAACAAGAAATGATAAATAAATTAAAAAAAAACTGTACAAGCGAATACCCCAAAAAGATTGTCATCGGATTTAATGCCTCCCTGCCGGCAAAGGCAGGAATTTAACGGATGTTTAGCAGACGAAACCCCCTCAGAAAGCTATACGGAAAATGAAATTCGTGAAATTCGCGTATTCCGATAGCTATCGGAAGATGATAAAAATTACATATTATAAATCCTTAATTCTCATATTATAATCACATGAAACAAAAATTTAAAATAATAGCTTTTGACGCCGATGATACCCTTTGGGTAAACGAACCTTTTTACAGAGAAACAGAAGAAAAGTTTTTTAACCTGTTACAGGATTTCGGCAATAAAGAAACCCTTAACAATGAGCTTTTTAAAACCGAAATGCAAAATCTTACGCTCTATGGATACGGCGCCAAGGGACTGACGCTTTCAATGACCGAAACCGCGTTACGAGTAAGCAACAATCAGGTTAAACCGGCTACCATTCAATCTATTATCGACCTTGGCAAAGCGCTTATACAAAAGCCCCTTGTTTTGCTCGATGGCGTTGAGGAGGTACTTAAAACACTTTATCAAAAGGAGGCACTGTTAATTGTGGTAACCAAAGGCGACTTACTGGATCAGGAACGAAAGCTAACCAACTCAGGATTAAAACAATATTTTCATCATGTGGAAATTCTAAGCAATAAAAAGGAAGAAAACTACCTGCAGCTGCTTAAAAAACTAAATGTTCAACCCGAAGACTTTTTAATGATTGGCAACTCCCGAAAGTCGGATATCATTCCTGTGGTAAATATTGGAGCCTACGCAATATTTGTACCCTATCACACCTCGTGGCAACACGAAGAAGCCGACAAAGTTGAAAGCCCAAACTGTCTGGAAGCCACCTCCCTTACAGAGGTTTTGAACATCCTTAACACCCGATAAAATGACAGCAAACCAAATAACGCCCGCAGGGCAAATAACAGCCGACTAAAAGGAGGCTAAATGACGCGAAAGCAAATGACAGCCGAAGGCTGAATAACACCCCAAAAACAACAATTAACCCATGAATCAAAAAACCTACTGGAACAGCGCTTCCGAAACAAAAGAGTTTACCACCCTTCTCGATATCAACACCTTAAAGGAACATCTAAAACCCGAGGCGCTAATTATTGATTACGGCTGTGGCTATGGCCGAACACTTGACAGCCTTTGGCAACAAGGCTATAAAAACACCATCGGCTACGACTTTTCCGAAGGCATGATACAGCGGGGCAAAAAAACATTTCCTCATCTTAACCTTCGTGTTTCAAAAAACAACAAAATACCGTTGGAAAGCAACTCGGCTGACATGGTTATTTTGTTCGCCGTTTTAACCTGTATTATTGACGACAAAACGCAAACAAGCCTCATAAACGAAATTGAGCGCGTGTTAAAACCCGGCGGCATCCTCTATATCAACGATTTTCTTTTAAACACCGATGAACGCAACAAAAAAAGGTACAACGCCTTTTACAACAAATATGGAACGTACGGCGTTTTTGAGCTTCCCGAAGGAGCGGTATTACGTCATCACGATAAAAGTTATATTGAAAAACTCACAAAACCGTTTCAAACCGAAAGCAGCACAGCCATCACCTTTAAAACCATGAACGGACACCACTCCAACGGATTTGTTTATCTCGGAAAGAAGCTTGGGTAAAAACTATTTCTTAGCAAACGAGTTCAAGTCAAACGAAATAGTAAAATAATTGGGCGACCCTACCAGATGGTAAGCCGAGCGCGAATAATTAATTTTAAACTTATAAACCCTTATACCGATCCCCCAGCTAAAACCAACCATACCCAGCTTATCGTTCATCTTCAGTTCCTGCCGGCGGCGATAGTTGTAGCCCCCTCTTAAAACCAGGTTTTTACCAATATAAAACTCGCCCCCCACAATTATATGGCGCATCAGGTTATCGCCAAACTTTGCCATTCCGGTTTTAAATACCGGCTCGCCCGAAACAGGGTCAACCCCGCCTGAAGGATTGGTCGGGTCTTCATAATAGAGGTTCCACTTTTCAATATGGTCGTAAATAAACGAAAACCTGAACGGCACATGATCCAGCCGCTTGGTAAGCACATATTGCAAATCGAAGGGCAACGGGTCGCGCGAACCGGGCACATAAGAAGTAAGCTGCATGCCGATATTTCGTGCAATAAGCGACATTTCCCAACCCGATTTAGCCCGGTAACTTCCGGCAACATCAACAGCAAAACCAAACGAAGAATACGATTCGTAGTTCGAATAAATCAACTTGCCTGCCGCACCAATCGAAAACGAGCTGTCAAGCTCCCTGCCCCAGCCAATGGTAAGCGCCGCATCCGAAGCCGAAAACGAACCCGATACCGCACCCGTTTCGTCAGCATAATCAAAGGTACCGTAATTATAGTACTGCATGGTGGCTACAAAACTACCTGCTTTTTTAAAGGTATGACCATACTGTGCAAAACCATAGTTTATATCGTCAAAAAAATCAACATAAGCCAGCGAAATGGAACCACTCATGGCACTGTTAATCAACGACGGGTTTACCAGCGCAAGGTTAATATCGCCATCACGTACGGCAGCTGTATTTCCCCCAAGGGCGGCAACCCTTGCCGACAAAGGCTTTTCCAAAAACGAATAGGCATAACGCCCGCCAATTTGAGCTTTCGTGCTCATTCCTAAAAACAAGGTAAATATCAGTAAAAACGAAAGAAAATATACTCTTTTCACAGGCTTGACAATTTAAAGTTAATCCTATAACGGACAACCGGGCAATTTATTTTAGCACACCCATAAGAAACCCGAAACACCCGTAATTTATTTCATCTTCGTAACCGTTCCGCTTCCGGTAATTTCGGTTTTAACCTTCGGATCGCCGGCATACACCACTTCGCCGCTGCCAGTAACCTCAACCACAAGCCTGTTGGTTGCACTCACCTCAACTTTTCCCGAACCCGAAAGCTCAACATCCGCCTTATTGGTGCGCATGCCTAACCCCATAAAACTTCCTGACCCCATTACTTCAATCTCCTGCTCGTTGGCCGAACCGTTAACAATAACCTCCCCCGAACCACTGATGTCGGTTTTAACAACATTGGCATGAATATCGGCAAAAATCTTTCCCGAACCCGAAACATCAATCTGCATCTTTCCCAACGTCATCGGATTGGCGGTTTTTATCATCCCCGAACCATTTAACGTCAACTTTTTAATATCAGGCGTAAACACCTTAATTAATATAGGGTCCGTTTTTCCGAGGCACGGCGATGCATCAATAATCAGCTTCCCCCGCTTCACTCGCGTGGTAATTGCCTCAAGCACATTTTTTTGCGCATGAAGCTGCATGGTGGTCTTCGATGCCAAATCAACAATTACATCGGCATTTATATTAAGTACAATTTCGGTAAACGGAGCCATGTTTCGCGTTTGATTCTCCACATGACCTGTCCCGTCAATACAACTGTTACAGCTTGCTAACAATGTTATTCCCAATACAGTAAACAGCATTGCTGCATAAACAACTATTCTTTTCATATCGCAAAAATTTTAAAAATCCAAACTTACTATAAAATTACATGCCGCGGCAACTTTACTAAAACAATAATTATCAGGGCAGCGGACGGGCTGTACGCTATAGCCCTGCACAGGCCTGCCGTGTTACGTAACGTGCCGCCCGTAGCTTCCTTTGGTCGCTCCGGCAGCACTACTCCACACCGGCATACCTGCACAGGGGCTGCCGCTTCCATCCCTGCTGCATAACAACCTTATTGAATCAAAAGAATATTGATTTTGATGATTTGACTGATTTTCTCTTTCTCATCATAACAATCAGTTTTATCAGTCCAATCAGTGTACTATTAAAATACAGGAAGGTTCTATCCCTAACAGAACAACAATGCAACAATTCAACATTACGTTTCCATATTAGTTAACACCTCAAAGTAAAAATTTTCCTCACAACCGCAAAACAAAAAATAATATTTCAACTCCTAAAATATCTTAAAACCTTATGCGTTATACCCGTTAATTGGTTTATTTAATAATAACCTGCGTATTTTTGCAAAAATCAAAAAATTAATATTTATGAACATAACACTTAAAAAGGCGCTTCGTAAACCTACGGCTGCCGATACAATATATTTGGTAAAAGACGGAAGTGGTTTAAAACAAATAAATTTAACTGCCGACGAAACCGACTTTATCAAAAAACAACACCGAAACAAACAAAATGTAATTACCATTAACCGTTACAAAAACCGGTTGATTTTTGTTTACGCCGAAACATTGGGTACAAAAGCAAAACGCTACGAAAACTATCGAACGTTTGGTAACGAAGTTCAATCGGTTTTAAATAGTGCAAAAGTTGAACGGGCAGTGGTACACGTAATTACAGCTACCAAACAAGAAACCCTTGCTTTTGTTGAAGGGATGATACTTGGCAACTATCAGTTTTTGAAATACTTTACCGAAAAGGACAAAAAACAAAATTCATTAACCGAAATTGCCGTTTACTCATCACAAATTGATGACAGCGACCTGGAGTCCCTTTTTAATTTAACAAAAGCGGTTTACAAAGCACGCGACCTGGTAAACACGCCCGTAGCCGATTTAAATGCCGAAGCATTGGCAGCAGCCATTGTTGAAATGGGCAAAGAAACCGGCGCCAAGGTGGAGGTTTTTAACAAGAAAAAAATAGAAGCCCTTAAAATGGGCGGCCTCCTGGCGGTTAACCGTGGTAGCATCGACGAACCTACCTTTACTACCATCCAATGGAAACCTGCCAATGCCGTCAACACAAAGCCCTATGTTTTTGTGGGTAAAGGCGTTGTTTACGATACCGGCGGATTGAGTTTAAAGCCAAGTAACTTTATGGACACCATGAAAAGCGATATGGCCGGCGCCGCTGCCGTTGCATCGGCCATGTATGCCATATCGAAAGCAAAATTACCGGTTTATGTTATCGGGCTCGTTCCTGCCACCGACAACCGCCCTGATGGCAATGCCTACACACCCGGCG
>Ga0256831_1002200_pt1 | contig 10245 bp, 5 predicted proteins | sample 132544metaG_FD_189087 | JGI IMG/M metagenome (GOLD analysis project Ga0256831, IMG submission 189087) | Hydrothermal vent microbial communities from Lau Basin, Pacific Ocean - 132-544 | ecosystem: Environmental > Aquatic > Marine > Hydrothermal vents | place: Pacific Ocean: Lau Basin | collected...
TAAACAGTATTACAAAATATCCGCTATCAACTTTTTTGAATCTGCTCACGCTTACCATTGCATTTTCAGGAATTGTAACCATTGTACTTTACGTATCATACCAATACAGTTTTGATAAGTTTAATAACAATTATTCAACGGTTTATCAATTACAAATCGATGGCGAAGAGTCAACCATGCCGGCAGTGATGAGTCCGATAATTAAAAAAAACGTATCCGACATAGTTAGCATTAGTCCGTTTTGGTTTAGTTCTTCCAGTATATCGGTTCCCGTTCCTGAAAAAAAAACAACTTCATTTTATGTTTCAACAATTTACGCCAACAGCGATATTTTCAACATGTTTACTTTCCGTTTTATTTATGGTTCATCCAAGGGTGCACTTGATAAGACCAAAAGCATTGTCTTAACCAAAAGCATTGCGCAGAAGCTGTTTGGCGACAATAACCCTGTCGGGAAAATTGTAAAATACAGAGGCTCCGATTACACTTGTACCGGCGTAATTGCCGATTTACCTCAAACTTCTTCAGTTCAAACGGAATGTTTCGCTTCATTTGAAACACTTTTGCAACAGAAAGGCTTCGGCGCGGAAAAATGGTCGGAATGGAGTTTCAGGATATTTATGAAATTAAGCTCGCCTGACAGGTATCAGGCTGTTTTAAAGGATATTAATAATATTGATGAGATAAACTCCGTTATAAACAAAAGTTTGGAAAGTTCTTCCGAAACAGACTCTCATCATCTGACACTCCTCCCGCTAAGTAAACTGCATTTTACCGAAAGCGGGCAATACGTAACGGTAAATCCGCTTGTTTTAGAAGTCTTGATTTTGTTGGCATTTATTTTGGCTGTAATGGGTATTGTTAATTTTGTAAATCTGCTTACATCACAAGCAATGCAACGCTCAAGGGTGTTTTCGGTAAAACGAATACTCGGTGCTACCAAAGCACGGCTGTTTGTTCAAATTATTATAGAGTCGGTAATTGTAGCGTTTGCAGCGCTGTTTATAGCCATATTAGTTCATGGATATTTAAATCCTTACATTGAAACTGCATTGGGAATTAGAGGATTAAGTTTTGACGGAAGGTTTCAGTGGTATTTTTATTTCGTTGCAATGGCGTTTGTTTATGCCCTTGTGGCAAGTGTTTATCCTGCACGATATATTACTTCGGTGGATGTTGTTCAATCGGTGAAAGGATCCTATCGTTTTTCAGGCTCCGGAAAAAAAATCAGAAACACTTTAATAACCATTCAGTTTGTATTTACCATTGTACTGCTTATAAGTTCAATTGCCATCGAAAAACAGATAAATTTTTGGCATAATTTTGATATCGGTATCGCAAAAGAAAATATCGTCTTTTTCAGAACCTCATCCAACATTGTTAAACATAAAGATGCCTTTGCTAAGGAGTTGATGGCAGACCCTGAAATTTTTGATTACACCTACACCTCTTTTTCTCCCGGCTCGGTGGGTATGATGTGGGGACGCAACATAAACGGCAAACAGGTTTCACTTTACACCTGGCCGGTGGATGAGCGTTTTATTGATTTCTTTGGAATAAAAATAGTTCAGGGGCGGAAGTTCTCATCAAACCTTAAAGCCGATTTAAACAGTTTTATAGTAAACGAAACAGCGGTAAAAAAGTATAATTGGGAAAAACCACTCGAAATATTAATGCCCGGATTTGGCTTTGACGGGCCGATTATTGGCGTTTCCAAAGATTTTAACTATGCCTCTTTACGAAATAAGATACTTCCTATGCAATTGTGGCTTACCGACTGGAGGCCTAATGTTTTGATGTTGAAGATATCAGGTGGTAACATTACCCGCGTACTGTCAAATATTAAGTCGGTGTGGCAAAAGTTTGAGCCTGAAGCCGACATCAACATCCGCTTTCTTGATAAAAGCCTTGATGCACAATATGGTAAAGAAGAACAAATTGCCCGGTTTATCGAAGCCGTTACGCTATGGAGTATTTTACTTGCTATAACGGGTTTGATGGGGTTGGCGATTTTTATTTCCCGACAACGAACCAAAGAAGTTGGTATTAGAAGAGCCAATGGGGCAAGTGTAAGTGAAATAATTCAACTTTTTAACCTTGAATTTATTAAGTGGATATTGTTGGCATTTATTATTGCCGCTCCCATTGCCTGGTATGCGGTGAATAAATGGTTGGAAAATTTCGCCTACCGAACAACCGTAAGTTGGTGGGTTTATCTGCTGGCAGGCGCTATAGTGCTTATAATTTCGCTTATTGCCGTTACTATACAAACCATAAAAGTTGCCCGCAAAAATCCTGTGAAATCGTTGCGATATGAATGATTATTTAACATCAATATTTAACACAAATAATATAAATTATGATTAAAACAGAAAAATTAACCAAGGTGTTTCGTACCGAAGAGGTAGAAACCTATGCACTTAACGGTGTAAGTATTAATGTGGAAAAAGGCGAATTTGTTGCCATTATGGGGCCTTCGGGTTGTGGCAAATCCACATTGTTAAACATTCTCGGATTGCTGGATAACCCCACTTCGGGAAGTTACCACTTTGAGGGTGTTGAAGTGGCAAAGTTAAAGGAAAAAGACCGTACAAAATTTCGCAAAGGCAACATCGGATTTGTTTTCCAAAGCTTTAACCTTATTGATGAGATGAACGTTTTTGAAAATGTGGAACTGCCGCTCATTTATCTTAAAATGAAAGCTTCCGAGCGTAAAAAACGCGTTAACGATGTGCTTCAACGCATGAAAATAGGCCATCGCACCAAACACTTCCCGCAACAGCTTTCGGGCGGACAGCAACAGCGTGTGGCCATTGCCCGTGCCGTGGTAGCCAATCCGGCGCTTATACTCGCCGATGAGCCTACCGGTAACCTCGACTCGAAAAACGGTATCGAAGTGATGAACCTGCTTTCGGAACTCAATCAGGAAGGTACCACCATCGTTATGGTAACTCACTCCGAGCGTGATGCCGGATTTGCACATCGTGTTATCAACCTGTTAGACGGTGAAGTGATTGTGCAAAAATCAAACAGATAAAACCCTGTTCCCGATGAATTTGAATGTTTTTGTAAGAAAACTGTATATCAATCGCAAATACCTGATAATTAACATTGTCGGGTTATCCATTGCATTGTCATCGATACTACTGGTGTTTTCGTTTGTAAAAAACGAGCTTAGCTACGACAGGTTTCATTCAAAAGCCGACAGAATTTGCAGAATAACACAAAATACAAATACCGGTATAAGTTCGATGATTGATGCGCGGTTTTTCAGATATAAATTTTTACGTCTTAAACAGGCGAATCCTGAAATAGAGGCAATAACAGGACTTTCATCATTCAGAAAAGCCATTGTAACAATCGGCGACAACTCGTTTTATTCCACCAGAGTTTTTGGCGTTGACAGCTCCTTTTTTGATGTGTTCGACTTTAAGTTGATTGTGGGCGATAACAACACCATTTTTAACAATCCCGATCAGGCAGCCATTACCGAAAGTCTGGCGAAAAGGTATTTTGGAACCACCGATGTAGTTGGCAGGCAAATTAAAATTATGCATCAGCGAAACGATAAAGCGGGTGTTTACACCATCAAAGGGGTTTTAAAAGATTTTCCCGAAAACTCACATATTAAAGCCGATATTTTGTGCTCTTTTCGTGCCGCCGAAATGCCTTTAAGCTGGGCTTACAGCTATATTTTGTTAGCAAAGGGAGTCGATTGTAAAGCACTTCAGGCAAGCATTCAAAAACAATGGGATAAGCAAAATGAAGCACGGGATACGCACCCCAAAGTTAACTTGCAGCCTTTAACAAAAATTCATTTATACAGCCATAAGTCGCGCGAGATGGAGCAAAACGGAAACATCAGAACCCTGATTCTGTTGATTTCGGGTGTGCTGATTATTTTAATCGTGGCGCTTATTAACTTTCTTAATTTTAACTATGTAAGGTTTTTATCGGAGCTAAAAAACAGCAAAATTAAAATGGTTAACGGCGCCACTAAATTTGACCTTGTAAAAGAGTTTTTTTACGAAACCGTAGCGCTTTTGGTTTTTGTTGTAACCATCGGTTTGCTGCTGAAAGATTTTTTTCAAAACTATTTACACTACAACTTTTACGCATCGCAACACGAACTTGTTTTTGTGATAGTATGTTTTGCGCTGTTCATCGTTTTTCTGGCGTTGATTCCTCTTTTTTTCCGGAGTTTTCAGGAGGATGGGAACAGGGTAGCAAATCATCAAAAGTTGTACCAAATTTCGTTGGCTGTTCAACTATTATTGTCCATGTCGGCCATTTCGTCAACCCTGTTTATACAAAAGCAAATAGCCTATACAAACCGCTTGCATCCAAAGGCTTCCGATTCAAATATTATTGTCATTCCCCGGAATCCGGATGTTGCCGTTGCCAATTTTGAATTGTTAAAAGAGGAGCTGTTAAAATATCCCGAAATTATTGCTGCCTGTGGCGTTTCGGAAGAACCCGGCGGTACCGTTACCGATAATTTTCCTTATTTTTACAATGGCGATACAAGCACTAACGGTAAAACACTTAATGTGTTGGTTACCGATAAAGATTTCTTTTCGTTTATGGGAATAAAAGCCATTGCGGGAACCACCGATTTGGGGACAATTCCAACTTACGAGTGGGAACAGAAAGCCATGAAACTGTGGTATCTCGAAAGGTATAACAAAAAAATTCCCAAAGGCTTAAAAAAGGAAATTTTGTCCTATTCCGAAAAATACATCATCAACAAAACCGCTTTAAAACACATGGGCATTAAAAACCCACAGGATGCTATTGGAAAAGAATTTCGGATTAATCAACAGTTAAATTATCTGTTTCCCGAAGGAAAAATAGTAGGGGTGGTTGATGATTTTCATTACACCAATGTTCATGACAAAGTAAAACCATTGGCCATTTTACCCCGTAAACTGTTTTGCCATAACTTTTTGTTCCGTATCGATGCAAAAAACAGGGCGAAAGCGCTTGCAATAATAAACAGGAAATGGAATGAGATAAACAAAGGGATACCTTTTACGTACGAATTTATTTCGGAGAGTTATCATAAAGTTTACAAAAGCGAATATCAACAAATGAAGGTGCTGTCGCTTTTTTCGGTGCTATCGATATTGCTTTCAATAATAGGTATGTATGCAATGATTTCGTACAAACTAAAGCAAAAAACAAAAGAAATAGGCATAAGAAAAGTAAACGGGGCAACAGTGTTTGAAATTTTAAAAATGCTAAACGCCGATTTTGTCAGGCTGGTAACAATTTCGTTTATCATATCGGTGCCCGTTACTTACTATGTAATGCAAAAATGGTTAGAAAGCTTTGCTTATAAAACCGGCCTTAGCTGGTGGGTGTTTGCGGCAGCAGGTTTGTTTGTCTTATTGTTAACAGTAATAACCGTAACACTTCAATCGCTTTATATTGCCCGCAAAAACCCCACAGAGATGATTAGGTATGAGTGAGATACATCTGATACGAAATCTCTGAATAGTATAAAAAACAGGAAATGCTAATTCCTGTTTTGATATGCAAATAAAGATTTTTTTTTAAAAATAGCGTGATAAAAATACCAACTCTATTTAACAAGCCACAGAGTGGTTTAATATAAATAACCATCGGTGAAACCGGTGGTTAAAATGATAGTGTATCAAAGAACCCTAAAGGGGGTTCAATAACTTTTGTTTAACCCCTTCAGGGTTATAATTTAATTTAACTATCTGTTTCCCTTTCCCATGCACTTTGTACAGGGCTATTTTATTCATGTTAAATCCCTTCGGGATTTTACCCTTAGGTGTTATAGATGGTTTCTTATACTTTACGAAAAAAGAAATTTTCAATAACATTGTATTATTAGCAGGCTATTGTTAATTTTGCAGCCTCATTTAAATTCGGGGTGTAGCGCAGCCCGGTTAGCGCGCGTCGTTCGGGACGACGAGGTCGGAGGTTCGAATCCTCTCACCCCGACCATGAAAGCCTTTCAAACGAAAGGCTTTTTATTTTGGTGTTTTCATACGGTTACAAGTTTTTACAACACCTTAGTCGGTAATAAACAACCTTTTTTGTCCCCGACTCATAAATCTTTTCCTATTTTCGCAACTTGAAAATATTGGATTAAAAAACGACTTAAAAGCATCTAAAATGGGATACGATTTCGGAAAAATTGAAGCCAAATGGCAAAATTACTGGCGCGATAACAAAGTTTACCATGTTGACATCAACCATAACAAACCAAAGTTTTATGTGTTGGACATGTTTCCCTATCCTTCGGGTTCAGGCCTGCATGTAGGGCATCCGCTGGGATACATCGCCTCCGATATTTACGCCCGCTACAAAAGGCTCCGCGGATATAACGTGCTGCACCCCATGGGTTACGATGCTTACGGATTGCCTGCCGAGCAGTACGCCATTCAAACGGGAACCCATCCTGCCGTAACCACCGAAAAAAACATTAAACGCTACCGCGAACAGTTGGACAAAATAGGTTTTTCGTTCGATTGGGACAGAGAAGTCCGCACCAACGACCCCAACTATTTTAAATGGACACAGTGGACTTTTATTCAGTTGTTTAAGTCGTGGTTTAATAAAGATACTGGAAAAGCAGAACCCATAGCACAGCTTATTGAAACGTTTGAAAAGGAGGGTAACGCCTCTATAAATACCGCCACCACACAGGAAGAAATCTTTACTGCTGACCAATGGAAACAGATGAACGAAGAGCAGCAGCAGGAAACATTGATGAATTACAGGCTGGCTTACTTGTCTGACACCATGGTAAACTGGTGTCCTGCATTGGGAACCGTGCTGGCCAACGATGAGGTAAAAGAGGGCTTGTCGGAAAGAGGCGGCCATCCCGTAGAAAGAAAAATGATGAAGCAATGGCTGCTTCGTATTTCGGCCTACGCACAACGTTTGCTTGATGGATTGGAAAATCTGGAATGGTCCGATTCCCTTAAGGAAATTCAGCGAAACTGGATTGGGCGTAGCGAAGGCGCTTCGGTTATTTTTAACGTTAAGGGATTTGAAGACACCATCGAAGTTTTTACCACCCGCCCCGACACCCTTTGGGGAGCAACCTTTATGGTGCTGGCACCCGAACACGAACTTATTGAAAAAATCACCGTTCCCGAACGAAAAGAACAGGTTTCCAACTATGTTACCATGGCTAAAAACCGCTCCGAGCGGGAGCGCATGACCGAGGTTAAAAAAATAACCGGCGAGTTTACCGGTGCCTATGGCATTAACCCTCTTACAGGTTCGGAGGTGCCTATATGGGTTGCCGATTACGTGCTGGCCGGATACGGTACCGGTGCCATTATGGCTGTTCCGGCACACGACAGCCGCGACTTCGCCTTTGCCCGCCACTTTAACCTGCCCATCATTCAGGTGGTAACCAAAGAGGGAGAGGAACCCTCCGACCCCGCCACCTGGGAAGAGTCGTACGACTCAAAAGACGGTATCAGTATAAACTCCGGGTTTATTACCGGAATGAAAACCAAAGATGCCATTGCCGGGGTAATAAAACGCATCGAAGAGATGGGCATTGGAAAAGGAACCGTCAACTATCGGCTTCGCGATGCCATTTTCAGCCGCCAGCGGTATTGGGGCGAGCCATTCCCCATTTATTATAAAAACGGAATTCCTTATCCGTTGGATGAAAGCGAACTTCCGCTTAAATTGCCCGATGTTGATAAATTTTTGCCCACCGAAACGGGAGAACCTCCTTTGGCCCGGGCAAAAAACTGGAAAACAAAAGAGGGCTACCCGCTTGAAACCAACACAATGCCCGGATTTGCAGGCTCCAGCGGCTACTATTTAAGATACATGGACCCTCATAACGATGAAGCCTATTTTTCCAAAGAAGCCGTTGAGTATTGGCAAAATGTTGACCTCTACCTTGGTGGCGACGAGCACGGTACGGGCCACTTGATTTACTCAAGGTTTTGGAATAAATTTTTATTCGATTTGGGGTTGGCTGTAAAGGACGAACCCTACAAAAAGTTGATAAACCAGGGTAAAATTCAGGGACGGTCAAGCTTTGTTTATCGTGTAAAAGGTACCAATCAATATGTTTCGTACGGATTAATAAACAGCTATGATACCCAGGAACTTCATGTTGACATTAGTATGGTTGATGGCGATATTTTGGATATGGAAGCTTTTAAAAAATGGCGCCCCGAATATGCCGATGCCGAATTTATTTTGGAAGATGGCAAATACTATTGCGGCCACGTTGTGGAAAAAATGTCGAAATCGAAATACAACGTTCAAAATCCTGACGATCTGATTGAGCGTTACGGTGCCGACACCCTGCGCTTATACGAAATGTTTTTGGGCCCGTTGGAGCAGGACAAACCCTGGGACACCAAAGGCATTGAAGGGGTTTACCGTTTCCTGAAAAAACTTTGGAGGCTCTTTTTTGATGAAGATGACAGGCTGATTGTTAGCAACGAAAAAGCATCGGCAGCCGAGCTGAAAGTGTTGCATAAAACCATTAAAAAAATTCAGCACGACATTGAACAGTTTTCGTTTAACACCGGCGTAAGTGCCTTTATGATTTGTACCAACGAACTGTCAGACCTGAATTGTCATAAAAAGGAGATTTTAGAACCCCTTACGGTTTTACTTTCGCCCTATGCACCGCACATTGCCGAAGAGTTGTGGCATCAGCTTGGAAATACAGAAACCGTAAACGATGCCGTTTTCCCCCAATGGGAAGAAAAATATCTTGTGGAAAGCACTTTTACCTATCCCGTTTCGTTTAATGGTAAAACAAGGTTTAAACTTGAACTGCCGGTTGATTTAAACAAGGAGGATATTGAAAAAGCCGCCCTTGATGCCCCCGAAGCACAAAAATGGATTGAGGGTAAAACCGTAAGAAAAGTTATTGTGGTTCCCAAGCGAATCATCAATGTTGTGGTGAGTTGATTACCTGTTTAGGCCGGTTTCATCGAAGTTGTTTAATATCAGGGGTATTTTGTTCTGAATAAGATGCTCTAAGATAACATCTTACATCTAGAATTTAATGATCTTTATCATCGGATTGCACGGATTACACGGATTATTCAACTGAATAGGTGATAATAAAAAAAAATTACTCATTCGATTATATGGTGATATTGTCAGGTTAACCTAAAAGTAACGTCATTGCGATGACGAGGTACGAGGAAGAAGCAATCTCAACACGTTACTTTTAGGTTAACTTAACACACTTCCGATAGCTATCGGAGGAAGAGTAACTTTAAACAATTTCGTTTATAAATTGCATCGAAAAAAAGAAAATATTACAATGATTCGGTATTTCATATTGGCGGGATACTTTCTGCTTGCCTTGCTGATTCAGGGATTTTCTCAAAACCGAATCAACACGGCATTTGAAGCCGGCGAAACCCTTACTTACCGTATTTATTACAGCTCTGCCATTATTGATGCCACGGCCGGACAGGCTACTCTGGTTGTTAACCAATCCATAAATCACGGTACAGGCGATACCGTATATCACGTTACCGGAAACGGTTATTCAAAAGGCCTTTTCGACCTCTTTTTTACGGTTCGCGATACCTACGAGAGCTATTTTGATAAAAACACCTTGTTGCCCGATACCTTTATACGAGATACGCACGAAGGAAGCTATAGCCGGTACGACTTTGTTACCTTTAACCGCAAAAACCTGACTGCAAAAACCAGCCGGAAAACAATAGCAATTCCACCAAAAACATTCGATATTATTTCGGCATTTTATTACATGAGAACGTTAACCGTTGCCGACTTTAATGCTGACAGCATCTATCTTATCAATTTTTATCTCGACGATTCGGTTTACCATTCGGCCATAAAATACATGGGCCGCGACACCCTTATGGTTAACAACAAAAAAACACCCGCTATAAAACTGGCACCCATGATGGCCACCGGCGAAGTGTTTGCCGATAAATACCCCATGTTTGTTTGGGTAACGGACGATAAAAAGCACATTCCTGTTTTTGCAAAATCAAAAATTATTGTCGGTTCCGTTAATGTGGAGCTGATAAAAAGCAAAAATATTTTTACCGGTTTCTGATTTTTTTGATTCACTCGGGTGGCTCCGCAGGGTAATACGTGGATAGAAAAGTTGATTGCGGATTTAAGGAGTAATTGGAGGTTGCTCCCACGAAGGGATTCGCGCGGGAGCAGTGGGGAAATTATTGGATTATATCCATAATATGAAACCGACTCCCGTATATTTTCGTACTTTTGTAA
>Ga0256831_1002201_pt1 | contig 10244 bp, 13 predicted proteins | sample 132544metaG_FD_189087 | JGI IMG/M metagenome (GOLD analysis project Ga0256831, IMG submission 189087) | Hydrothermal vent microbial communities from Lau Basin, Pacific Ocean - 132-544 | ecosystem: Environmental > Aquatic > Marine > Hydrothermal vents | place: Pacific Ocean: Lau Basin | collected...
GACATAGAGGGTGTTATACTAGGATGTACTGAGATTGGTATGCTAATCTCTCAAGATGATATAGATTTCAAGGTTTATGACACGACTTTGATTCATGCAAAAGAGGCTGTGAGGATGGCGATATGAGTATAAAAGCAGTTATATTTGACCTTGATGGAACACTGCTTGACACACTAGAAGATATAGCTATAAGTGTTAACTATGTCTTAAAAGAGTATAAAAAAGAGCCAATCGAACTAGAAAGATTTAGACATCTTGTGGGCAAAGGTGCACTTCAACTCATAAAAGATGTACTACCAGATGAAAATCAAAAGAGTATAGAAAAAGCCTTAGAACTTTTTGAAAAAGTTTATGCCAAGCAGTATGATAAAAATACCAAACTGTATGAAGGCATAGGAAAATTACTAACATTTTTAAAGAAAAGGGGTTACAAGCTAGCAATCTTATCTAACAAACCAGACAGCTTTACAAAGCTATGCGCCATCAAATACTTAAGAAAGTGGGATTTTGAAGTGGTTTTTGGAATACGAGAAAATGTACCAAAAAAACCAGCACCCGATGGAGTTTACGATATATTTCAAGCTCTACATGTAGAGGCAAAAGAGTCTGTGTATGTAGGCGATACGGATATAGATATGATAACTGCCAAAAGAGCAAATATCGAAAATTCCATTGGGGTTTTATGGGGTTTTAGAGATGAAAAAGAGCTTAGAGAAAATGGTGCAAAATACATCGCTAGTTCGCCAAAAGAGATGATAAATTTATTACTCCACCAATAAACTAACTCAACTTTTGATGTAGTGATTTTGATAACATTTGTGCTTCTTGCAAATTTAGAGGCGGTTAAGATCAAATGTAGCAGTTGTACGATCGGAAAAGATATGGTAAAGTGTGATTATTATGTAGTAAGAAAACATGACTTAACAAAACAAAAAAATTGTCTTGCTTATGCCAACTCGATAGACAATAGCGGGATGTCTGCAAAAGCATCATGGTACTACCTCTGGTTAGGTACTTAAAATTAGGACAGCATTATGCTTCGGAGTATAGTGGTTTCATCTATATGCTAGATGGTAAATTTGTTGAGGCAAAGAGAAGTTTTCTGTTTTTTAAGCATAAAGTTAAAAATATCGATTATGCAAAAAAGGACATCAAGACTATGAAATACATATATAAGAGCTTTGATGATAAGAAAGCCCTTGAGATACTTTTTCATTATGAGACCACTAAATAGTGGTCTCATAATCCTCAAAAAAAGGTCTTAGATTTTAGACTCCTGCCTCTTCTCTTCTTTGAAGCATCTCCCATTTCTTATCTACATCTTTTTGCATTTGAGTTATGATATGCTCGTTCTCTTTTTTAAACAGATGTTTAAATCTTCCTTGAACTCCCAAATAATCCCTTACCGGCACTATATTTTTTGGTCTATATGTGATAGTCAGCTTACTACCATTTTCTATCTCATACAGAGGAAATACAAGTGAATCTGTTCCTAGATCACTTACATCTATCGTTTGATCAGCTGGAAATTTCCACTCTGTAGTACAAGCACTCATCGCATTTATAAATACTGGACCCTCTGTGGCTAGAGCTTTTTGATATTTCTTCACCATATCTTTCCACTTATTTGGAGCAACTTGAGCAACATAAGGTGCGCCATGTGCAGCCATGATAGCGACTATATCTTTTTTATATTTTTTATTTCCATAACTCACTCTTCCAGCTGGAGTAGTAGTTGTGCTTGATCCTCTTGGAGTCGAGCTACTTCTTTGTCCGCCGGTATTTGCATATACTTCATTGTCAAGGCAGACATATGTAAAGTCATGACCTCGCTCAACTGCTCCGCTTAAAAACTGAAAGCCTATATCATAAGTAGCACCATCACCACCAAAAGCTACAAATTTAACAGGTTTATCCGGATCTTTGAGTCTGCCTTTTTTCTTCAGGGTCTTATACATAGCTTCTGCTCCCGTTGCTGCGGTAGCTGCATTTTCAAAGCCTATATGTATCCAAGAAGCATCCCAAGAAGTGTGAGGATAGACTGCTGTACAAACTTCTAGACAACCAGTAGCATTTGCTATGACTAGATTATCATCTGTACAGTTTAAAAGTTCTCTAACTATGATTGAGTGTGCACATCCCGGACATAGAAGGTGAGCCCCTTCAAATCTATCATTTGATGTTGAAAATTGCTTTAAATTCTTTATAATTTTACTCATCTATCTACTCCTAATTGAAAAAAGAGAGCTTAGGGCCTCTTAATCCGCTAAATTGTTGCAAAGGTGTGACAAGTCTGCCTTCGTCTGCATTTCTCTTTATATCTCTAAATATCTCTTTTAAATTCTCTTGAGTCATATCTCTACCACCCAAACCGTATATATAGTTATTTATAACCGGTCTATTATCATTTTGATACAGAGCCGCACTTATCTCATTGAAAAGCATACCGAGTGTTCCGCCGGGCGCACTTCTGTCTAATGTAGCTATTGCTTTTACATCCTTTAGTGCCTCTTTTATTTCGAGGAGAGGAAATGGTCTGATAACTCTAGGAGCAACTACGCCCGCTTTTATACCCTCTTCTTCTCTTAAATCTTTTGCTGCCTGTATTGCGCTCTCAACAGTACTTCCAAGTGCTACAATTGCAACTTTGGCATCTTCCATCATATAGCTCTCAACCGGATTGTAACTTCTTCCTGAGAGTTTTTCAAACTGCGCAAATGTATCTTTGATAACCCCCAAAGAGTCCATCAAAGCTTTTTGCTGTCTAGCTTTAAATTCAAAATGCCAATCCTCTTCGGTCTGTGCTCCATAGGTGACAGGCTTACAAAAGTCAAGCATAGGATTTACCTCTTTATACTCGCCTATAAAATTATATGCATCTTCATCTGAAAATGGTTTAACATTTTGCGCAGTATGAGAAGTTATAAAACCATCTTGATTTATCATCACAGGCAATCTAACACTTAAATCTTCGCCAATTTTAAATCCCATAAGCATCAAATCATATGCCTCTTGGGCATTGAAAGCATCTATCATAATCCATCCGGCATCACGACCAAGATACATATCAGAGTGGTCACCATTTACATTTAGCGGAGATGCTAAAGCTCGATTTACCAAACCCAAAACTATCGGAAGTCTCATACCGCTTGCTTGATATAGAACTTCTATCATCAATGCAAAGCCCTGACTACTTGTAGCAGTCGCTACTCTTCCACCGGCTGCTGCTGCTCCTACACAACCACTCATAGCAGCATGTTCACTCTCTACCAAAACAAATTCGCCATCTATATATCCATCAGCTAAAAATTGTGCATACCCATGAACCGTAGGTGTTGATGGGGTGATAGGATAGGCTGCTACTACATCTATTTGTGCTTGTCTCATAGCTTGAGCAAAAGCCATATTGCCATCCCAAACTTCTACCTCTTGTAATTGTAATTTTTCTGCCATTACTTTTCCTTCTTCTTTTTTTCAGGCCATTGTGAAAGTACCTCATCATTCTCTTCATTTTCAAAGAACATTATGAGAGACTTTGGATTTGTAGGACAAACCTCTGCACAAATTCCACACCCCTTACAGTGGTCATAATCAATACCAAGCATAGCTTTATCTCTCGATACAATTGCCGTATCAGGGCAAAATACCCAGCAGTTTTGACAATCTATACAGACATCTTTATTGAACACGGGCTTAAAAACTCTCCAATCTGCAACACTCGCAGTGTATGAGTTTGTTTGAGCATAATTTCTATCTTCTTGTTTTTGTCCGACTATATCGCAGTTTTTATCTTCAAATGAAGGAAGAACTGCTCCGGCTTCAACCTGATCCCATCCTTTGTATTCCATATTTCTTCCTTTTTATTTGACTTCATTATATGCGCGAGTTATCGCAGTCATATTTGCATCGATGATTTTTTGTGGAAATTTGCTTAGAACTTTTAACATAGCATTTTTAAAATACTCGATATCAAACATCTCAGAAACCCTCATCAAAGCCCCTAACATTGGGGTATTTGGCATAGCTCTTCCTATGGTATCCATAGAAATTTTCATACAATCAACCACATATACACACTTACCACTCAGTTTTGGTACAAGTTTGATTAACTCCTCTTTTGAAAGATGAGTTGTGATGATGTATTTTGTATCCTCTTTTTCATTTGCAGTTATATCCGCAGAAAAAACAAGAGCAGGGTCAATCACTAGCACATAATCAGGAACCATAAACTTTTCATGATTTATAATTGGCTTGTCATCTATTCTGTTATATGCTGTCATCGCAGCTCCTCTTTTGGCCGAGCCATAAAAAGCAAAGGCTTGCACCTCTTTGCCTGTGTTGGCTACAACATCACCTAGTCCCTTGGCTCCAGTTACTGCACCTTGTCCGGCACGACTATGCCATCTAATTTCGAGCATATATTCTCCTTGACTAAATTAAAAATTTCTTAATAAGATAATTCTTATCCTATTCTAAGATAAGATTACTTAATTTATACTTTAATTATATAAATTAAATTAAATTTAAGTTCTTAATTCTGCTATAATCACAAAAAATTATCTATAGGTGACAAATTGAACTTTAGTAGCAAAATCAAAACAAATAATTACTTTTTATCTCAGCCTCATCAGCCATTTTTTATTTTAGGCATTATTAATGCTATTGTATTTATATCGCTTTTTGCGCTCTCCTATAAGAATATCATACATATCACTATGCCGATATCTGTTTTACATGCATATTCATTGATTTTTCTAGTTTTTACCAATTTTTTTATTGGTTTTTTATTTACTACATTTCCTAGGTTTAACCAAAGTGAAACCATATCTAAAGAGTACTATCTAAAAATCTTCTATGCAAACACTTTTGGCGCGATACTATTTTTAGCCGGAGTACTCTATATGCATTTTTTGGTTTTAGTTGCGATGGGTATTTTGCTTTTTTCTCAAATTTTTATGGTTCTAAAATTATGTGCCATATATAGAAAAGGTAGAGCAGTAGAAAAAGTGGACTCTTTTTGGATTTTAATAGCACAGATTTTTGGTATATTTGGACATGCTCTTTTTATATTGTCAGCCTTGGGAGTTCTCAAAAACAGTATATCAATATATGTGTCATTTTACTCTTATTTGATTTTTCTGACTTTTGTAGTGGCCCAAAGAATGATACCATTTTTTTCCCACTCTTTAGTTGCCAAAAATAGAAAATTAGTCGTTATAATTTTTATACTATTACTCTTAAAAATAATCTTTTTACTAAGTGATCATATCTATTTTATCAAGATTACCGAAATTGTATTAGATATGTTTATAGGAGCTTTTACTCTAAAAGAGTTTTTAAGATGGAAACTTTTAAGCCTCAATACCCCTGCAATCTTGTGGGTACTGCATCTTGGACTATTTTGGTTTCCTATCTCTTTTTTACTCTCTGCTTTTAGCTCTGTTTTGGCACAGGTTTTTGATGTAGATTTTTATTTTTTAAGCATTCATCTTGTGGCACTAGGTTTTCTAACAACCATATTTATAGGTTTTGCTACAAGGGTAGTTCTAGGACACTCAGGACAAGCTCCTCATGCTGATAATTTTGCTAGAAATATCTTTTTACTTGTTCAGCTTATTCTTTTTTTAAGGGCAATATACAGTATAAATATTGGACTTAACTGGGGTATAAATTTTATATTTGATATATCAATTAGTGCTTGGTTAGTTCTATTTATATTATGGGGATATAGATATGGCAAGATATTAATATAATATATCATTGCAAGTACCTAGCCAAAAGCTTTTGGCTAGGTACTTGTATTTATATTTCTGGGCCAATAGCACACATATCAGTGTATAGTGTTGTTAGAGGTGCTCTGAATATATTTACTATCTCATGCCGCCTCTACCATGACCGCCACCGGATCCTGAACCCATGCCACCGCCAGAGTTGCCCATGCCACCCATGCCGCCGCCAAAGCCACCTTCTTCAGAGTCCATACCGCCCATGCCTCCGCCAAAGCCACCTTCTTCAGAGCCCATGCCGCCGCCTAGTCCCGCGCCTGTTCCGCCTCTTGCTTCACCCATGCTTCCTTCACCACTACCATCTCTAGTGGCAACGCCGCGAGATTCACCTTTGGCATTTACTCCAGGTGTAACACCTAACTCTTCTCTCTCATCAGTTGTCATAGAGGATACTCTGCTTTGAAGTTCCGCTCTAAAATCTGCTTGCTCTTCGGTAGCAACTGTTCCTCTCATACTCACTAAGTCTTCAGTGCTCATTGAGCTGAAATCTGTAGCATTTAACGCTCCTGCTGCTAAGATTGCAGCTAAAATAACTCTTTTCATCTTTTCTCCTTGTTTGGTTTTGATGGTGAAATTATGGCATAGGAGTGTTACTTGAATGTTACCTTATTTGCACTATACCTTGTTGAGTAAAAAAGGTATAATATCAATTCACGGTAATTCAACTTTAATATTGAAGAAAGGATTTTGATTTTTAGGTTGCAAGATTATGTGCCAAAGGCAAAAATGCAACTGTTTGAGCGAAGCGAGTTTTGCATTTTTAATAATTTTGCAACCGTTCCGCAGGAAAAAATCAAACTCTCCTTGATGAAATATTAAAGTTGAATTACCGTGAATACCAATTGACTTTATGACATAAAAGGAGTACATTTTGTATAATATCTTGTTGCTTGAAGATGATGAGATATTGTCTCAAACAATCAAAGAACTATTGGAATCTGAAAACTATGAAGTTGTTATCGCTAAAAATGGAAATATTGCATTAGATTTGACATTTGAAACACAATTTGATCTCTATCTTTTAGATGTAAATGTCCCTTTTTTAAATGGTTTTGATTTTTTGGAAGAGTTAAGAAACAGCGGTGATGCTACACCTGCTTTTTTCATCACTGCTCTAAGAGATATTGATTCTCTATCACGAGGTTTTAAGGTTGGAGCTGATGATTACATAAAAAAACCTTTTGATTTTGATGAGTTGCTTATAAGAATAGGTGCAAAATTAAAACTCAATGAGGGTATTTTAACTTATGGCAATATAGAGTATGAAGTGGCAACAGACGAAATTAAAAAAGATGGTAAAGTAGTAGAGATACCATTGGTAGATAAACATATATTTTTACTTTTCTTAAAAAATATAGATAAAATAGTAGATAAAAATAGACTGTTTGAAATGATGGAAAAGCCAACTGATTTGGCTTTAAGGGTTCATATATCCAAGATAAAGAGACTTTTATCCATAGATATAGCAAACATAAGAGGCGTAGGATACAAACTTGAAAAAATATGAAATAGAGTCATTTCTCAAGAGTTTTATCCTCTTTTTCTCAACACTTCTTATCTTAAATGCTGTCATTTTTTGGCTCTATTATGAAGAACAAAAGAGGGTATTGCAAGAAGATATATTTAATAAAATTAAAATATACAGCTATACATTTAAAGATAAAAATATAACAATCAAGCTTGTTCCTATGAGAAAAAAGAGTGAATTATATGCTCTACACATAACAGATCATGATCTATTTGCCTATTTTGATATTCCAACATCCAAAAAGAGCAGTTTGAAAATTATCTATTCATATAAAATTTATATGGGCAATCTACATAATTTATTGAAAAAAAACTTACTCTATTTCTTCATAAGTAGCTTTGTGCTTCTTTTTTTATCGATCATTTACTCCCTCTACTCTATCAAGCCATTAAGAAATGCTCTATATCTGTTAGATGAATTTCTTAAAGATATAATTCATGATTTAAATACTCCTGTTTCATCTATACTCTTAAATCTTAGAATCTTAAAAAAGAAAAATTCAAATGATGCAATACAAAGAATAGAGTTTTCAACAAAAAAAATAGGGTCTTTATATAATAATCTTGAATCCATGGTAAAAGAGAATCCTCTACATGTAGAGAGTATCGATATATCATCTATGATTCATGAAAAGATAGAGTATTTCAGTTATCTCTACCCAGATATAACATTTGAAACAGATATAAAAAGTAGATTTTTAAAAACCTCACAAAATGAATTTTCCAGAATCATAGATAATCTTATATCAAATGCTTGCAAATACAATAAAGCAAATGGTAAAATATCTATATATATTGATGAAAAAGTAGTCAAAATAGAGGATACCGGCATAGGCATAAAAAACTGCTCCAAAGTTTTTGACAGATTCTACAAAGAGGGTGACAGAGGTATGGGCTTGGGGTTAGATATAGTAAAAAAAATGTGCAATAAATTGGGTTACACTATTCAAATTGAAAGTAAGTTAGATATAGGAACAAAAGTTAAAATAACACTATAGTAACACTTTTTTGGTAACATGGCATATATAAGGAGAAAAACAGTGAAGATTTTAATTTTTAGCGTACTACTGTCTCTTTTTAGCATACTTTATGCTGATGAGAACATTAGGTCTATAACTAGAGATATTGAAAAGAGCAAAAGTATTGATGAATTGATAGAAAAAATGAACAAGGCACAAGAGAGATATAGATACATATATATGAATGCGATCAAATCAAAAATTATATCTCTTAAAGAGGAGAGCAGAGAAAAGGCCATGGATGATGTTATGCAGAAAATGCAAGACTCAGAAAGAGGGATGGAGCATCAACAAAATAAAAATGATTTTGGTAGCGGCATGGGTATGGACAATGCAAAAGATGAAGACGGGTTTGGAGGCAATGGTAATATGGGTGGCAACCTAGATGGCGGCATGGGAAGTGGCGGCATGGGTGAAAACTCCGGCGGCGGTCATGGAGGCATGGGTGGACATCGCTAATATGAAAGTAAAAGTTATTTTTCTAGCAACACTGCTTCTTATCTACAATGGCTGCTCTTCAAAAAATTTAAGATTAGATTCTGATAATGATGGTGTAGCAGATATATATGATAAATGTAAAAATACACCTTTTTTAGAGCTTGTTGATTCGAGAGGATGTCCTATAACCAACCTTGCACATCAAGCACATATCGTATATAAAGAAACAAAAAAGTAAGTTTTAGATAAAATATTGAGCATTTTGTCAAAAGAGTGGCGAAAGAGCATATAAAAAGTAGTAATCATGATATACGAACACGAAATACCGACAGGAAGTAAGCTATACTTCGGTAAAAGTGCAAAGCTAAAGAGAGAGATAGAGAGTAGTGCTAGCAAAATCTTTATACAAAAAGGGTTTGAAGAGATAGTTACACCATTTCTATCTTATCATCAACATGGACATATAGCCGAAAAAGAGCTTATACGATTTGGAGATGAGGCAAACCATATCTTATCTCTAAGAGCAGACAGCACTATGGATGTAGTCAGACTCATGAACAAAAGACTAGGACGCAGTATAGTTCAAGATAAATGGTTTTATATACAACCTGTCTTTAAATTCCCAAGTTTTGAGATAAATCAAATAGGTGCAGAGTTTGTGGGTGCTAAAAACCTTGGATTTGGCATAGACATAAGCTCTATCATATTTAGCGAATTTGAGCTATCTCCTCTTCTTCAGATATGCAACATAAATATACCAAATATCTTAGCTAAAAAATTTGACTTAGATATAGAAGTTTTTGAAAAAGGAGAGATTGGAAAACTACTTTCGTTAAATATCCAATGGCTCAACAAACTAGTAAAGACGGAGACTCTACAACAGCTAGACGAAGTGATAGAGTTAGCACCAAACGATATAAAAATAGAACTGACTAAAATGAGAGACATGAATCAAAAGATAACATATAGCAAAGTTGTATTTTCACCACTATATTATGCCAAGATGAGGTATTATGATGGTCTTTTCTTCAGATTTATAGAAGAGAATCTTACTCTAGGACTCGGTGGAAATTATGAGTGTGACGGAGCAAAATCAGCTGGTTTTGCCCTATATACAGATGCAATTATAGATATTTTAATATAAAGAGAGAAATTATGAAAACTAAAGCAAATTTGATAGTAGGAATTCAGTGGGGAGATGAGGGAAAAGGTAAGATTGTAGATTTGATGGCGCAAAATTATGATGTTGTTTGCAGATACCAAGGTGGACACAATGCAGGACATACGATAGTCGTAGGAGATAAAACTCTTGCCTTGCATCTAATACCATCTGGAGTATTAAATCCAAAAGCTATAAATATCATCGGAAACGGTGTTGTTATATCTCCCAAAGCACTGATAGAAGAGATGGAGCAGTTTGGAGAGAGCCTAGAAAATAGACTCTTTATAAGTGATAAAGCCCATATGATACTTG
>Ga0256831_1002202_pt1 | contig 10243 bp, 11 predicted proteins | sample 132544metaG_FD_189087 | JGI IMG/M metagenome (GOLD analysis project Ga0256831, IMG submission 189087) | Hydrothermal vent microbial communities from Lau Basin, Pacific Ocean - 132-544 | ecosystem: Environmental > Aquatic > Marine > Hydrothermal vents | place: Pacific Ocean: Lau Basin | collected...
TTTACCTCTATCTTCAAATCACCCTCCCTGAAAGTCTTGCCCACTAACTCCGAGTCGCAGACTGCAACAACTATCTCCCCCCTAACCCTGTAAACCTTCAACCTGAACTTCACCGAAGGTTGTTCGTCGCAAGGTTATATATTTTAATACGTCTCCAAAACCTCGAAGTGAACGACTGTTACGAAATCGTTCTCGTTCACATCACCGTAAATCTTCTTCAAAGCTCTTATGAGCTGTTCCCTACTCTCGAAACCGTCTTTAACAGCATCTTCGTCCGTCAACTCCTTGACCCTCTTTACGACAACCTTCGTAACCTTTGCCCTTGCGAAGGGTTTGTAGTTAACAGTTAGCTCAACAACTTTACCGACCGGGTAGCTCTTTATACCCTTTCTGACTGTGGTCACCTTTCTCCCTTCAACTATGCTTTGAACGAACTCCGCATCGAAGTTTATCCTATCCATACTACTCATCTCCGTAGAACCTCTTCCAAATCTTCTGCACCGCTTTGAGCAAGGTCTTATAAACTTTGAAGTTTCCTCCCAACTCCCTCCAACTCTTCAACTGCAGGCACTTCCCGACGAGGATTAATTCTTCTTTCTCATCCAAATCGACCTTCTCCCTTTTTGAGTAGTAGTATCTGACGAGGGGTCTTATCAAGTCCGAAACGTATTCGTATAGGCTTTGACCTTGGAAATACTTCTTCATCCTCCTTCTCTCAACCCTACCGAAGTTCGGTAAGTCCGTCTCTAAATCCCTCCTCAAGCTCTTCAGCAACCCTATTGCGGTCTCTGTCTCCAAATCCCTGAGCTCATCAGCCAAATACTCTATCAACCTCCTCGTGAAATCGGCGTTTATCAAATCGACCCTCTCCTCTACATGCATCTTAAGAGGTTTCAGGACTATGACCGTGTGCTCTCCGGAAATCTCGTTCCTTTGGGGCGTTATGTGAACTGGGATAAAGTCGTTTCTAAGCCAGAACCTCAAGAGCTCGGGAGAGACACCAAATCCACTTCCAACCCAGTCCATATCCTCTTCCTTAGCTACCTCAACGATTCTGTTCAGAGCCCAACTGCCTATTCCCTTTCTCATGACAGAAGGGTGAGTTGCAATTCTAACGATTCTCATACCCACGCATTTTGGAAAGTCGTAGTCCCAGTAGTGCTTCAGCATCAAATCCGGTATTATCTGCCCCTTAGGTTTGTAACCCTTCGAAATCTTCTTGATCGTCTCATCGTCCATTCTCCCCTCAACCGCAATATGTAAGGAGCACACCACCTTACCGTTAACCTTGACAGCAAACGCCCTGTGATTCGGCATGTCCAAGAGTATGACCAAATCCGAGGGTCTGTTCCTGTAGTGTGCCAAAACGTATATTCCGAAGAACTCCCTCAAGAGTTTTTCATCCTCAATTAGCTTGTCCTTGTCGAGCTCTTCAATCTCAAATTCTCCTTTCTCTATTGCCTTCAAATCGTTTTCATCTATCTCCGCAGGTTGGGCGTCTAAAAGGAGAACGTCGTAGAGCCACTTCTCTATGGGATCGCCCTTCCCATACCTTATGGGTTCGTTCATGTGAACCTTCTCTATCTCAACATCCTCACAGCTCTCAAGCCTCTTCAGAAACCTTATGCTGAACCCCCTTCCCGCACCTTCGTAACCGTGAATCGTCGTCGAGAATATCATCCATCTGACACCCTCGGTTATCTTCCAAAGAACCGGAACGTCTATACCAGCAGCCTCATCAACTATCAAGATGTCCGCGTAGTCCTTCTCGACCATGGCCCTCCTCGGAACGACGTATTCAACCCTCGCGTATTTGCTGTTCACAACCGTAATCAGCTTCCCGCTCTCCTTGACCCTGAACTTCATCCCCATCCTCGTCATCGCCTTGAGGAGGAACTTGAAGTAGGTTTGAACAGCGTAGGGGGTTGGTGCCACAACCATTATCCTAACGGGTCTCTTCAAAACCTTGAACATCCTCCAAATCAGATAGGGTGTAACTATTCCCAAAACAGCGGATTTTCCTCTCCCCCTGTCAGCGGTAATCACCACCGCTTTTCTCTCCTTCTCCCTATCGAAGTAGTGCTCGAAGAGCTCTAAAACCCTGACCTGATCCTGAGTCGCACAGAGCTTGTATAGCTTTTTACTTATCTCCCTCTCATCTTCTGGTAAAACTATCTCCTCTCTTGACTCCTCAACCTTTTCGAACTCGTAAGGCTTTACCAACTTCCTCCTATCGAGGTCGTAGATTATTATCCCCTGAGATACAAGTGTCCTCTTTATGAACCTCCTGTAGAACCTCGGAACTACATCGTCTATCGTGTATGGTTCACTCACAAGCTCTTCATGCCACTTGCTCTTCAAGTTTTGCCACTCCTGAATCGGAGGGGACAAAGCCAATATCATTCCTCCTTCGGAGATTGTCTCTACCACTATACCGAGGTCGTTCGGATGAAAACCCTGAGTTAGATCGAGAATCAAGGAAGGGTATGTTTCACCCAAGAGGTTTTGAACGTCCTTGTAGTGGACGAACTTGCCTTCGAAGTGTTCTCTGGCTTTTTCTATAAACTCGCTCCTCCCCACGATGAGCAAGTCCCCTTCAAAATCCCTACGCTTCCTAACGATCTTTTCATACTTCTTGTAAAGCTTTTTGGCTGTCTTTAAAGACCTATCCAAATCCTTTGAACACAGAATTAGCATGAACCTGTGCCTGTTCTCCAAAGCGGTATCTATCGCCTTTTCGATCTCCGATCCGAGTTTCTTCAGAGTCATCCTAAAAGGGTATTTACGCTACTAAAAAAGTTTGTCAGGCTACGAAAACAGGGACCTTCGAATACCTTATGACGTAGTCGGACGTGCTACCCAAAATGCCTTTCTTGCCTTTCCCGACGAATATGCTGTTCGCATTCTCAACCTCCGCAACTCTAACTATCTCCTTAGCGGGACTTCCTTCCCCTATCACGATCTTAACTTCTATACCCTCCTCTCCAAACTCCTGCTCTATCCTATCCAACCTGTCCTCCTCGACTATCTCACCCTTTTCGAGGATGTGGGCAACTACAACTTTCGAAGCGCACGACTTCGCGACGAACTTAACGTATCCCTTAACCTTCTCCGAGCTTTCGGTGAAGTCGTAGGCGTAGAGAATTCGGGAGAAAGGAGACACCTTGTTCTTGCAGACCATGACTGGAATATCAGCCTTTCTAACAACACCCTCTGCGGTGCTACCGAGCAGAATCGCCTTTACCGTGCTCCTCCCCCTACTGCCCATCACTATCATGTCAACCCCCTCCTCTTTGGCAACCCTAACGATCTCTCCCACGGGATCCCCAGCTGGGGGAGGTATCAACTTAGCTGAATATCCCATTCCGTTGATCTTTTCGCAAATCTCCCTCAACTTCGGCAGGCTCTCCTCCTCAAGGGCCTTTATGTATGCGTTCACGTCGAATCCCGATATACCCATGATCCTCGTGAGGTTTATGACCCTCAAAACGACGACCTCCTCGATTCCCAAGCACTTGAAATCGGGCAACATGTCAACTATTGCCAAACTACTCTCAGAGAGGTCTGTTGCGTAGAGGACTTTCTTGAACATGCTTCGAATTACGTCGATCGAATAAAGACTTTACGAATATCAAAACGCTTAAGACGTTTTTATCGAAACATCGATAGATGAGGGTCGGTTTCGTTTCGAGGTATCCTCCCGTTCACTGCGGTATTGCGGAATACACCAAGATGCTGAGTTCCGCAATGAGGTCTCTAAATCCGAAGGTTGAAGTTGTGATCTTTTCGACAAACGAAGCTGAGAAGGAAGTTTACAGCGACGGGACGGTTGAGGTTTATCCGTGCTATTCGAGGTTCGAGAGGGACTACTCAAAACTCTTGGAAACTCTTAGGGAGGAGAAGGTTGACGTTTTACACGTTCAGCACGAATACGGGATATTCGGAAGCAACAGGGAGTTGATAGAAGCCTTACTCGAAGCGAAGAGGGAAGGTTTGGCTGAGATAGTTGGAATAACCATGCACACCGTAGATCATCCATTTTCTCCGAGAGCGAACGTGACCTTGAGGTTTCAATCTTGGTTGAACGAGCTCGACTTCGTGATAGTCCACAGTCCCCTTCAGGAGTTCGAGTTGCACATACAGGGTGTCGATCCTTCGAAGATTTACAGAATTCCCCACGGCACGCTGATAAACCCCTATCTCTGCAGGACGAGGGAAGAGCTCTGCGAAAGCTTGGGTATAGATTACGACTTCGAAGGTGTTGTTTTAACGATCCCCGGTTTCATAAGGAGGGACAAGGGCTTCGACGTTCTGTTCGAGTCTCTGGAGATTTTAAAAGGTCTAAAATTTACGCTTTTAATTGCTGGAGAACCACAGGAGGAGGAAACCGTTAAAGCGATAGAGACTTCCGAATTTAGAACAGTTCTAATGGAGAGATACCTTTCGAGCGACGAGATTCTAAGAGCTGTGGCTTTGGCCGACGCAATAATCCTCCCGTATAGAGATAAGAGGCAGTATTCGGTAAGCGGAATTCTCCACCTCTCGATGGGTAGCTTAAAGCCGATAGTGGGAACGAGGGTTCCGAGGTTGATAGAGTTCTATCAGCACGCGCCACGCTTAACGGTCCCTCCGGGAAATCCAAAGGCCTTGGCCGAAAAGATAAGGTGGTTGTTAAAAAACTACGACTACGCCTTAGCCTACATGACGGAAGTTTACAGCTACGCTGCGAGAACCCAGTGGATAAGGATGGCGTCGAGGCATATAAGAACATACAAAAATTTAATCTGAAGTTCTTATAATTTCGTTCGGAGTCAATATTACATCCACCTTGACGTCGTGTTCCTCCATCAAACTACTCAGATCGTCGAAAATCTGAATGGGATGTGCTATCACAACGTAAACGGTGCCGTTTATCAATCCCCTCTCCTTCAAAATCTTGTATTCCCTATCCCCAAAACCGCTTCCCTTTCCTATCCTGTTCCCCTTCCTATCCACAGCAACGCACCCCTGAACGAACACGTCAACGTGCAAATCCAACTCGTCGAGATCGATTTCCCTCCCATACCTCAGCATCTCCCTTATCGTTCCAGCTTTCCCGCTCTCGATAATTAAGAATCCCTTCATCCTTGGTTTTACCGCCATCAAAATCTTTCCGTCCTCTAAAACCATCTCCCTCGCCCTCTTTAGAGGAGAATCGGGTGCGACGAAAACGACCTTCGCTTTTTTATACTCCTCAAGCTCCCTCAACTTCTCGCAGGCCCTTTCGGCATTTGTAAAGTTTGGAATCCTTCCGTAGGGTGGAGGAAACTTTGAGTAGGGTTTTATGGCCCTCCAAACCCACTCCCTAACCTCTCGCTTACTTTTGAACCTCATACCATTTCGAACATCGGCACAACCCTCTTCTCCATGGGATAGAACATCTCACCCTGAAACTCCTTCCCGTAAACTCTAACCCTTCTACCTATTAGGTTCTCTCTCTCTGCCTTCTCAACATCTACATCCAACCTACCCACTATCCAAGGCCCCTCGTCCAACTCAACCAAAGCGACGACGTATGGAATCTCCTTTTCGTATCCCATAGGTGCGACGTATGTTACGGTGTAGCTAACTACCCTTCCGTAGCCTGAAAGCTCAACTCTCTCGAGGTTTCTTCCTCTACAGTTGTCGCACGTCGATTTCGGTGGACACGTTACAGTCCCGCAGTCTAAGCACTTCAAACCTATCAGCCTTCCGTTCAAAAGCTCGTTGAAGAAATCCACGAACATACCATCACCTCCTGTGAACGCTCAAAATAACGTTTACGAGGGTTCCGAAGTCACCTCCCAAGGTATCAGTCATGACGTTTTCCGCATCGATTTTAACGAAATCGAGTTCGTTTCTGAGCAACTTCACAGCGGAGTATATCTGTGCGGTTCCGGTCGCACCAACGGGATGACCCTTACCTATCAATCCCCCATCGACGTTGACGGCAATCTCTCCGTTCAGATCCGTCAAACCTTCGGCGGTAGCTCTCGCACCTTCCCCGTATTCGAAGAATCCCATGGCCTCAAGTGCTATTATCTCAGCTATCGTGAAGCAGTCGTGAACGAAAGCGACATCTATATCCTTTGGGGACATTCCAGCCATCTTGTAAGCCATTTCGGAAGATTTTCTTCTCGGTAGAGCTTTAACCACCTCCCTCTTCTGTCTGAACAAGCTACCGGCCGAGCTCTGCCCGACACCCCTGACGTAAATAGGTTCGTCTATCCTCTCCTTCGCAAACTCCTCGCTCGCAACTATCACGGCTGAAGCTCCATCGGTCATGGGACAGCAGTCCAGAAGGGTTAGGGGAGAGCATATCATCTTGGAGTTTAAAACGTCTTCAACTTTTAAATTACCGAGCTTGTTGTAAAATTGGGCTTTCGGATTTTTAGCTCCGAATCGGTGGTTTTTAATTGAAACGTGTGCCATGCACTCTCTCAATTCCTCCAAAGAGATTCCATACGTCTCTGAGTATAGCCTTGCGACCAGAGCGAAGACTCCGGGAAAAGTTAAACCCGTATTTACCTCGTAAACGCCATCTAAAGCTGTTGCCAAAGCCCTCGTCCCTATACTCGTTCCGGCGGACTTCAACTTTTCAACGCCCCCCACAAGAACGCAATCGTATATTCCGTGTTTTACAGCCAGATAGGCCTCTTTGAAAGCCACCGCTGAAGAGCAACATGCGGACTCATACCTCATCGCTTGAACTCCGCTTAAACCTATCTCGTCCGCTACGAAACCCCCCAAGTTTGCTGAACCGTCTGTAATCTCACCTACGAAGTTACCCAAGTATATCGCTTCTATTTCGTTTAACTCGATGTTTGATGAGTCGAAGGCTTCGAAAAAGGCTTGAGCGAACAACTCAGGTAGGCTCTTATCTGGATGAGAACCAAACTCGGTTTGACCTACGCCCATCACGACCACGTTCATGCACCCAAAACTACTTCGATTAAATAAAAATTTTGATTCGTCATTTGACGTTAAACCTGAGCTTCTTAACTATTCTGTCGTTGACGTATATGTATATCGTGTATTCACCCTTCTTCAAGTTTCCCAAGTTTACGGTGGTGTTGTAAACTTCGAGCTTCTGTATGCAAACTGTGTCGGGCTTGGGAGGGAAGTATTCGTAGTGAACTATGATCTTGTCGCTGTATATGCTCATCCCCCTGTAAACGATCTTGTGGCAGGGATTCGGCAGTGTAAAGATCACGTAGAGCTTGTATGTGTCGTTTTCCTTGAGTATGACCGCACCTACTTTAGTGCTCGAAGGTAGAGTCGGCTTCTCCTTTGCACCGCAACCCATCAGTATCAATGCGAGCGCCAGCAAAACGATCAACATTCTCATCTTGGGAAGTTGGCAACTGCTTTTAAAACGATTCCCCTGTAAAGGACGGTCAAACTCACGAAACCCGAAATCAGGAGGAGGTAGTTCGCAATCGAGTTTGAAGATTTGACGAGTTTGAGTGCAAACCTCCTCCTGTAAAAGGGATAGAGGGGGGAGAAGGGTTTGTGCGTCAAAAGGTCTCCCAATATGTGAGATAAAACTCCTAAAAAAGCTCCCACAAATCCAACCGAAAAATCTCCGAAGACCTTTAGAGTGAAGAAACCCATCAAGGCACCGCAAAGAAACGCGAAGGTTAAGGTGTGCGAAAAACCTCTATGTTCTCCCATGAGGTGGATAACGTAGAAGAGGATTGGAATTGAGAAGAGGAAGGGATTTTTTAGCTTTAAAAAGAGTGCAAATGTTGTGAGAGTGAAAAGGACGGCCAAAATCCTAAAAGTTCCCTTTGCTCTTTGCATTCTTATGTCGTAGTCGGGAACTACGGAAAAAATCAAGGCGGTCGTTAGTGCGATTTCGTTCCAGAAGTTGAAGATGTAACCGATTATAGAAAAAAGTAGAAGCGTTAGACCTAAATGTCCTTCCTTGTGCATCACTCGATCTTTACGACCTTCCTCTTAGCCTTTTCGGTCTTCGGTATGGTCACCTCGAGAACGCCGTTGTTGTAGCTGGCCTTAATGTTTTCCACGTCCACGTCAGCCGGTAGAGCTATTCTCCTGTAAATCCTACCGTATCTTCTCTCCCTCCTTATGTAGTTCCTCTCCTTCTCCTCCTTTTCCTCCTTTCTCTCCGCCTTTATAACCAACTCTCCGTCCTCAACCCATACCTCTATGTCCTCCTTGTTGAATCCCGGCAGATCCGCAACGATCCTTATCTGGTCTCCCTCATCTATGACGTCAACGGGCATCTCAATTCTAACAGTCCTCGGCCCGACCCTCTCAAAATCCTCGAAAAGTCTGTTCAACCTCTCCTGAATTCTCCTTATCTCCTCAAACGGGTCGAATATCATTTGGCATCACCTCCTTAACCTTTTTCTACTAACGTTTAGTTAGTAAAACTTGTATTTAAGCTTTTCTATGAGGATCATCAAAAGTCTTAAAAGTTGTTGCAGTTACAATAAATTGAGCCGGGGTTGCCGAGTGGTAAGGCGGCGGCCTGCTAAGCCGCTCCCCTCTGGGGTCGTGGGTTCGAATCCCACCCCCGGCGTAACGCCTTCAAATGTTCCTCACCCTTAAGGAAGATGGCTATTAAAATCGAACTAACCACGGGCAACCACATCATTATCGAGAAGACGAAGTGCATGCTGTCGATGAATCCCTCGAAGAGACCTACAAGGGGAAGGGGTGAAACCTTAACCGCAAACAACTTCATCATCGCAACCGTCCCCGGATCGGGAACGATGTTTTCGTATCCCGGAAGATACCTCTTCATGTTCTGTGTTATCAGAACTCCTCCAACCGCAACACCCATCGCCTGAGCTAAGGTGTTTATGGACCTGATGGTTCCGTTTGCCATTCCAGTCTTTTCTGGTGGGACGAGGGACATCGCAACGTTGAAGGCCGGAGAAGTCAAAAGTCCCATCCCAATTCCCATGGGAGAAAGCATTGCAAAGAACTCCCAGTAACCCACGTTCAGCTTAACGTTCGTCATGTTGAACATACCCAGTGCGAAGAGGATTGGCCCAAGACACATCATGTATTTCGGATTGATCCTGTCGCTCAACCTTCCAGCGAGAGGTGCCACGAACGTGTTCATTATCGGGATGGCGATCATCCAGTATCCCGCTTCTTCAGCACTCAAACCCTTCAACCCCTGAAGGAAGTATGGGATTACGAAGAATGATGAGGAAATCCCGAAGAATATTATGAACGTCGAAATCACAGATACTGTGAAGTTTCTGATTCTGAAGAGGCTCAGGTCGAGGATGGGATGATCGTAGTTCAGCTCTCTCACCGAGAATACTATCAGATACGGGATGGATACCGCAAAGCACGCGAGTGTCTTTTGATTGTCCCACCCCCAGTTCTGCCCCTCTATTATTCCGAGGGTTAAAGAGCCCAGACCTATCGCAAGCAATACCGTTCCAGCGAGGTCTATGGGAACTCTCTCCTTCGGAGTTAGGGGCGGGAGGAGTAGGAGAGACAGAAAGATTGACGTGATTCCTATCGGAACGTTCATGTAAAAAACCCAGTGCCAGCTCAGATGTGTCGTCAGCCACCCGCCTATTATCGGACCCAAAGTGAAGCTTGACGCTATGAGCATTGCGTTGACACCCATTGCTGTCCCCCTCTCTCCCGGTGGAAAAATCTCCGTAACCATGGCCAAGCTGTTACCGCTGAGTATCGCCCCTCCAAAGGCTTGAACGATCCTCGACGCTATTAGAGATCGAATGCTCCAAGACTGAGCACTCAAAAAGCTACCCAACGTAAATATCGCCATGCCGAAGGCGAAGTATCTGTCCCTCCTAACCATGTCACCTATCCTTCCAGCCAAGACGAGGAGAACTACCATGGTCAACGTGTATGCGTTGAGAACCCACTGCAAATCGGACATCTTCGCGTGAAAGTCCTCCGCAATCCTTGGAAGTGCGACGTTTAGAACGCTGACGTCCAATAGAACCATGAAGAGTCCCAGACTTACGGGTATGAAAGCCAACCAATTCTTGATCATTTCAACCTTCTCCTCCCGAACTTCAACCCCGCAAAAACCGCCACCGCTATCAGAACGGTTGCGGTGATCGTGACGGGATTTATAAGTGGAACCTCCTTAACCTCAAGGGATACTGTTACGGGATTCGACTCGTGAGTGTAACCTTCAAAGTCGTCGTATCTAACCCTCACGGTCGCTGGATAGTAGCCCGAACAAGCATCCTTGTCCACGTCA
>Ga0256831_1002203_pt1 | contig 10241 bp, 6 predicted proteins | sample 132544metaG_FD_189087 | JGI IMG/M metagenome (GOLD analysis project Ga0256831, IMG submission 189087) | Hydrothermal vent microbial communities from Lau Basin, Pacific Ocean - 132-544 | ecosystem: Environmental > Aquatic > Marine > Hydrothermal vents | place: Pacific Ocean: Lau Basin | collected...
GTCTGCTGGCAGACAGGGCTGCCCGGGCGCCGGCGGATTTTTTTCTGCACCGGGATTTTCAGAGCCGAAATATTATGATTACCAAAGGTACTGTCCGGATTATCGATTACCAGGGCGGCCGCCTCGGGCCCCTGGCCTATGATCTGGCCTCCCTGCTCATAGACCCCTATATGGGGCTGTCCGCGCCGGTGCGGAAAACATTGCGCAATTATTATTTTTCTGTCCTGGAGCGGTTTGTTCCCTGTGACCGGGACCGGTTCGAGCAGGAATATCTAATGCTTGCGCTCCAGCGAAATCTCCAGATTCTTGGCGCTTTTGCCTTTTTAAGCAACCAGCGGGGCAAGGTCTTTTTTTCCCGTTTCATCGAACCTGCCCTGCATAGTCTGTGCGGCCTGCTTGCCAAACCGGACGCTGCCGATTATGGTGGCCTGCGCGAGCTGGCCCGATGCTGTCTTATACACTGTAGATCCCATGAAAACTGCTGACTCTTCCACCCTGGTTGCCCTGATCGGGCGGCCCAATGTGGGCAAATCGACCCTGTTTAATCGCATGACCAGGCGGCGGGACGCCATTGTTGACCCCACCCCCGGCGTCACCAGGGACCGCCATTATGCCCGGGTCCAATATGAGGGCCATTCCTTTACCCTGGTTGATACCGGCGGCATTGATGACGATGATGATGCCATCAGCGGCCATATCCGCACCCAGGCCATGCATGCCATTGACGAGGCCGATATTATCCTTTTTCTCATGGATGGCCGCCAGGGCTTGACGCCCATTGATCAGGAAATAGCCGGTATCCTGCGCCGCACCGAAAAAAAAGTTTTTTTCCTGGTCAACAAGATTGACGGCCCGGAGTTTGAGATAGAGCTGCTGGCACCGTTTTATGAACTGGGGGTCGAGCACCTCATGCCCCTGTCTGCTGATCACGGGTATGGCTTTACGGCCCTGATGGAGGCCCTGACCGCTGATCTTGAGCAGCGGGATGATACCGCGGAGCTGCCCGAGGGCACCATGAAACTGGCCTTTCTCGGCCGGCCCAATGTGGGCAAGTCATCGATGATCAATGCCATTATCGGACAGCCCCGGATGGTGGTTTCCGACATCGCCGGAACAACCAGGGATTCGGTTGATACCCTGCTTAGCCGGGACAAGTACAATTACCTGCTCATCGATACCGCCGGCATCCGGCGCAAGGGAAAGACAAGGGACAAGCTGGAGAAATTTTCCATCCTCAAGGCCCTGAAGGCACTGGGAAGAAGCGATATCGCCCTGGTGCTGATTGACGCGGCAGAGGGAATCACCGAACAGGATACCAGGGTGATAGGCTACACCCAGGAACAGGGTCGGGCCCTGATTATTCTGCTTAACAAATGGGACCTTCTGCAGGGGGATAAAAAACGGCAGAAGTGGTTGCTGGAAGAGGTTCGGCTGGCGACAAATTTCATTCCCTTTGCGCCCGTGCTCAGGGTTTCGGCCAAGACCGGCTATGGCATCAAACGCATCTTTCCCGAGATCGGCAAGGTGTATCGCCAGTTCCACGCCCATTTCCCGACCAGCGCTCTCAACCGTTTGCTGGCCGATGCCGTTGCCCGCCATGCACCGCCCATGCACAGGGGAAGACGTCTGAAACTCTATTACACTGCCCAGATCGGCACGGCGCCGCCAACCTTTGCCGTTATCTGCAACCGGCCCAAAGGGATTCATTTTTCCTATGAGCGGTATTTGAAAAATCGCTTCCGGGAAGGGTTGGGCCTGACCCAGGTGCCGGTCCGGCTGATTTTCAGGGAGCGGAGCGGAAGGCAGAAGAAAAAAGACAGGCGGTGAAGAGAATGAGGCGTAATGGTATGAATTTTATTGGAAGACAGGAGTGCGCATCTTGGCAACGCAACCTCTTTGTTTTCACGGTTTGTTGCGCGGTCAAGCCATGCCGGTTTATCCGAAAATAGCCCGCATGGTTGTGTTTTCTCAGACTATTTTCACCATTTGTTGTGGCCGGGACGGTAAATTATGGTCCAGCCATGCTGGTTTATCCGAAAATAGTCCGCGAAGTGATGCCCTTTCGGACTAGTGTCATCATTTGTTATGGCTGTGGACTGAAAATATGGTCCAGCCATGCTGGTTTCTGTTTTCCTGGTATTATTCGAGCAGACGTTTACTGTATTCGGCAAGACGTTTGGCCAGCAGGCGCCTTTCATTACCGTTGAGTTCCCGTTCCCTGGCAACGATATCCATGTAGTATCCGGTGAGTCCGGAATAGGAGCTGGACGGATGGATGGTCAGCCAGTGTTCGGCATCATCATCATTAAAGGCCCGTTCCACAATCTCAACTATGATATCATCTCCATCCTCGCGGGCCCAATTCAGAACCCGTTGAAAGAGATCGGCTTCCTTGAGTTTGCGGTACTCGGCCCGTTTGATCATAAATTCCAGTCCCTGCATATACCTCGTTCCCCTGGTTTTGATTTTTCCTGTAATTTTTTCTAAATGTAATGTCTCCCTGCTCTGTCGTCCGGTCGGGTCTCCGGATGTTCCCGGCATCGTTAATTTACCCTAACATACCATAGAGTTGTTTCAGGGCCAATCAATATCCGCCCGTTGGCAGGAACATGATTTTCCGCAAACCATCCTGATTACCATCAATCCTCGGAAACAAGGGATACCATCGCCTGGGGGGTAACCAAGGAGAACCCGTCTGCGCAACAGATGAATTTTATGTCCAATTAAACAGCGGACATCGAGCGATGTTATCCCTGATGCGGCTTTACTGAGTTTCGGTGGTAATCGGGAGGAAAAAATATCTGTGTTTCCCTTGAAGGAGAATGGTTCCTGGCGAGCGCTAAAAAAAGAAAGGTTATCCTATTTTTTTTTTGATTTGTCATTTTTCCTGATGCATACTCCAGGTAGGAGTTTCACCAAGGGACATCCCAAAGGTGAAGGGGTCTATTTATCATCAATGCGGGTCTGCCCGCCTAGAGGAACGATTATGACAGTCAGAAAAAAAGTTACCTTACTTTCGTTGGCATTACTTTTATTGCTGGGGATAACAGGGCTTTTGCAGTTTCGGGCAGTGAAATCCATTGCCCGTGAATGGAAACAGTACCAACAGACAGCCTTGCAGCGTCAGGTACAGCTTGCCGAAATCAAGTCACAATTTGGTTATGGCGGGTTTATCCATAATTTTAAAAATCACGTGCTGCGGGGGCAGAAAAAATATGCAGACCGGTTCCGCATCAATAAAGAGCGCATGGACCAGGCCTTTGCCGCTTATGAAAAGCTGAATCTTACCGGCGAGGAACGATCTGCACTGGCAACCATAAAGAATGTTGCCGAACAGTATGCCAGGGCCATTGACACCTCGGTTGCCATGCATAACCGGGGTGATGATCCCACGGTGATCGACAAGGCCGTCAAGATCGATGATTCGCCCGCATTTGCCGCCTTTAAAGTGCTCGATAAACATGTGAAGCAGATTGAAAAGGCCACCGGCGCCGCCTTGAATCAGACGATTCGTTCAATCTTTATTCTGATAGCTGTTGCCGGTGCGGTCATGCTTGTGTTCTTTATCCTGTTTTTTTCCGTGCTGAACAGTGTTCTGAAGAGACTTGGCCGCTTGCAGGAAGCCACGGTGGAGATAGGCAAGGGAAATTTTGCTGTTCCTGTGAAGGTTGAGGGCCATGATGAAATCGGGTCCATTGGCAGGGCCATTGCGGATATGGCAGATAAGTTGCAACAGGTTATAGTCCAGATTCATCAGCAGACCGAGATACTTGGAAATTCGTCAAAACTGCTTTCTGATGTGTCCTCCGAGCTTTCGGAAGGAACCAGAATTGCAGCGGAACAAACCGATTCCGTTGCCGCGGCGACCGAGGAAATGAGCAGCAATATGAATTCAGTGGCCGCCGCCAGTGAACAGGCCTCGTCCAATGTCGGTCTTGTTTCCGAGGCCATTGATGAGATTCTTGCCTCTGTTGACGAGGAGGCCAAGCAGACAACCAAGGCCCAGGAGATAACCAGCCATGCGGTGAATCTTGCCACCAGTTCTTCGGAAAAGGTTGACGCCCTTGGTTCGGCGGCTGCGGAAATTACCAAGGTAACCGAGGTTATCACCGAAATTTCCGAGCAGACAAACCTGCTTGCCTTAAACGCCACCATTGAGGCCGCCCGGGCCGGGGAGGCCGGAAAGGGGTTTGCCGTTGTCGCCAATGAGATCAAGGAACTGGCCAAACAGACCGCCGAGGCGACCGGCGAGATTAAAAGTAAAATTACATCCATTCAGGGCTCCACCAATGAAACCGTGGATGAAATACGGCAGATAAGCAATGTTATCAGTGAGGTGGATGAGATCGTCACCGAGATAACCATGTCGGTGCAGGAACAGAGCGCCACCTCCGGAGAAATTTCCCAGAACGTCACCCAGGCCGCAGAAGGTATTGCCGAGGTCAATGAAAATGTCTCGCAAAGTTCAGTTGTTGCCTCGGAGATAGCCCAGAATATTGCGGAAACCAGTCAGGTTGTTTCTCAACTTTCCGGCAGTGGCGATACAATCAATGAAACAGCGCAGAAACTTGCCGGTCAGGTCGCCCTGTTACAGAAGCTGACCAGTCAATTTACAACAACGGGATAATACGTATTCTTCGAGGTTTTCCCTCGCCACTTTTCACTAAGTAAAAAAAAGCCCCCGCAACATGCGGGGGCTTTTTTTATTTGTGCCTTACTCCTGAATTTCTGTCATAAAAAAACAGGTAAGCGTAGACTCCGAGAAAATTTTATGAAGAAAAACCTGCTATTTTAACCGATTGTCTCATTATCTTGCATGTGCAACACAAATGTCGCGCGTCCTGTAGGGGCGAATTTATTCGCCTGAGGAAAAGTTATTTTATCTGGAATGGTTTCCCCAAGGTGACTGAAGTCGCCCCTACAAACTTGGGTTGTGGGCAAAGCCCGCATTAGCAAACAGCCGGTGAAATTTTGTCATCCAGGCCGGTCATCCGAAAATTCCCTTCAGGAAGAAGAAAAAGATAATGGAGAGTACCGCTCCCGCGGGCAGAGTGACCAGCCAGGAGATGATAATGTTCATTACCACCCGCAGGTCAAGGGCGCCTATCCCCCTGGCCATGCCGACGCCCAGCACTGAACCGACAAGAATATGGGTGGTGGAAACCGGCAGGCCGGTACGGGAAGCCAGGACAACCGTGCTTGCGGCAGCCAGCTCGGCACAGAAACCACGGGAAGGGGTCAGTTCGGTGATCTTTGTCCCCACGGTCAGCATGACCCGGTAGCCCAGTGTTATCAGGCCAGCCACAATACCAAGACCACCGACCATGAGTATCCAGGCAGGCATGGCCGAGGTTTGCATGACCTGGCCGCCGGATTTGACAATGGAGATTACCGCCGCCAACGGCCCGATCCCATTGGCCACATCGTTGGAACCGTGGGCAAAGGCCATGGAACTGGCGGTAAAGAGCATCATGGGGGTGAATACCTTCTCAACGCTGGCAAAGTGAAAATCCCTGTCAGCCTCCGGGTCCTCCTTGATCTTTTTGATCAGCATCCAGCCGATAAAACCGGTAACAAGGCCAATGATGCCGGCGATCAGAAAACTCTGGCCCGCCGTCAGGTCGATATGCAGATGCTTTAACCCTTTGAACAGGGTAACCAGTGAAATAATGAAACCAACAAGAAAGATATAGGCCGGTGCATACCGCTTGGCGTTTTTTAGCGGGTTTTCCGTGTCAAAGATCAGTTTGCGGGTACTCATCACCAGAAGAAAGGAGATGGTGCCGCCGATGATGGGAGAGATGACCCAGGAGGCCACGATTTTGCTGATTTTGGCCCAGTTGACGGCATCCGGCCCGATCCCGACCAGGGCGAAACCGACCAGGGCGCCGACAATGGAGTGGGTGGTGGAAACCGGCCATCCCTTGGCCGAGGCGATCATCAGCCAGATGGCAGCGGCCAGCAGGGCGGCCAGCATCCCGTAGACAAGGATTTCCGGCGAGTGGACAATATTGGTTGGGTCAATAATCCCCTTGCGGATGGTTTTGGTGACATTGCCGCCGGCCAGCACCGCGCCGGAGAACTCGAAAACAATGGCGATCCCGACCGCCTGCTTGATGGTGACGGCTCCGGCGCCCACCGATGTGCCCATGGCATTGGCCAGGTCATTGGCGCCCACGCCCCAGGTCATGTACAAACCAAAGATCACGGCCAGCACGACCATGATTGTTCCATATGCTGCTATGATTTCCATGGATCTGTTTCCCTTGTGTTCTATTTGGAGAGGAAGAGGAGGAGACGATCTGAAATATTTTCCGCCTGGTTGGAAATGTCTCCTATTAACTCGATGATCTGATACCAGAAGATAACGGAAACCGGGTTAAGCGTATCTTCTATGGCAAAGAGCTTTCGCCGCAGGTTGTGGAGAATATTGTCAATATTGTGTTCACTTCTGCGCACGCCGGAGATCATGGCAATGACCTTGTCATGTTCTCGGCCGCCAAACCCGACCTGCACCAGCTCGTCGAGCTCCTCGACGATCAGCTTGGCCTCCGAGCTTATCTCCATGGTTGCGTTGAGCAGTTCATCGAGAAGTTCCTTGATGGGATCGGGTACTTCCATGACCCTGCTGCGCAGGATCTGGCTGATCTTTTCCGTGGTGTCGGCCATGGAGTCCTGGTCCCGGAGAAGCATCAACAGGTCCCGGCGGTCAACAGGAAGAAAGAGCGTTTTTGGCATGTGCAGCCGGAAATCACTCTTCATCTTGTCCGCCTCGGTCTCGATCTTGCCAATCCGGGTGGCAATCTCTTCAACCTCTTCCTGGTTGCCCTGATACAGGGCATCAAACATGGGAGGCAAAAGGCAGATACAGGCAAAGACCTTGCGCAGATGCTCCTGGATTGGTTTAAATGGCGATTTTCGCAAAAGCCCGGCCAGGGGGCTGGTTGACTTCATGGTCATAATGGTTCACCCTCCTTTTACGGTGTTAGTGGCTTACTCCTGAATTCCTGTCATAAAAAAAACAAGAAAATTTCATGATGAAAAACTAGTTATTTTAACCGATTGTTTCGTTATATTACAAATGAGACATAATTGTTGCATGTCCTGTAGGGGCGAATTTATTCGCCTGAGGAAAGTATCATTTTATCTGGAATGGTTTCCCCAAGGCGACTGAAGTCGCCCCTACAACAAACTTGGGTTGCGAGTAAAACCCGTCTTGGCCGTTTGATTATTTTTTCCATCACTCACTACCTACTCAACTTGACGCATTTTACCAATAATATTTACAAGTGGTTCCGCCGGATAGGAAAGCGGCATGATCCGGTTGTTGATTTCAACCAGTAATGCCGGGCCTTCCGGCCGGCCGCTGTACAGAATAAAATGATTTTTTATTTCCCCGGCATCGATCCAGATGGAACCGGTTTTGTCAAGGGGCGTGTGACCGACGATAAACGGCGTGCCTTTGGGCAGTTTGAGGTTTTTCCGGAACCGTTTGACATCCGCCTTGCCGTAACCGGCAAAATAGTTGGAACGTTTCAGGCGGCTGCTGATCAACTCCTTGGCAAGATCGGGATGGGCGCGCAGGTTGATGATCTCCTTGCGGCGTGTTTTTCTTGACGGCGGCCCTGCGTGACAGGCCAGAAAACGATCGGATTTGATCACCGTGGGGAGCAGGTCGTAAAATCTTTCCATCTGTTGTACATATTCCTTGCCCCGCAGTTCCAAAAGACGCTTCTTGAACAGGCTGGATTGGCAGATACCGTTTTTACATATATCGGCACCAAAGGTATCATGGTTGCCGCGCAGGTAAAAGACATTGCCCGGAAAGAGTTGTTTTAATCGCAGGATCAGGTCCATCATCAGGGCGGAACTGTCCATTTCCTGCATTTGGCCTGGTATTTCGGAATGGACCGCATCTCCGAGAATGATCAGGCAGGCGGACTCGCTCTCGATTCCTTCAAGAAATTTGTTTTCAGACAGTATCTTCAGAAGATTGTTGACCTGGGCGTGCAGGTCGCCGACAAAAATTGGTATCTTTTCCGGCGGCAGCTCGATCAGGCCGCCGGGCAGACCCGATTTATCAAGGGGACGGTAGGCCTCGTGTTCCAGGATTTCATTGACGGACACAAGGGTTGCCAGGGCACGATCCGGGGGGTAAAGCTCCATTGGACCGCCGTAGATTTTCTTTAGCTCCACCAGGGCTGCGTAGCGGCGGGCCTCTATGCGGCTTTTCCTGTCCGAATCCTCAAAACGGATCACCTCGACCCTTCGCTGGTCGTCCAGGGGGGTGATGATCAGGTCGCCCCGCTCATTGCTGATACTGACATGCCGTTTGCCGACACTCTTGTCAAAATTGAAAATGGTTTTGTATTTTCTGTTGGCGCGGCCGATCATGACCGTTTCCCCGACCCGCAGGCGGGCAAAGGCGCAGAGATGTGAACCAAAGGTGGAGGGATCGGTGATCAGCCAGTTCTTGCGCAGGTCTTTTTTGCGGCTGCCAAGGGGGATTTCCGGGTAAAATCGAAGCACCTGCCTGCCAAGCCGTAATTCCAGGGGCTTGCCGTCATAGGCTATCCTGCTCTCTTTGGTGATCGGCTGCCACTCGTCGCTGAGGGTGAACCAGTTGATGGGCAGTTTCCTGAGCAGCAGCCATTTCCAGCCGTCAATGGTGGTCAGGCTCGGCCGGGGCACCGGTTCTTCACTGAGCCAGCCCGGTATGGAGATGTCCTCTTTTTCGGCGATGTACATGGGCGGCTTGTCCAGGCTTTTTCTGATATACACCTGCATCTTTTGCCGGTGCAGATACAGGACCACCTGCCGATACACGGCCAGCTGGGCCTCGACCATCTCCATGCTCAGGTTCTCATCAACCGGGAAGTAGCCTTCATTGGCGCGCGTCCGTCTCCTTTTGTAGATGGTCTTGGCCGAGGGCAGCAGAAATTCAAAGACATAGCGGTGTCGCCAGTCGGTCTGAAAGATGTTATGGCTCACCGGCGGTATCTGAATTCTTTCCAGCTCGAGTACCGGCGGTTCCGGGGCCTCAAGCCACTCCCGGTCAAAAACGGTCAGGGCCTCGGAAAAACCGGCAAAGGGCAGGCCGAGATGGACCTCCCGCGGGCGGTAGGTGAGGGCCCGGTCCTTCCACCAGCCCCGGCGGGTGAGATCAAGATACCCCTCATTGGGCCATCCGTGAATCTTATTGATATAATAGGTTTTCCCGGCCCCGGGCGGGCCAGTGACAACCAGCTGGACAAAGGTGAGTCCGGCTGGCAGCTGTACGCCTCGCACCTCCTGCAAAGCGGGGATGGGTTTTAGTTTTTTCTTTAACGGATCAGCCATGGGGTTTTGGGATCAATTGGCAGGTGACTGGTTGGACCTCAATTCGGGCTGAAATATTTTTTCGCCCGTCCCAGGGCGATCAGCGGAAAATAATGACGGTACATATTATAGTTCAGCATGAAGCCTCGCGCAAGTTCAGCGCCCTGGCTGTACTGATCGCCGTCCTTTGCAAGGTTGATTCTCTCTCCAACCCCGTAACCGGGAAAGCCGGTGCCGGTGTACCAGGGTTCATCCCAGGTGCCGTCCTGCCTCTGGCTGTTGCAGAGAAAATCCACGCCTCGGCTAATAGTGTGGTCAAAATCAGGGCAGGAAGCGGCAATCAGGGCCATGATCGCCCAGCCGGTCTGGGACGGAGTTGACGGGCCCCGGCCGCGCAGGTTGTCATCCATGTAGGAGCCGCAGCTCTCTCCCCAGCCGCCGTCTTCATTCTGGTGGTTAGCCAGCCAGCGGGCCGCCCGCTGGACATGGTCCGCCTGCATATCCTCGCCAACCGCCTCCAGGGCCGGAAGCACCGCTGCCGTGCCATAGATGTAATTGACCCCCCAGCGTCCGAACCAGGAGCCGTCCTCTTCCTGTTCACTGCGCATGTAGCGGCAGGCCCTGGCCACGGCCGGAGAGGAAAGATCGTGGCCGTAAAGTCCCAGGGCCTCAACCACATGGGCGGTGACATCGACACTGGGCGGGTCCAGCAGCTCGCCAAAGTCGGCAAAGGGGATAAGAGTAAGAATTTTACTTGTATTATCGCGGTCAAAGGCGGCCCAGCCCCCATTTGGATTCTGCATGGCCAGCATCCAGGCCACGGCCCGGTCAACAGCGGCCCGCATCTGGTGTTGCAGGTCGGTTTTCTTTATCAGGGGCAGCAGCCGCAGCAGGACAATGACCGCCACCGCCGTATCATCCAC
>Ga0256831_1002204_pt1 | contig 10240 bp, 11 predicted proteins | sample 132544metaG_FD_189087 | JGI IMG/M metagenome (GOLD analysis project Ga0256831, IMG submission 189087) | Hydrothermal vent microbial communities from Lau Basin, Pacific Ocean - 132-544 | ecosystem: Environmental > Aquatic > Marine > Hydrothermal vents | place: Pacific Ocean: Lau Basin | collected...
CCCCTGATCTTTTCGCAGGTCTTGGCGACACCATGTACTTTCGAATCACCATTGTTGCCCTTGGTAATTTTGGTTCCGGCGGTGGGGACACCTGTTGCAGTGATTGTGGTAAACCGCAGTATCCTGTATTTCAGGTAGGCGCAATCTATGACCGTTTCTGTGCCGATAAGCAACGGGTGCGCAATTTCTGTAATTGTGGTAATCTTTGCGGGTGTTCAGAGCCAGCTCATGATGAGAAAGGCGGTAAAGAAGCCAAGGCAGCAGAAGCCAAGGTAGCAGAAGCCAAGGTAGCAGAAGCCAAGGCAGCAGAAGCCAAGGCAGCAGAAGCCAAGGCAGCAGAAGCGAAGGCAGCAGAAGCCAAGGCAGCAGAAGCGAAGGCAGCAGAAGCCAAGGCAGCAGAAGCCAAGGCAGCAGAAGCCAAGGCAGCAGAAGCCAAGGCAGCAGAAGCCAAGGCAGCAGAAGCCAAGGCAGCAGAAGCCAAAAAGTAGTAGTCGCATTATTTTAAATGGAAAACGCAGGGGTCATTAACGGTCCCTGCGTTTGTTAAAAAAGGAATGGATTAAAATGAGTATAACAAGTGGACAGATTACACGGCGATTGCAGCAATCAACCAATCCTGGTGCAGATAAGCAGAAACTCTTTGAGCAAACAAGATATTTTGTGGCGCAAAGACCTGCGGCTGATGATTTCGCTGATACCATTGACGGGTACTATAAAGGTCGTAAAGTAATCCCTGGACCAAAAGCCAACCCAAGGCTCACATCTGTGTTGAATGTCAGTGATGTACGATTAATGGAACAGACTCACTTCATCCGCTTTGTGGACAATAAAACCACAGACGGTGCCGATGATGGTGTTCGAGAGGCATTGTTTACAATGATGTCACCTGCAGAAGCGGATGAATATGAGGCGGCCTTGAAAAAATTAAAGGGATAAAATGTCAGACTTGAACAGTTTTCTCGCACGACAGCTCAATGACCATGAGGACTCTGCAAGAGGAGTTGTCCAGCCAACTCATTTCACATGGCATAAAGATCATGTTGCGGAAGCTATTAAGTTGGCTTTCGCTTTTTTATTTACACTCATTCCGGAAGAGTTTTCGGAAGTAAAGGAACTGACGGTAAATAAAGCAGACTGTTTGATTTCATTCTGTGGGCAATGTAAGAAGTTTATGAGCGTTGTCGACATGCAGATTGGTGATGTGAAGTGTATCAAACTCACTGAAGAGAGTGATGAAGACACCAACGCTCTCCTTGGTTTGCTCACTACTAAATGTTACAGTGGTGAGGATACAGAGAATGACGTACAGGATGAGTACAATTGGTCCATGGTTGATTCAACAAACTGTGTGGTTAGATTTAGTGATGAATTACCTGTCGGTGCGAAGATCAGGTACACCTGTGCAAAGATGCCGAATGTAACCTTGATTGATGATTCAAGTATGACAGAGTATCTGCCAATAATCGCAGAGTTTGCTATGTGGTGGTTGTACAGGACAGATAGCGAATCGCGGAGCAACCTGCTACGGGCAGAACTTCATTTCAACAGTCTCAGATGGCTTGTTGAAACAAAGTTGAAAACTGAGTTTACTATCCGGGAAGATGATTACATCTATTCCAGGAGAAAAGTCGATGATTAAACCAGTCAAGAAAGCAGGTTATGAATTTTTTCTTCCTGCACTCACTGCTTCATTGCGACGCAAGAAGAAATCCACGCACCAACTCGGTGACGCTGAGTTCAGGGCGGTCATTGCACTGGTGTTTCGTGATACAGTCATTAAGTTCATAAAAGAGTCAAAACTATATCGTATCCAGATTCCCATAGACATTTTCGCGGGTGTTGATCGTTACGATATTTTTCCACCCGACGGTTGGTACAGTGAAGCTGCAACCAGGCTGCTGACAGGTAGGGCAAAAATTCCGAAAACCTACCAACTAACAGCAGATGAATTGCTATTTAAAAAATGTTGTCCTGGTAAAGATGTCAATAGAGCATTGTATGTTGAGATTGCAATTGTCCCGTTGCGGTCAGCGGATATATGTGAGTTCGATGTACGTTTCCTGGAAAAATATTATGACGTGATTCTTGCTGGTATGAAGTGGGAGCTTGCTTCAATGTCCGGGCGTGAATGGCATAGTCTTGGTTCAGTGCAGTATCTCAGGTCACAGTACATCAGTTATAAAAACAAGGCTGTGACAGGTGGAACAGACTCTGCGAAACCAGTTAAATTGAAGTATAAGAGGCTTAGTGATGGGATGCCAAACTGCCGTATGTGATTGCGGATGTAATTTCCATGATGGCGCGACGGTTTCTACAGGGGCAGTAAGTCGAAGAAAATTACGCTTCATCATTGGTCCGGGCGTGAATGAACTAATACTGGCGTATGGTCGTGTCAATCGGGTAGAAAGTCCTGCCAATGGACTGACTGCCAGAATTGAAATTTCCAGAAATAAGTGCGGAGATTTTCCAACTACGACTTTCACTTCGTATGCGACTGATTCTGAAAATAAGACAATTCATTTCGAGTTGTCAGGTGAATTTTTAAGTGACGGTGAGAAATTTCCACGGGGTTTTTATAAAGGAAAAGTCTTCATGTACGACTGCCTTGTTGATGAGATTGAAATCATAAAATCAGCTTCATTCGTTATATCAGAGGTTCAGGCTGTTTCTGCCAAATGCAAAGGTGATACAGATTGGATTGAACCACCTTGCGACGGGAATGAGGAAATGGATCAGAAGTGTGATAATTGTAGTGCTACAACCAACGGTTGTCCGAACTGCCTCACACACACTGTGATTGCCGAGCGAAATATTAAAGAAGGGTATCTGACCGATTTAAGCGGTCTTGATGAAGAGGGTGATGATGGCAACGCTTAATGTAACAACAGCACTTGTGGGCCAGTCTTTTGTTTTCACAACTCAGAATACTGAGAACATTAATGATATACTGAGTCAAGTCACAGAGACACCGTGTGTTTTCACTGTTGAGTACAACGGTGTGACTTACATTGGTCACGGAATGCGGGTTGGTGTTGAGATCGTGGTGACAATGGACACACCGGTTGTATTGCCTGTCGGCATGTGCTTCGGGTTTGATTGTTCTACTGGGCCTGTAAATGAAGAAGAGCGGGACTGTCAGGATAATGAAGTCACATTTTCTGAAAATGCACGATTGGCTGTTCTTGACAATGACGGTTGTCTTGTTGGATGGATACTTCTTGAGAATATCATAAATCATATTGACCCCGGTGATCCTCAAACTCTGTGTGAGGCCATGAATGTTGATTCTATCCCGGGAGGAAATCTTGTTGCCGGTGACAGATTGCTGACCATTGATCAAAACTGCAACCTGAAGTCAATTCCTGTATCTGACATTGTATGTGGAGTTTGATTAATGAGCTCAACGGTTGTCTATAACAATTTCGTTTCTCCTACTTTTTGGAGGAATAGGTTTCGGAGAACAGTCTTTGAGATATGGGATGCCAATCTCCATCACGGTGATGTAAGGCCGTTTGCCTGTCCAACAGAGGTGTGTGCGTCAGGAACTCTGCGAAAATTATATTACCAACCTGAGTGTCCTTGTCATGGTTTTTCAGATGATCGTGATATTGTACAGGGTTTCTGTGATCTGCAGCATTTTCATATTTTAAATGGAAGATTGCACCAGGCAACAACGACTGAGTTATGTGCTGGACACAGTGGGTGTCTTGCCGGTGCGCCATTTTTGAATGGTCGCCCTAACGCTGGCGGTTCGTGCGGATCATGTGATGGCACAGCCGTATCCTATGTCGTGACATTTGTCACAGAACATGCTGGGATACAGGTAGAGGGCGCACCATCTAAACCGAGTTTTCCTGTAACAAGCGGTGGCGATGTCCCGGGGGTTGGTGTTAGTTGGGGGGCTGCACCACCCGGGCATTGCGTTGTAGCCACAAGGTTATACAGGGTGGTTTCATCTTTTGAAGATGGTACCACAGAAGTACCATTCGTCGGATCAGAGTTCGTTTTTGTCCGTGAGTTCCAGGGCGGCGGCGGTGGATTGTTTGCTGACAATGTTCCAACTGCTGATACAGGTGGTCCACTGGTGACGTATGACCCAATGGCATTCCCGGCCCCTGATCACTTGATCGGTGTTGCAAGGACTACAGACGGGATTGCTGTAGCCGACAGTAACAGAGTGTATGTCAGTGTAGCAGGGCAACCACAATTCACTTTTGACGGTGTTGTAGAAGTAGAGGACACCATCAGAGCTATTCGAGCTATAGGTAATCAGATATTTGTCTTCACGGATAATAGACCTGTGAAGGTAGGCTACCAGTTGAAAGATGGTGCAATGGCTTTGGACAGACAGGTGTTAAACAGACATCTTCCTTTGCTGTCAAAGCGGTCCCTTTCGATATTCAGCAATTCAATCTACTTCTCTTCGACCCATTCGCTGTACAGGTGGGACACAGGAGTTTACGGAAAGGATTTAAATGCTGCGCTTACTTCACTTGTTACCCCTGAACAATGGCTTAATATCGATCCTGATTCAATTGTTGGCACAGCTTATGAACTTGGTTATATCTTTTCGTCTGATGAGATAGATTTTTCCCTGATGGTAGAGTTCGAGAGGTCTGGCACAGATACCGTCAACGGAACATCAATGATGCCGATCTCCTATATTGCTAGTCCTAACGCATTTTCCACAGACCACGACGGACATATCATTTACCAGGAAAATAATGCAGTCTATAGGTGGGATTGGCGAAGGAGGGTGTGCTCAACTTTTCAACCACATGATCACGTAAGACCCGTGGCCTGCGAGCAGTGTGAATGCTGCCCATGGCAGTTGAAATTGTACTATGACAATGAGGGAAAGAACCATTTTTCTCACATGCGGGTGGAGTGGGATGAACGATCTGCAGATGGTTTAGATGTTTCGTTCCACGCTTTTGAGTTTGGGAGAGAAGTTGATATTTCAGAGACAATGAAAATAATCAGTAGCCGAGGGTTTGGTATTCCCACAAATAGGGGTTATCAAACACCATACGCAAATTTAATAGGGTGTGCTATAATGCACGAAGTCAGGTTTGCAACATCGGCCCAAGAGCTTGTAAGCACCTCAAATCGTTTACTACAGACAGAGGAAGGAGGATAGACATGGATTCGTCAGATTACAAAGTACCATCAAGTCAGGAGATCATTGACCTTATTCATAAAGAGTTTACTGACAAAGATGTTGCAGGTGTGGCGATGTACATCTTGTCGTGTTCTGCTGTCGCAGAAGCCGCATATGCAGGGATACTGACAAAAAAGGCCGCTATTGAGAATGTGCCACCTGTCGCTGTAGACATGATGTACAAGTTTGACAGCGCATTGGTGAACAATGAGTTTTATTTGAAAAACTTTGCTGTCTTGAAGTCTGCAACAACTCTTGATCGCATTAAACTTGCCGCAACAGTTGAGGTATCAAAAGAAGGGTATGAAACAAAGGACAAAGCCTGTTACCGTGCTGCAAAACAACTGACCCTTTCACAATTTGACTCACTCATTTTGTTGGCTTTTGTCTGGAAAGGTTATGATTTTTCTGTAGAGTTTGCTGGCAAGCTCCATAAAATAATCAGACTTACACCAGCACTTGAGGAATATTTTAGCGAGGTTCTGTAATGGCCTGTTCTGCCGGTCTTGGACGCTGTATATTAAATGATGTCACTGATGTAGCGGTTGACCCGCTTACAGGTGATCTTACTGCAGCGAGTAGTAAGATTTCACTTGACATCCTTGGATTTGAAGCGACCCAACGGATTAAGCGTGAAGGTGAACTTAGTATTGAGACACTTATCCAGACAGGTCTTGCCCTTGCTCAGATGGCTCTTTATTACAGTCTCGCTGATGATATGATCGACAAGCGGGATGAAAAGATTGACGATGAAAAAGAGTTCATCGAAGAGCTTCAGGAGTACACGGAAACTCAGGACTTACCGATACTTCAGTTGAAGCGACAGTCTGTAAATCTTGGTATTCCCGGGGCAAACCCGTGTGGAGAAGCCGGAAGGTACTTATCGGAAGGAATGCAAGACGGTGAGGCTGTGGTTGAAACTTGTCAGAATTTCTCTCGTCAGAGTTGTGCGGGTATTCCGAATGGGTGGGGTATACATGAAGGTGAACTTAAAGGTGCAATGGGAGCAGCGTATGCTTCAGGTATTCTTTCCGGAAACACTAAACGAAGGGAAGAGCGGTTCAGGAAGCATAAGACTGATATTGTCAGAACCGGTCAGCAGGGGATGAAGGCTGTGTACAACGCCAACGACATTCTTACAAAATATTCCCAGGCATCTTCGATTTATGCAGGTCTTGCGGATTTGTTCATTCAAGGCTTTAACTCTGCAGGAGCTGCCCTTGGTGTAGCAATGGGTAAATTGTCAGGTAACACTGGCACATCTTTGAACTCACAAGGGGGCGTGAGTACAGGAGCAACACAACCCACAGGAGCGTCACCAAGTACATCACCGATGATGTCGGACAGTTAAGAGAGTATCGTTATGGCGACAAATCTATGGCAAATTTCCGGGTTAGTGTTATCCGTTGCTCAAGCGGCCTTTCATTATGCGTCTCTTCAGAAGTATGTAAGCAGGTTGGAAGACCTTGCTGATGATGTGACAGGATACGCGGATGCTGAAAGGATACATTATGAGGAATTTCGGGAAGCAGACCCAGACTTTTACGCATATTACCAGGGGTTGCCCGGGTATAATGTTTGTGACAGTAATATTCTCAGGTCAAAAGGCAAACCATTTGCGAAGTATGGTAATGACGTGCGACGCATGAAACGTCTTACCCGTGGTTTTGCACCACTTGGGAACGTACATCATGCGAATCAGGTAGTGAAAGAGATTGTTTCGGAATCAGCCGTTCAACGGGCTGTTACAGCAGTTGCCGAAAACGCAAGGGTTGATGATCACGTACTTGAAAGATGGTCGGCCATAGTCAGCGCACCTGTTGGACAGGAACGATACTCAAACACATTCTATTCCTCAATCATCAATCAGTCATTTGAGTCATTGAAAGCACATGGTCGTGGGTTTAACTCAGCAGGTGTTTCAGTCGGAAACTACCTGTATCAAATTTTGAATTAAGGGCTTATGAGATGGCATCTGTTCAAGAAATAACCAGTAGGGCAAAGACAACGGCTCTGAATTTACACAAGCAACTGACGGATCAAGTTGGTCCAATTAATAGTAAAGTCAATCAACTCGGTCGAATATACAGTCAGTATCAATTTCAGCAATCACAGAGACTGCAGGATTTTCGTAAAACTCAAGGTGATAAAATAGCACAGATTACCAATGATTATTTTCAAAAATATGGTGGTGTTCTCAACGATAAAGCTATTCAATTCCTCATGGAAAGCTCCGACATAGGTGTTCCAACGCTTACGTCTATTATGGCTGGATACGAGGCAGCAAAGAAGAGTGCTGCTGACATGGAAGAAAAGCTGTTGGAGAAACGCATAGCGCAGTTGAATGCTGAAACAACCAACAGAGCTATCGGTGTTGCCCAGGATGACAAAATCTTCGGTTCAAGGATTGCTGGTGAACAGGAAAACTTCAAAAAGCAGATCAAAGACCTTGAGGATCAATACGGTATTAAACTTGATTATACCGAGAAGTCAGCAGATGCGGCGACGAAAGAGGAACTGAAAAAACCGCACGGCGGGTCTTATATGGATTTATATGGTAAACCGAAAAGTTCCGGTAACGCTCAACCTGCGGCTGGTACTACTGGTACAATGTTGACACCCGAACAGGAAGCGGAGCAGGGTTTTGGGCCTTCACGTACTTTACCTGAACCAACAGGTACAACATTGACACCTGATCAAACAACTACTTCGTTGGATGCTGCAGATCAGGGTTTGGGTACACCACCAGCCCCGGGTGGAAAGACATATTCTACAGGTGGTGATCTCACTGAGAATTATGGTGTTGGTAAAGTGGTTGCCCCGGATGGGACTGTATACACCACAGGCGGTGATCTCAGTGGAACTCAGGGCCCAACAGCTTCAACAGCTTCAACAGTACCACCTGCAACGACTGATTTTGTGAGTGTATTAGAGCGAGCCTTTTCAAATGATCACAACGATGTAATTTTGAAAGCCTCTGAAGAGACAGGTGTGAACCCTGTCGTTGCAAAAGCTCTTGCTCAAACAGAGTCTACAATTAACCCTGGTGCAAAATCTGGCGCTGGTGCTGAAGGATTATATCAACTCACACCTGTAGCTGTTACAGAGATAAATCGAATGAGTCCCGGGACTATTGAAGACCCTCTCAACCCTGGTCAGAATGCAAAGGGTGGACTTCTGTATTATAAGAAGCAGTTAGACACTTTTGGTGATCCTCTGAAAGCGTATGCAGCATACCATTCTGGTCCAACAAGGGTCAAGAGGCTTGAGAGCAAGGGGATAAATATTTTTTCCCAAGAAGGTAGACCTGAGTTATTTAAAGGTGCTGTAAACCTTGCAAGAAATATTGGTGAACTGGAAGGTCAGGCACTTTCGGCAAATGATATTGCAGATCAGATGGGAATCGGTTTAGATGAGTTTAATGCGTTGGCTGCAAAATACAAAGTATCACTGTAATACACAGGAATATTCTCATGGAATTAACAAACGCTCAATTAAAACTTCTCTATCAGTCGGTGATCAAGCAATTGGCTCACCCTGATCCTGTGGGTTATATCGCCAGAGCTTTGCTTGAGACAGGTGGTGATCCAATGTATTACGGTGCTGATGATAGGGTCGGCTTTATGCCGATAGACCCATGGGTTGCTGTGGAACAGACCGGCATCAGTAACATGACAGACTTAAATGATAATGTTATGGCAACCGTGATGGTTGATAAAATTAATTTCAAGAAGTACGGGTCAATTGACAGTATGATAAGGGCGTTTCAATTTGGGGAAAATGAAGCGAACAATGATCAAAGCGTGAAGATAAATGCGTTTATCAAGAGCGTAAATGATACAAGGTCGTCTGTACTTGAGATTGTGGAGCCACGGATGGCGACTCTTAAAGATGTTATCACAATCCTAGAACAGTCGATCAAATCATCTGAGCCAAAACCAATTGTCACAAGATTCGTAAAACAAGTTCTTGAAGGAGTATAACAAAATGTCAATGGACAGGCGTACGTTTGATTATCATGGATTTGTAACAGATACTCTTGGTATGACAGATGTACCTGATGTAATACCTGATGAAGACAAAGACAAAATATATGGTCAGGCAATCAGTCGCGCTTATAACGAGGAATACAGTCGGTTAAAAGATCAACCTTTGACAAAAAAGCAGAAGCAGTTACAAGCTCTCAGGGCTGTTACATCTAACATATCTGACGCACGTCCTTTTCTTGGCATTGGTCCAGAGGTAACGGACAAGAACGAACCTTTCGCCCCCACGAAATTAAAAGATTTTATCGAGAAAAAAGTAGACCCTTCTTTACGGGATGCACCGTTATCAGCATATCTCGATGACTACACCAGTTCGATAATCAATGACGTAACTCCTTTGGAAAGACCTTTCCTGGAAGGATTAAGCAAGTCAGATTACAAGAAGTTGTATCTAAAAAGAAATAACATTGACCCAAACGCGACTGTTGCTGACTTTGTTGATTCTGTAACCACTGCTACAGAGGATGGTACAGCAGAAGATGTAACAGGACATCCAACTCGTAAACCACATTCTGAGGATGATGATAGTGCGTGGGAATATGCCATAGATCAGACACAACTTCTTACTGGTAAAGCCGGAAAGACGATTGCTGATTTTATGAATTGGGACACCGGCTCAAAACTTGCCGACGATTTTATAGCAAGACAGCAAAGGGAAATTGCCGAAGGAAATTACGAGTCTAAATATAAAAAGAGTTTTGCAGATACACTTGATGAAGATGGTGTGTTCGATGGAATGGGGTGGGCAGCAGAGAAATTTGCAGAGAACTGGTCATCGTCAGGACTTGCCCTTGCGGGTGGTGCGTATGCAATGATGGGTCTGCCATTGGCGGCGGCTGTCAGTGGTGCTACAGCAGTTGGTTCATCACTTCTTGGTATTGGTGAAGTACGTCAAGAGCTTGAAGATAAAAAGGTGTGGAAAAAAGGTGATGAAGCCACAGCTATTGGTGCCGGTATTCTGATTGGTCTGATTGATAAAATTTCCGGCGGTAGAGGAGAGGAAGCAGGTATTTTGTTGAAAGATGTGTTATCT
>Ga0256831_1002205_pt1 | contig 10237 bp, 7 predicted proteins | sample 132544metaG_FD_189087 | JGI IMG/M metagenome (GOLD analysis project Ga0256831, IMG submission 189087) | Hydrothermal vent microbial communities from Lau Basin, Pacific Ocean - 132-544 | ecosystem: Environmental > Aquatic > Marine > Hydrothermal vents | place: Pacific Ocean: Lau Basin | collected...
ATGATGCCAGCGGCAAAATCTCTTTTATGATCGATCGGCTGGCGCTGGCGATGAAGTTTGAGAGTGGCAATCTGGAGCTGCACAAAAGCTCTTTTGATATGTGTGGGGTGGCCAAAGAGGTTGTGGAAATGCTCAAGGATAAGTATCCTAAGCGATCAATCTCTTTGGAGTGCGAGCCTACTTGGGTGGAGGCGGACAGAGCGATGATAGAAATAGCGATGAGCAATCTTTTGGACAACGCTTTGAAATATTCGGAGCTACCGGTAGAGGTGAGGGTCAAAGATGGGCGCTTTTGCGTCAAAGACCAAGGGGTGGGCATCAAAAGCGAGGAGCTAGAAAAGATCACCAAAAAGTTCTATCGCGTCAAAAAGAGCTGGGACAACTCCATGGGGCTAGGGCTTTATATCGTAAGCTACATCCTCAAACTGCATGGAAGCACCCTCGAGATCGAAAGCCAAGAGGGGGAGGGGAGCCGATTTTGCTTTAGGCTCCCTACTTCCACACCCCGGGAATGAAAGTGCCACATTTGGGACATTTGCCATCGACAAGATGGTTTTTGACCTGGCTTCCTATGTAGCCGCTTCTCTCGATTACCGCATAACCGCAGGCCGGGCAGTAGGTGGTCTCGAACTGGGGAGCGTTGAAGTTGCCCACATAGACAAATTTGAGCCCCTCAGCCTTACCGATCTCGTAGGCTTTAAGAAGCGTCTCGGGTGGAGTGGGATTGGTGTCACGCATTTTGTATGTGGGGTAGAAGCCGCTCACATGCCACGGAATCGCCGTATCCAGTGAGGCGATGAAGTTGGCTATTTGGCGCATCTCCTCTTCGCTGTCGTTTTGTCCGGGGATAAAAAGGGTAGTGATCTCGATCCAGATATCTTTTTTGTAGGCCTGCTCGATGGCGTGCAGCACCGGCTTGAGCCTTGCGCCGCAGAGCTCTTTGTAGAATCGGTCGCTAAAGGCTTTGAGGTCGATATTCATCCCGTCGATCACGCCGGCGAGCTGGTCAAGAGCCTTGTCAGTTTCGTAGCCGCTGGTGACGTAGATGTTTTTAAGACCTGCCTCTTTGGCGAGCTTGGCCGTGTCGTAGCTGTATTCGAACCATACAATAGGCTCGTTGTAAGTATAGGCGATGGAGCTGCACCCATGGGCCAAGGCCAGTTCCACCGCTTTTTTTGGGGGCAGATCGTGGCCGAATATTTTATGCTCGTGCTCTTGGGGAAATTGGCTGATCTCGAAGTTTTGACAAAAGGAGCAGCTGAGGTTGCAACCCACGGTCCCAAAGGAAAAGGCCAAGGTCCCTGGCAGAAAGTGAAACATCGGCTTCTTTTCCACTGGATCTACGTTCATAGCTGCCGCTTTGCCGTAGACTAGGAGTTTGAGTTCCCCGTTTTCTACTTTTCGTACTCCACAAATTCCATACTCGCCCTCATCGAGTTTGCAGGCATGGGCGCACGCCTCGCACAAAATCTTACCCGAGGGCAGCTTCTTACTCAACCACGCTTTTGCACTCATTTCCACACTCCCGCTATTTTGGTATCACACTTGGGACATTTGCCATCCACCAGATGGTTCTTGACCCTCTCGCCCAGATATCCCGAGCGCTCTATCACTTTGAAGCCGCAGTTTGGGCAGTAGGTGGATTCGAGATCCTCGTCTGGGTAGTTGCCGATGTAGACATAGCGTAGACCCTCCTCCTTGCCGATATCGTAGGCTCGCTTGAGGGTTTCGTAGGGTGTGACAGGGCGATCGAGCATCTTGTAGTCTGGATGGAAGCGACTGACATGCCATGGCATATCTGGGTCGATATCGACAATGAATTTGGCGATATCTCGCAGCTCCTCGTCGCTGTCGTTGATACCGGGGATGATGAGGGTGGTGGTCTCTATCCATATCCCTTTGGAGTGGGCGTATTTGATCGCTTCGAGGACTGGTTTGAGTCTGGCGCAGCTGATCTTTTGGTAGCTCTCATCTTTGAAAAATTTGATGTCGATATTCATCCCGTCGATATAGGGTGCCAGCTCGTCGATGGCGCGTCTTGTCTCAAAGCCGCTTGTTACGTAGACGTTTTTGAGCCCGGCTTCGTGGGCCAGTTTGGCCGTATCGTAGGTATACTCGAAATAGACGATAGGTTCGTTGTAGGTGTAGGCGATGGACTTGCACCCATATTTGAGGGCCAGCTGGACGATATCTCTTGGCATCAGCTCTTGGCCAAAGACTTTGTAGTTATTGGTTTGAGGGTACTGGCTGATCTCCCAGTTTTGACAAAATTTGCAACAAAAATTACACCCTACCGTCCCGATGCTAAAGATTGTGGAGCCGGGGAGGAAATGGTACATCGGCTTCTTTTCTATCGGATCGATGTGGGCGGCAGCGGCCAGGCCATAGACGGTGGATTTGAGCTTTCCTTCTATGTTGACCCGCACGCCGCACTTGCCAAATTCTCCCGGCTCTAGCTTGCAGGCGTGGGCACAGGCAAGACAGAGGACTTTGTTGTCTCCTAGCTCTTTAGAGAGCCATGCATCTGCTATCATGAAATCTCCTTGCTTTTTATTCCATAATAGCAAGATTTAAAAAAAAATCAAGTTTTTAAATCACGGCACTATTTTTTTGTCACAGATGCAGTACTCTTTGCCCACCCGTCCAACGGGCACGAATTCGATATCGAATCCTTCCTTGGTGAGGGTATCGTCCATATAGGCTTTTTCTATTTTCAAAATTACGGGCACAGTTTTGCTGCCTTTTAGGTCTATAGTCTGATAAAGGCTACAAAACAGTGCCGTAGGTGAGCCAACGATCATGGGCGGATAGTCCTCTACCACTTGCTTGGTATGGATCCCAAACTCCTTAGCTTCGCTTTGCCCGTACTCCAGGCTCTGGGAGCTTTGGTGCATCTGCTTGAGCTGCTGAGGGGTGACGGAGCAGATGGTACATTTTTTGGTAGCGATGATATTGGCCAAAGTATCTTTTGGGGAACCCTCCTTTTTGTGCCCGATAGAGACGATGAGGGTAGGTGGCTCGGAACTGAGTCCTGTGAAGTAGCTAAAAGGAGCCACGTTGACTCCTTTGCCTTCCGTGACGATCCAAGCGATGGGACGAGGGATGATGGATCGACTCATTATCTTGTATCGATCTTTGAGCTTTAGTTCATCGAAGGATACAATCATACGATCTTCTCGATCTCTTCTTTGATATTTTCAAGGACTAAAGTGGTTTCTAGCAAAAGAGCGTAGTGTCTGTTTTGGGGCATCAAAAACTTTTTGGACTCCTCAAAAGCGTTCCACAGCTCCTCGACCCTGTCGAACTCTCCCATTTTGAGACACTCTAACGAGTTGGCCGCACTGATGAGTCCCTCTATCACCGGAGCGCTTTCGTCTTCACAGACTTCCAGCATCTGTTTGGCCAGATCCATAGCCTCGCCAAACCTTTTTTCCGTAACTGTATCGATATAGTAAAACATAAATCTCTCAATTTGAGCCATCTTTTCTCCTTTTATGGTGCTATGAGACCCTTTTCATAGCAGGCCTCGTTGAATTCACAGACGATGTTAGGATCGTAGACCAAGATACTCTCATCTTTGTCTTTGTACTCCACCTTGCTCAAAAAGTGCTTTATACAGTTGATACGAGCAGCCCTTTTGTCATCGGCTCGCACCACATACCAAGGCGCAAAAGCAAAGTGGGTCCTAGCAAACATCTCGTCACGAGCCAGCGAGTACTCTTTCCACAACTTTTGAGCCATTTCGTCTATGGGGCTTAGCTTCCACTGCTTGAGCGGATCTTTCTTGCGCTCCTCCAGGCGCCTTTTTTGCTCCTCTTTGGAGATATCGAGCCAATACTTGGTAAAGATCATCCCATCGTGTACCAATAGGTATTCGAATTTGGGCACTTCCTCCATGAAGCGCTCGTACTCCTCTTTGGTACAAAAGCCCATCACTTTCTCCACACCGGCTCGGTTGTACCAGCTGCGGTTGAAAAAGACCATCTCGCCACCATGGGGTAGATGAGGGACGTAGCGCTGAAAGTACCAGCTCTTTTTGTCGATGTCGCTGGGCTTGCCAAGAGCTACCACTCTTGTCTCTCTTGGACTGAGGTGCTCGGTAAATCGTTTGATCATACCATCTTTGCCAGAAGCGTCACGTCCCTCGAAAATCGTACAAACCTTGAGATCTTTTTTGATCACCTGGCGCTGGAATTTGACAAGCTCTACTTGAAGCAGGTAGAGCTGCTTTTTATACTCTTTTTTGTCCATAATGGATTATTATAGTCAAATTTTATTGAAAAAGAGTATAATCTAACAAAAATTCAATCTTTGGGCCCATATATGCGACAACTCAATCATCTTTATAGATCCAAAAAAGAGTTTTTGGATTTTTTGAAACAGCACAAAATAGACCTTTTTGACGGGGATATTCTCATTCAGCTTTTTACTTCCCAAGGAAAAAAAAGAGCTACAAAAATCGCTCAAGAGCTTCGGGCTTTGTTGCCATATGCCACTTTTATCGGAGCATCGAGTGCTGGAGAGATCATAGAAGGCAAAACTGTAGAAAAAAGTACCGTTGTGGCATTTTCCCTTTTTGAAAAGACAAAAATAAAAGGAATATACAAAGATAGTAAGGATAGTTATCAGCTTGGCCAAACAGTGGCCAAGGAGCTCATCAGTGAGGATACGAAGTGTGTTATATCCTTTTTGGATGGTTTGCGCAGTGATGCTCAAAAGTATCTGGAAGGATTTGCAAGTATAAAAGCAGCAGATACTCTTCTTGCCGGGGGATTGGCAGCGGATCTTTTGGATTTCAAAGAGACGTTTGTCATTTTTGATGGTGAGTTGTATACCAGCGGAGCAGTTGCGGTCGCTCTTTCTTCCAAGGAGCTTGAGATACAAAATGAGTATAATCTTGGATGGCGAACTATCGGTCCGGAATTTACCATCACTAAGGCTGAAGGAAACAGGATCTATGAAATAGAAGGAAAAAAGATACGCACATTTTATGAGGAGGTTCTTGGCCCGGAGGTAGCCAAAAATCTTCCCGTATCCACCATCGAGTTCCCTTTGCTTAAAGAAGAAAGTGGGATGCCGGTCGCACGGGCTATGATAGAAGTACATGAGGATGGAAGCTGTAGTTATGCCGGATTTTTAAGATCAGGAGAGAAGGTTCGGATAGGGATGGGAAGTCCTCGGCTTATCAATCAGTATAATTTGCAAAATATCCAAAAGTTTCAATCCTGTTTTGTATACTCTTGTGCGGCAAGAAAAGTATTTTTGTCCAGTGAACCAGAAAAGAGTATCAAGAGTATAGCCCAACAGATTCCCATATCCGGCTTTTTCACATATGGAGAGTTTTTCACTACTCAAAACGGAACCTCCCTTTTAAATTGTACTTCCAGTTTTTTATTTTTATCTGAGGGGGTGGCGGCTGCTTCCACCCCAAAGATAGCTCGACAAAACCAGGGAAATGTACAAAAGAGTGCTTCGCTGCATCTTATCGATTATATCTCTAAAAATCTCCAAAAACAACAGCAAAAATTTGAAGAGGAGCGCTTTTTATTTGAGGAGTTTGTCAAAGCGATCGACAGTGTGGCTATCATTTCCAAGACAGATCCTAAGGGGGTAATTACCTATGTAAATGAAAAATTTGAACAAATCAGTGGCTACAACAAGGGTGAGCTTATAGGCAAACCTCATAACATCGTAAGGGATCCTTTGATGGACTCCTCTGTCTTCAAAGAGCTTTGGGATACTATCCAGCAAGGCAGAGTGTGGCAAGGAATCATCTCCAACAAAGCCAAAAATGGTTCAAGATACTATGTAAAAACACATATATTTCCTATTTTTGATACAAAAGGTGATATTGTCGAGTATCTTGCCATCAGAGAAGATATTACCGATCTGCTCACCGTACAAAAGGCGTATGAGAAGGAGCTTCGCTTTTCCAAAATGCTTTTGGATAATGAAGAAAACATAATAGCTGTCACAAAAGATGGTGAAATAAAAACTTTAAACCAGGCATTTTTTAGGCTTTTTCCCTATGAAGATATGGAAAGCTTCAAAAGCTGGCATGAGTGTATCTGTGATCTTTTCGTGCCTAAGGAGGGGTACCTCAAAAGGTTGCCTCCCCCACAGAAGTGGTATGACCCAATCCTCAAAGAACCTCACAAGTCTCATATGGCAGTGATGGTGGATAAGTTTGGGAAGGAGCGGATCTTTAGAGTGCAGTCCCGTGAGGTAGAAAGTGATGAGGGCAGCTATATCATCCACACTTTTGCCGATATTACCGAACTTGAAGAGGCAAAAAGAAGAGCTCAGGAGGCCGAGGCAGCCCAGGCGATGTTTTTGGCCAATATGTCTCATGAGATCAGAACGCCTATGAACGGGATTTTGGGCTTTGTAGAGCTTCTACAAAAGACAGATCTTGACGATACACAAAAAAAATATGTGGATATCATCAACTCTTCTGCTCGCACACTGCTCAACATCATCAATGATATTTTGGATTTTTCCAAAATATCAAACAAAAAAATCGAACTAGAAAAGATTCAGATGAATCTTTACAGAGAACTTGGGACTACTTTCGAGCTTCTACGCTCTTTAGCCCAAAAAAAAGATTTGCATTATAAAAGTATTTTGGATCCGAAGATGTCAGAGTGTATTTGGGGCGATCCTACAAGACTTCGCCAGATTTTGACCAATTTACTTTCCAATGCCATTAAATTTACACCAAAAGGTGGAGAGGTGGTTTTGAAAACTACCGTTTTAGAGGATAAGGAACATAGCCAAAAAATACGTTTTGAAGTAAAAGATACCGGTATAGGTATTCCAAAAGAGAAGCTCTCCTCTATCTTTAGACCCTTTACCCAAAGCGACAGCTCAACTACAAGAAAATATGGGGGGACCGGCCTGGGGCTTTCTATCAGTTACGATCTGGTCAAACTTTTTGGAGGAGAGCTTACAGTGCAATCTGCGCTTCACAAAGGAAGTAGCTTCTTTTTTGATATAGAGTTTCAAAAATGCGAAAAAAATGGGGTACTGAAAAAATTTTTGAAAGATTTTGATATTGCGGTGGCTCACAGCGAAGATGCGGAAACGGAAGCGATAGAGCAAACTTTCGATGCTTTGGGTATTACATATCGTAAAATCTTCAAAGATATGGATATACAAAACGTTCTGGATAGACATAGTTTGGTCTTTACTACCGACAGGGAGGTTGCTGTCCAAGCATGTAGAGTTGTTCCTTGCAATCAGGTAGTATGTGTCAATGAGAGGTGTTGCGAAAAAGAAGAGTGTGGATTTTTACAGCTTGACGAATCTTTTGTCTCTGAGTTGTACAATTTTTTGTTTGAGCGGGTTCAGGGTGTATCCTCACAAGAGAAAAAACCTTCACATTCTTTTGCCCCTATGCGGATTTTGATCGCAGAAGATTATGATATCAATAGAATGTTTTTAGAAGCTGTTTTGAAAAATTATCCATCACTTGTGTATGATTTTGCCGTAGATGGGGAAGAGGCTGTACAAAAAGCTTTGAACAATCGGTATGATCTGATTTTTATGGATATAAATATGCCAAAAGTAAGTGGAGTGGAGGCGACAAAGATACTGCGTCAGAAGCTTTCATATCATGTTCCTATCATAGCTTTGACAGCAAATGTTTTAGAAGGAGACAAAGAGGAGTTTTTGAAAGCGGGGATGGACGAGTATCTTTCCAAGCCTGTACAGATAGAAGAGCTTGAGAGAGTCTTGAAAAAATATGAAAAAGTACAAAAGAGTCAAGTCAAGGAGTCGTTGGATAAGATTGAGCTCGATTTTGAAGCATTGCTGCAAAAGATCAAGGAGCGTTTTTTGGTAGATGAAGATGTGCTTAAAAATATCTTTGCTACTTATATTAAAAATGCAAAAATCTTTTTGAAGGAGTTAAAAGAAACTCTTAAAAATAAAGATTTGCAACAAGCTACCCATCTGCTTCATACATTCAAAGGGGCTTCCGCCACATTGGCTCTTGATGAGATACAAGATATGATGGAGCAAGCAGAAAAGAGTATAAAAAAAGGAGAAGAGATAGAGTATGAGTCGATCGCAAAAAAGTTGCAGAGCTATATCGACTATCTGCAAAAAGCGCTCGATTCAAAGAATTTCGACAACAAATAAAAATTCTTCGGAGCTGATAGGGAAAAGTTTGACAAGATACTCTTTCTCATCGGCAGCTATTTTTGTTTTATAGTTTGTATGATTTTGAAGAGCAATAATAATCTCTTTAAGAAGATTAGAATCAAAATTGTGCAGGGCCTCCGGGAGGGTAGAGGTGTTGGCAAAGATTTCTTGAAACTTTTGATTAGTATGGCGAAGTGTCAAATCGGAGCCCAAAATAGCAGTGGCATAAAATTTGTCCAAAAACTTATTGCATAGCCTGGCTGCTTTGAGAGTGCATGTGAGCTCTTTTTGAATCTCTTTGTGACGAATTACCTGTTCGACTTTGAGTTTGAGCTCTTCGGGGGAAAAGGGCTTTTTAAAGTAGTCCAATACTCCGGCTTTGTAAGCGTTTCGCATCGATTCAATATCGAGTGTACTTGAGATAATAAAGATGGGTAAATTGTAGTGTTTTTCATCTTGCTTGATATGGTGTACCACCTCCAGTCCACCCATATCGGGCATTTCCATATCCAAAAGTATCAGATCTACATCGTCTTGGAGTTTTTGTAGTGCCTCTTTGCCGTTTTGGGCCTCGATGAGACGATAGCCCGCACTTCGTAGGATATTTTGTATCATTTTGCGAATCATTCTGGAGTCATCCACTATCAAAATAGTGTAGTTTGGATTGATTTGAATTGTCTCGATAATATTTTCAATCTCCTTGATTATCACATTGACACTTTTGCCTTTTTGTAAATAGTCTAAAACCCCCATTTTAAACAGCTCATCACGACGCAGCAGATCTTTGTCCGAGGTAAAAACTATGATTTTCGCATCTGGATCGAATTCTTTGATCTCTTTTACCAGCTCCTCACCCTCGCCGTCAGGCAGATGAAGATCGAGAATAATAAGGTCTACTTTGGGATGCTCTTTGAGAATCTCTCTTGCCTGAGCCAAATTGTAGCTTTGGTAGCAGGTATAGCCTTTGTTTTTGAGACGGGCAGCGAGAGTATTGTTGATTACCCGTGAATCTTCCACTATCAAGACAGAAAAGCTTTTTTGGGATATCTCTTCTTTTTGTTGACAAAACATTTTTTACCTTTTTGTGAACTTTTTAGATAATTTTATCTTAATTTTTAAGATATAATAAATGCTAAAAAAAGGAGGGAGATGCAAAAAAAAGCTTTTGGATTATGGAGCGCCGTCTTTTTGGGTGTCGGCGCCATGGTCGGGATAGGTATTTTCATCGTCATAGGTGAAGCGGGGGCGATCGCAGGCAATCTGGTGATATTTACTTTTATTCTCGGTGGATTGATCGCTTTGCTTTCTGGCTACTCTTTGGCCAAGCTGGCTCTTCGCTATCCTAGCCGTGGCGGTATCATTGAGTATCTGGTCCAAGAGTATGGGGAGGGATTTTTTAGTGGGGCCAGTGGCGTGCTCTTTTATCTGGCACAGCTCATAGGTCTTGCTGCCGTGGTCAAATCCTTTGGGATCTATGCGGCTACCTATACCAGCAGCGGGATCACTCCTTTTACGGTCAACGCTTTTGCCCTTGGGATTTTGGCCTTTTTTACCATTATCAATCTTTTGGGTGCCAGCTTCGTGGCCAAGAGCGAGAATGCCATCGTCATCATCAAGCTTACCGCCATTACCGCTTTTGTGGTGGCGGCTCTTTTTTTCATCGATCCTCAGCGGCTGATTCCAGACGGTTCTCATACATGGCTCGATATGCTCTACGCCCTGGGATTGGTCTTTTTTGCCTATCAAGGCTTTAGCGTCATCACCAACAGCGTGGAGGATATGGAAAATCCGCAGAAGAATATGCTGCGTGCCATGCTCCTAGCCATAGGCCTGGTGATGGTGCTCTATGTGGCCACCGCCGTAGCGGTGCTTGGAAATTTGCCTTTAGAGGAGGTGATCAAGGCCAAAGATTACGCTCTAGCCGAAGCGGCCAAGCCGATTTTTGGGGAGCTTGGTTTTCGTGTCATGGCGGCGGTGGCTCTTATTAGTGCCACAAGCGCCATCAATGCCACTTTGTACGCCGCTACCCAGATCAGCTACGATCTGGCTAAAAAAGGGGAGTTGCCAAAGGTCTATGAGTATAATGTCTTTC
>Ga0256831_1002206_pt1 | contig 10237 bp, 6 predicted proteins | sample 132544metaG_FD_189087 | JGI IMG/M metagenome (GOLD analysis project Ga0256831, IMG submission 189087) | Hydrothermal vent microbial communities from Lau Basin, Pacific Ocean - 132-544 | ecosystem: Environmental > Aquatic > Marine > Hydrothermal vents | place: Pacific Ocean: Lau Basin | collected...
GTCGTGTGCGTGGTTATTTATCAACTTGCCGAAAGCATGGTGTGACTTCAAGTCATGCTATGGAAATGTTATTTGATAAAAAACTGCCCGATTTTATTTCATAATGAAATTACGCTGAGCAGTTACATAAAATCAATATCTTAAATAGTGTCCATCCGGAAATTGCCTTCCTGGCAATTTACCGGAACGTAAAAGAAAAAGTGTGATTTTTCTTTTACTCCATTTTCAACGACTTACGGTCGTCAAAAATGAGCGGCACGTCCCTGTGCCGCAAGTGTGCATCAATAAACGGATGCCCACTAAATAGAGACTATTCTACTTCTGCAGAATATCCAGCCTCTTTAACGGCATTAATAAGTGCATCAACTTTTGCCGTTCCAGTTACTTTTGCCGCACCGGCTTCAAGATTGACCTCTGCATTTTCTACCCCTGAAACAGCTTCAAGAGCTTTTTTGGTATGCATGACACAATGATTACAGGTCATACCTGTTACTTTTAGATTAATAATAGAACTCATCTTCATCTCCAATTTAATTTACAGGTTCAATTTTCAGGTTTGAAAAAACGTAAACGGTTAGCATTAGCAACCACCGTAACGGATGATAATGCCATTGCTGCACTGGCAAATGCAGGAGCTAATAACCAGCCCGTCAGCGGATAAAAAACACCTGCTGCTAATGGAATACCAATTACATTATAAACAAAAGCACCAAATAAGTTTTGTTTGATATTTCTCATAGTTGCTGATGAAACAGCAATAGCAGTACCGACATTCATTAAAGAGTTACCGGCCAGAGTAATATCTGCATTTTCAATCGCAACATCAGTACCACTGCCAATAGCAAAACCAGTGTTAGCCTGTGCCAGAGCAGGAGCATCATTGACACCATCTCCCACCATACCGACTATAGCCCCCTGTTTCTGCAGACTTTTTATAATATTGAGTTTATCCTCAGGCATAACCTGGCTGTGTACATCACTGATAGCTAATTCTTCAGCAACAGCCTGGGCTGTTTTATGCGAATCTCCAGAGCACATAACCACCTGAATACCCTGTTTCTGCAATAATTTAACGGCAGCCGGTGTATCTTCCCTGATGGCATCTTTTAAGGCCATTAAACCTAATAATAAACCATCTTCAGCCAGCCAGACAGGTGTTGCAGATGATTCTGACAAAAGTTCTGCCTGACTATGGATGGCTTTATCTATGATAATATTATTTTCTGTCATAAAAGCCAGATTACCCAGCAGCATTTTTTTATCTTCAATAACCGCTGTTACACCCCGGCCTTCAATGGCATTGAAATGTTCTACACTTAATAGAGAAACACCCTGTTCTTCAGCTGCTTTTAATATGGCTTCTGCCAGAGGGTGTTCAGAATTATTTTCCAGAGATGCCGCCTGCTGCAGGAGATAATCCCTGTTAATAGTCTCAGAAGACAAAACTGGATTAAGAATAATCTCCGTCACCGATGGTTTGCCCTGAGTCAGGGTTCCCGTTTTATCTACCACAACATGAGTTAATTTACTGGCAGTTTGCAATGCATCACTATTCTTAATTAAAATATTTAACTGTGCGGCTTTACTGGTACCCATCATAATAGCAATTGGGGTAGCCAGACCTAAGGCACAGGGACAGGCGATAACCAGAACTGCTATGCCAGCAGTTAAAGCATAAGCCAGATGGGGTTCCGGACCAATAAAATACCAGAGAAAAAAGGTGGTGATTGAAATAACAATGACAATAGGAACAAACACCGAGGCAATTTTATCCACCAGACGACCAATTTCAGGTTTGGTCATCTGAGCCTGTTTCACCATATTAATAATCTGTGACAGAGTAGTTTCCTGACCCATTTTATTAACAGTAAAAATAAAACTACCTGATTTATTGATTGTGCCACCAGTGACATTATCACCGGTTTTCTTTTTAACTGCTAACGGCTCACCTGTCAGCATTGATTCATCAATAGTTGAATTGCCCTGTATGATTATGCCGTCAATAGGTATGCGTTCACCCGGCTTAACCTTAATCTGATCACTAATCTGCAGCAATGATACCGGTAAAATCACTTCAACATTATCGTAAACAACGCTTGCTGTTTTTGGCGCAAGTTCAATAATACTGGCAATAGACGCACTGGTGGTACGTTTTGCCTTAATTTCCAGAGCATGACCAAACTGTAAAAACGAAAGAATAATAACTCCGGCATCCAGATACAGATGTCCTCCTCCTGGAATAAAATCCGGATCAATAATAATCAACATAGAAGAAAGCCAGGCGGCTGAAGTACCCAGGGCAACCAGGGTATCCATATTAGAGGATAAATGTCGTGCCTGCTTTACAGCCGTAATATAATAATTACGTCCACTGAACCACATGGTAAACAGACAGACCAGGGCAATAAGAAACCAGAATAACTGCGTACTCATACCATGAAAAGTAGTATCTCTGGCAACTTCAGGCAGCCACCCCATATATTCAAAAGATATTAATAAGGCACCAACTGTACCGGCCAAAATTGCCCGTTGCCAGGAACGACGAATTTCTATCCTGCTTTGCCTTTCCTGTTCAATATAGGGATCTTCATATTGTTCATTGATACTGGATTCTATACCAGCCTGTTTTAAAATAATCAGTAATTGTGCCGGGTGCAGGGTTGAAGTAATTTCCAGCTTCACTGGAATTTCATTTACCTTGAATTCCATATGAGTGATATGTTCCTCATGGGAAGCAAACAACGCCTTAAGCTGTACCTTAAACTGCTTATCAGAGCTGCCTTCGGGTTTGTTTAGAGTAATGCTATAAGTATTATTCGGTTTATGCTGTTCTATGAGGCTGGCATTATAACCCTGATCAATAATGGCATTAATCACAGCCTGGGGATCACCCCCGGCAACCTGAGCTGTTTTTTCCAGCAGATTGACTGAACCTTCTGTAACTCCAGCTACCGATAAAATGGCTTTTTCTACCGTGGAAACACAACTTGAACAGGTCATGTCTTCTATACTGATATGATAATACCTGTCCACCACAGGCGGTTCTGAGACAGGACGCAAGCTGGCCTGATAACCCTGGTCAATAATGGCATTGACCACAGTTTCAGGGTCTCCCCCTTTTACCAGTGCCATTTTCTCAATAAGATTAATTGCGGCTTCTTCTACTCCGGCAACAGAACGAATAGCTTTTTCTACTGTGGATACACAGCTGGAACAGGTCATATCTGTTATTTCAATAATATAGGAGGTATTATCCGCTTTAGTCAGGGAGCCAGAAGATAGCTTTTGTTCTTCAGGTGCTTTTATCGGGCAGGAATCCGGAATATCCGCTACCGGTCTAGCCGGGTAACCGGCATCACTGACAGCCTGAATAACTTCATGAGGCAACCCACCCGTTACAGTGGCTTCTCCCTGTTCCAGATCAATATCAATAGTCTGAACACCACTAACCTGTAATGCGGCTTTTTTAACTCTTCCTGTACAATGACCACAGGTCATTTCACTGATTTGAAGCTTATATTGCCTGTTTTCGGAACTTTGCATGGTTTTCCTGTTATCTATTAAGATATTTGATTATAAATTACGTCAGTTTTTTATTATTTAATAAACTGGTCACCGGTTCAATGGCTACAACCCCCCCGCCTTCAGTCATTTTTCTGGCTAATTGAGAAAAAAATTCAGCAATACGCTGAGCTTCATCAGCGGAAGTATAAACCTCTACCTTAAGACTGTCACAAAGGCCATAATCATTAAACTCATTGATATAACTACCATACCCCTGTACTTTACTTACTGATACACCCGAAATATTAAGGTTTTGTACTTCTTCAGCAATCAGGTCGTAGTCAGAAATATTTAAAATCATAATAACTTTGCTGTACATTTATGCATCCTCATTTAATTTATTTTCATGTGACAGGTTTTCCTGTGACATAGCCTGATCAGAAACAGAACATTTTGACAAGGTCACTGATTTCCACAGAAAATAAATAGCAGGAATAACCAGTAGCGTTAAGACGACCGAACTAAGCATTCCTCCAATCATTGGACCGGCAATTCTCTGCATCACTTCTGAGCCAGTACCACTGCTGTACATAATAGGAATTAAACCAACAATAATCGCCGAAACGGTCATGACAATTGGACGTACACGCTGCCCAGCACCCTCCATAACGGCTGCTTTTACTTCTTTGCGGGTCATACAGCGATTTTGTTCCTGTAATTCATGCGATAATCGGCAATAGGCCTGATTTAAATAAACCAGCATAAGTACACCAATTTCAACCGTTACACCAGCCAGAGCAATAAAACCAACACCAACTGCTACTGACATATCAAAATCAAGCAAATACATAAGCCAGAAACCACCTATCAGTGCAAAAGGTAAGGTACCCATAATAATCAGTACTTCCACTATATTTCTAAAGTTAATATAAAGCAGCAGCACAATAATACCCAGGGTTAAAGGGACCACCATGGCCAGTCGTTCCTTTGCACGTACCATATACTCATATTGACCAGACCAGGAAATAGAGTAACCGGATGGTAAATCAACCTGTTCGGCAACAACTCTCTGGGCTTCTGCCACATAAGACCCCAGATCACGTCCGTCAATATCTACCAGAGTCCAGCCATTAAGGCGGGCATTTTCACTCTTAATAGCCGGTGGTCCATCAGCAACATAAATATCAGCTACATCGGCCAGTGCAATTCGTTCATTGGTTTTGGTGACCAGAGGCAATAATTTTATTTTCTCAACGGAATCACGATAGCTTTGGGGATAACGAACATTTATGGGATAACGCTCAAGTCCCTCTATAGACTGGGAAACCTGCATACCACCAATGGCCGTCGTAATAACCTGCTGTACATCGGCAATATTCAGACCATAACGTGCAGCTTTATCTCTATCAATATCCGCTTTAATATAACGCCCCCCCGCAACCCGTTCAGAATAAACTGATGCCGTGCCCTCAACATTTTTTAAAACCTGTTCCAGCCTTTTACCAATTTTTTCAATTTCTTTTAAATCAGGTCCGGAAACTTTAATACCGACCGGGGTCTTAATACCGGTTGCCAGCATATCAATACGGGTTTTAATAGGCATCACCCAGGCATTGGTCAAACCGGGAAACTTAACCAGCTGATCCAGTTCTTTACGTAATAATTCTGTAGTTAAACCTTCTCGCCATTCACTCTTTGGTTTGAGCTGAATAACGGTTTCAATCATCGTCAATGGTGCTGGATCCGTAGCAGTTTCTGCCCGACCTATTTTACCAAATACGGTCTTGACTTCCGGTAGGGTTTTAATCAGTTTATCAGTTTGCTGTAAAATTTCTCTGGCCTTACCTATGGATATACCTGGATAAGTGGTGGGCATATACATAAGGTCACCTTCATCCAGCGGCGGCATAAACTCACTGCCAATTTCAGTCAACGGCCACATGCCAACAGCCAGGACAATAATAGCAATAAAAATCATTGTCTTAGGAGCATCCAGTACATTTCTTATAACAGGATTATAGATCCAGGTAACCAGACGATTTACGGGATTCTTATGTTCCGGTAAAATTTTACCTCGAACAAAGTATCCCATTAATACCGGAACCAGGGTTATTGATAGTCCGGCAGCAACAGCCATTGCATAGGTTTTAGTAAAGGCCAGTGGGGCAAACATTCTGCCCTCCTGAGCTTCAAGGCTGAATACCGGCAGAAAACTCATGGTGATAATCAACAGGGAGAAAAACAACGGCGGTCCAACCTCCACTGAAGCCTCAGCAATGATCTGCCATCGATTTTCATCAGTTAAAGGGGTTTTTTCTATGTGCTTATGGACGTTTTCAATCATCACAATGGCTCCGTCCACCATGGCACCAATGGCAATTGCAATGCCACCTAAGGACATAATATTGGCATTGAGTCCCTGTGCATGCATGATAATGAAAGCACCCAGAATTCCAATAGGAAGACTGATAATAATAACCAGAGATGAGCGAAAATGAAACAGGAAAATAGCACAGATTAACACCACGACAATGAATTCTTCCAGTAGTTTTTCATATAGATTTTCTACCGCATGATTAATTAAGGTTGAACGATCGTACGTGGTAATAATTTCCACCCCATCTGGCAGACCTTTTTTTAATTCGTTCAGTTTCTCCTTAACCAGCTTAATGGTTTTCTGGGCATTTTCACCAAATCGCATAACCACATATGCACCAACCACTTCACCTTCGCCATTAAGTTCAGCTATACCACGTCGCATTTGTGGCCCGGTTGTCACATCAGCCACATCTCTTAACTGCAGTGGCGTACCATTAACATTTAACCCCAGAGGAATTTTATCAATATCGTCTACACTGGATAGATAACCGCTTGCAGTCACCATATACTCGGCTTCACCCATTTCTACTACAGAGGCACCAGCTTCCTGATTGCCTTTATTGATGGCAGTACGGATCAGGCTTAAAGGAATATCATAGGCACGGAGTTTTTCGGGATCTACAATGATCTGATATTGCTTGACCATGCCGCCTATGGTAGCAATTTCAGAAACACCCGGTACAGTCTGTAACTCATAACGTAAAAACCAGTCCTGCAGGCTGCGCAGCTGACTGATATCAGTTTTACCGGTCTTGTCAACCAGTGCATAACCATATACCCAGCCAACACCGGTTGCATCAGGACCCAGTTGAGACTGAGCGGTAGATGGTAAGGACGATGCCACCTGACTCAGGTATTCCAGCACTCTTGAACGGGCCCAGTAAAGATCGGTTCCCTCTTCAAAAATAATATAAACATAGGAATCTCCAAAGAACGAATATCCCCGAACAGTCACCGCTTTAGGTACCGATAACATTGCCGTGGTTAGAGGATAGGTGACCTGATCTTCCACAACCTGTGGTGCCTGACCAGGAAAAGAAGTCTTGACAATAACCTGTACATCAGACAGATCAGGAATAGCATCAATTGGCGTCTGTTTCACCGAGTAGATACCAAACCCCAGCATAATCAGGGATGCCAGTATAATAAAAAACCGGTTTTTTAAGGACCAGTAAACAATTGAGGCAATCATTTCAGATCCTCTTTATTAATTTCAATGATTTCTATTGAACCATCATCGTCTTTTTCAACCAGAAAACGAATGGGGTCCTTAACTTCAAACATGGCTATATCTATAGATTTTTTAACTGGAAAATCCATTAACATTTCGGGCCAGCCCCATTCAGAAACGGCTTTATGCTGAATAGTCAGCATATTATGACCTGGCATAACGTCAACAATAGCACCTTCTATCCACACCTGATTTTTACTGGCAGTCTGGCTGTTAGCTGACTTTTCAGCGGCTTTGGGTTCTTCCATACGTTCAAAAGACGCGCTCAAACTGGATTCAGAATCAATCAGGAACTGTGCAGAAGTAACAATTTTTTCATTTTCCTTAAGCCCTTTTAAAATTTGCACATAACCATCGCTTTCGGTACCGGTTTTAACGGCCACAGAAAGAAACTTACCATCACCTAAAGCCTTCACTACCCGCTCCATTTCCCCATTACGAATAATAGCTTCACGTTTAACGTACAGCGTTTCTTTATTTAAACTACTGTGTATTATCAGTTGTGAGAACATATTGGGTTTAAGCAATTGCTCAGGATTGTTGAATCGAATCCTGACTTTCAGAGTACGGGTTTTCCTATCCAGAACCGGATAAATATAATCAACGATACCCTTCCATGATTTACCCGGATAAGCAGCTACAGTCATATCTACAGTCTGACCTTTTTTAACCCAGCCGCTTTGACGTTCAAAAACTTCAGCAATAACCCAGACAGTATCTATTTGACCGATTGTCAGCACATCCTTAGAGGGTTTGACAAACATACCTTCCCTGATCATCAGTTGTTCAACAAAGCCATCATGTTTGGAATAATAAGCTATACGCTGTTGTTTTTTTCGGGTTTTTGTTAATTGATTAATTTGATTCAGATTCAAACCCAGTGATAACAGGCGATCTTTTGAGGCCTTAATTAAAATACGATTACCACTTTTAAGGGCAGTAATATATTCTTCCTGTGCATTAACCAGTGCCGGACTATACAGTTCGAACAGTTTCTGACCTTTTTTAACCACGTCCCCCGTGGCTTTGACATCCAGTTTTTCTACCCAGCCTTCGACCCGAGTATGCAGGTGATAAAGTTTTTCTTCATCAAACTGAATGTATCCTACAGTATTGATATCGCGGTTTATCTGACCTTTTTTAACGCTACTGATGCGAACACCTAAATTGTTCTGAACAACCGGTGATATTTTAACAACCCCGTCTTCACCACCTTCATCTTCATAAACCGGCACCAGATCCATTCCCATAGGGGACTTACCCGGCTTTTCACGACGATAATTTGCATCCATAGGTGCAACCCAGTATAAAATCTTCTGTTCACCGGAACTTCCAGAAGAACCGTTGTCCTGCGACGTAGACAAAATACCCGCTGATTGCAATTGTTCCTGTACAAAAGGCTGAGCAAAATAGCCGCCTGCCAGACCAGAACTAATCAGGATAACACCTGTTAAAAGTTTGTTCACAATAAAATCCTCAAATTATCACTTGTTATTTTTACTATAGGAATCAGATATAAAATACAAAATTCTGGCTCTGGTCTGTAAATGGTCAACTGCGATACGTCGTTCATCAAGATTAGCATTCAGGTCATCTATATAAGCTCGCATGACATCAGCAAAATCACCTCTGTCTGACTGGTAGGCCATCAAAGACGCTCTGGTTTGACGTTTTGCCTGAGGCAGCAGTAGTTTATAGTAGAGCTGATGACGCTTTTCCAGTTGTTCTTCATTGGCTATTTCCTGCTGCAGAGCAGACACCATTTGCCGAAGCTGCTCATTTCTCTTATCTTTCAAAGCCTGATATTTGTGTTCTTTTGAAAGCAGTCTTTTGTCCTGTCGGTTGGCTGTAAATAAAGGCAGATCAATGGTCACTCCAGCAGATATAAAATCAGACCGCTTTCTATTGGGTCCATCCGGCTTGTTATCACGATAACCATAACTGACATTTAAACCCCAGCCGGGTTTGAAATTTTCTTTGGCAAGATCGATATCTTTGCGGCTGATTTCCAGTTGTTTATCTATTTCCTGAATTTTTGGATGAGCCATAAAAAGCTGCGTCAGATCATCATCATTCAAGCTGGTTAGATCCGGCGTAAAAATATCCGGTAATTTTTTTGCCAGCGTATTATAACTATTTTGAGAGCCGATCCAGCGGGAGAGTTTAGAGCGCTGAGTTTTAATTTTTTGAGTAATTTTAGTCAGACGATCATCAAGGCGGCTCAGTTCCAGCTGAGCACGTATTAAATCCTGCTGATTATTGCGGCCGACAGAAAACATAGACTGTACAATTTCAACCAGTTGGGAAAAGAAACGTTTATTCTGACGTATTGTTTTATAAGCCTGTTCCCAGTAATACACTTCCAGATAGGTCAGACGTACATCTTTAATGATACTGATCTTGCGTTCTGATATTTTAGAGTCGAATAATTCTGACTGTTTGAGGGTTTTTTGCTGTTTTAGGTCCAGTGTATTACCTGCCGGAAATTGCTGCAGGATACCCACTTTGAATTGAGTCATGTTTTCCTGATCAAAATCAAAGGTATCAGCGGGAAGATTGGAAACAACCAGCTGTAATTTGGGATCCATTAACTGACCATCGGCCACAGACTGCTCTGAAAGGGCTTTAGCCTGCCATTGCCTGCTGATTATACCCGGTTCATCTGTAAGGGCTATGCGCTCTGCCTCTTTTAATGTAAGAACCGTATTATCCTGGGTCAGACTGACCGAAGACTTGTTCCCAGTTGGTTTTACACTGGATTCTGCCTTAGTAAATGAAGGAACTGCAATGAGATTAATAGTAAAAAAAATACTTAATAATATTTTTTTTAAAGGATATTTCAGCGCCGTATAATGCATATTCGCTCCCAAAATTAAAAGGCTTAACCGTTTTTAACACTGTATTATCAGAAAATATCAGTTGTTACTGATTTATTTCCATAATTTCAGATAGATAGATAAATTTAGACTGCAATTTTACAGTATTAACATAACACCAGTCTTTCTTGAACATTAAATATATTTAATGTTTACAAGCTTTTGTTTCATAAACAGATTGTTGAATGAAAGTTCAATGAAATTTATATGAATTATATTTAATGTTGCTGTAATGATTATGTAAACC
>Ga0256831_1002207_pt1 | contig 10236 bp, 8 predicted proteins | sample 132544metaG_FD_189087 | JGI IMG/M metagenome (GOLD analysis project Ga0256831, IMG submission 189087) | Hydrothermal vent microbial communities from Lau Basin, Pacific Ocean - 132-544 | ecosystem: Environmental > Aquatic > Marine > Hydrothermal vents | place: Pacific Ocean: Lau Basin | collected...
GGGGTTTTATTCCTGATTACCGGTTTCTTTCTGGCCTCGGGCCTGTTGCGGTTGGGGTCTGGAACCGGCAGCGCGATTGCGCGGGAAGTGCAGGCAATAAGCCATTCCGGATCTCAACAGGAAGAAGTGGAGCCCGTCGCGTCCGCAGCTTGTGAAACCGGCGAAGGCATTGGCGAATTGCTGACGGCGTTGAAAAACCGCGAGGCACGGGTTGCCGCGCAAGAGGCAGCACTGGCTAATCGGATGCAGGTTTTGGCGGCAGCCGAAGAAGGGGCCAAAAGGAACCTTGCAGCATTGGCCGAAGCCGAACAGCAGCTAAAGGCGACAATGGCCCTGGCCGACAGTGCGGCCGAGGATGATTTATCACGCCTGACCAGTGTTTACGAGAATATGAAAGCCAAGGATGCCGCCAAACTGTTCGAGGAAATGGACCCGCAGTTTTCTGCCGGGTTTCTGGGCCGGATGCGTCCCGATGCAGCAGCGGCGATTTTTGCGGGCATGACGCCTGCCAAGGCCTATTCCATCAGCGTGATACTGGCGGGCAGAAATGCGGATGTTCCGACAGAATAGTGAGGGATTCTTAATCCTAATCCGTCAAGTTCGAAAATGGCAGTACGGATAATTGGGAGATTGCTAGATGCTCGGCATAATCGGGATAGTCGTAATTCTCGTCATGGTTTTTGGCGCATATCTTGCCGCGGGCGGCAAGCTGGGCATTATTCTTCATGCCGCTCCGTTCGAATTAACTATGATTTTGGGTGCCGGTATTGGCGCATTGATAATCTCCAGTGATATAGCGGCGATCAAACACACATTCAAAGGTTTGGGTAAGGTATTCAAAGGGCCGGTATGGCAGCATAGCGACTATCGCGATTTGTTGTGTCTTCTGTTTGAGTTGATCCGTTTTGCCCGACAAAACCCTGTTGGTCTTGAGGAGCATATCGAAGCACCTGATGAATCAGCCATATTCACACGCTACCCCAAGATCCTGACAGACAAAGAGGCGGTCGCGCTAATCTGCGACACGCTTCGTTCGGCTTCTATGAATTATGATGATCCCCACCAGGTAGAAGAAGTACTTGAAAAACGTATTGATGAAAATTTTCATCATTCAATGCATCCCAGTCACTCTTTGCAAGGGTTGGCTGACGGGCTTCCGGCTCTCGGTATTGTGGCGGCTGTTTTGGGGATTATTAAAACCATGGGTTCTCTGGATCAGCCACCGGAAATTCTGGGTGAACTTATTGGTGGTGCATTGGTCGGAACATTTCTGGGGGTGTTTATGGCCTATGGCCTGGTAGGGCCTTTTGCCACAAAAATCAAAGCTGTGGTTGAGGAAGATGCCCATTTTTATAAGCTTATTCGCGAAGTGCTGGTTGCCAACTTGCATAACCACGCCACCAATATCTGTATCGAAGTCGGGCGTCAGAATACCCCAACCCATAGTCGACCCAGTTTCGGTGAACTGGAAGAGGCATTGAAAGAAGTGAAGCAGGGGGCGGCATGACAAGGTTGATCCTGACCCTGTTACTGGCCTGCCTTCCAATCGGGGCTACTGCTCAAAAGATCGTTGTGCGATCAGGGGAGCACGGGGATTTTTCTCGCCTGGCATTTACGTTTTCGGCTCCGGTGGAATGGAAGATGGGGCGCGTTTCTGGCGGGTATGAAATCCGCTTGAAGGGCAATGGTAATGTTATTGACACCTCCGGAGTTTTCCGGCGGATTGCCCGTGACAGGATTAAAGATATTTCCGTATCCGGGGATAACTCCAACATTACTTTGAAGGTAGATTGCGTCTGCCATGCGGATGCTTTTGAATTCAGGCCGGGGTTGCTGGTTGTGGACATTAAAGATGGATTACCCGCGCAATACAGCCCCTTTGAAACAGCATTTTCCGCGGATGAAACCGGCGCGGACTTTACGGAAGAAGTGGCGGATACAATTGCGGATGAAACGGTAATAGAAGCGGATAAAACCGGTAATGAAACCGCAGTTGCGACCGAGGATGTTGCTTCAATAGACCAAGAAACCGAACCCGTGTCATTGCCTGTTCCCGCTCACCCTTCTTCGTTCACAAGCGGGCTTGCCTTCAGACCGGAGGTTGGTTCCGAAAGTTCGGAACGAATTACATTGATGCAATCGGAAATGCTGCGCCAGATTGGTCGTGCTGCAGCGCAGGGGTTGCTAGAGGCAAATCTACCGGAGCCAATTCACGAACCAAAACCGGCAGATGTAAGCGAATCTTTGATTGAACCCTCTGAAACACAACAGGAAGAGCTTGCGGCTCAAGCTCATATCAACATTCATATCGAGAACAGTGTTGACCGTGAATTTGCAAGATTGCTGCCAAAGGGTACGAGTCCTGAGGATGGAGAGGTATGTTTTGGTAGTGATCTGGTTAATGTTGTGGAATGGGGCGGCGAAGATGCAGTTTGGGACCAGATTTCCCAATATCGGCGCAAATTGTCGGGTGAATTTGACAAAGCAAATCCTGTGGCGGCTGAAGCCCTTGCAAAAGCATATATTTACGCAGGGTTTGGTGCCGAGGCATTGCAGATAGTTGACAGTTTTGGTGTTGATCCCGAAACGGCGATGATTCTGAAAGATATAGCGCGGATCGTTGATGGTTTGCCGCCGCAGCAAAACGGTGTGCTTCAGGGGCAGACCGCATGCGATACAGAAGTCGCGCTTTGGGCCGTGCTGGCTTTGCCGGAATTGTCAAAAGGAACAGATGTAAACCGGCCAAGGGTCATTGCAACCTTTTCGGAATTACCATTGCATTTGCGGCGGCATCTGGGGCCAAAACTGGCCGAGATGTTTCTGGAAATCGGGGATATCGAAACCGCAACAGCAATCAGAAATGCAATTGCACGGGCCCCCGGCGATGCCGGCGACGCGTTTCGTCTGATGGAAGCCCATTTTGAGCAAGAGCGCGGACATCACGATACAGCGGAGCAAACGCTTGAAGAGATTGCGGCGGATAATACCGCAGTTGCACTTAAGGCCTTGATCAAGCTATTGGAGGCAAAAGCAGAGCGAAAATCGCAAGTGTCAGGCGAGATTTTGACAACAGCCGAATCCTATCTGTTCGAGCAACGAACAACTGCGGACGGGGCAAAACTGTTACGCTCCCTAACCTTGATTTACGCGCAATCCGGCAACCTGGATGTTGCGTTAAGTAACTTACGTGCAGCCAATGCAAATGCCTTTATCAACGAAAAGGCGCAGCTTTGGGATGAAGTTCTGACTACGGCAATAAATTCAGCATCTGACGAAGCATTTCTAAAGTTTATGTTTGCTGCCCGCAAGGATGTATCAAAACTGGATATTCCCCGAGCAACCCGACAATCGATTGCGAAAAGAGTGCTGGAACTTGGGTTTTCCACACGGGCGCTGGATATTTTGGACGCTCCCGTGCCCCCATCTGATTCAGACAGATTAATCATGGCCAGAGCGGCCCTTGTGGATGGCAGGGCTGATCAGGTTGAAACCTTGCTTGAGAATATATCAGGGGACGAGGCGGTAAATTTGCGGGCGCAGGCATTCGAAAATTTGGGGGAATATGAAAAAGCTGCGGCAGCGTATGCGGAAATTTCGGATTACGACAGTCAAAAATCAGCAGTCTGGCTGGCGGGTGATTGGCAAAGTCTACAACAAATCGGCACGGAACCGGAAAAATCACTTGCCAGATCAATGGCTTTGGGTGCGCAAATTGTTGATGCAGATCCGGCAATGTCAGAGCAAGTACTGTCAGTTGATGCTTCTTTGATTGAGGAAAGCGGGAATTTTCGCCAGTCGATCGAGGCTTTGATAAAGGATTATCCCACTCCTTTGTCAGTAGCTGACTAATTCCACTTTTACTTACCTTTTCTAAAGGCTTGTTGCGTAGCCTGCTGTGGAAAGAACAGCAAGAATTGTGAAAATGGCTAGAATTGCCTTCAAAGGAATAACCGGTATGCGGATTAGAACCTCTTTGGTCATCCGATTTGTCGTATTGACTGTTGCCGGGCTGATTGTATCGAGTTATCCGCTGCGTGCCGCGCAGAATCTGTCGCAGATTTGCGATCAAGCCGCTGCTTATGCGGCAAGGGAAACGGGTGTTCCGCTTTCTGTATTGCAGGCAATATCCCTAAACGAAACCGGACGAAAGCGCGGTGGCACAATGCGCCCCTGGCCCTGGACGGTTAATATGGAAGGCAAAGGCGTCTGGTTCGATACCGAAGATGAGGCACGGGCGTTTGTTTACCAAAATTACAAGCGTGGTGCGCGCAGTTTTGATGTTGGCTGTTTCCAGATAAATTATAAATGGCACGGACAGGCCTTTGCCTCGATCGAAGAGATGTTCGAACCGCGTCCCAATGCCTTGTATGCCGCAAAATTCTTGCTGGAATTGTACCGGGAAAAAGGCAACTGGAGTGGTGCTGCCGGCGCCTATCATTCACGCACACCGAAATACGCCGAAAAATACGAGGCGCGGTTCAACCGGTTCCGCAACGGGTTAATGGGGAATGACGCCCCGCAAGCAGATGTACAACTGGTCTATGCTGAACAGCAGCCTGCCCCGGCTATTGTCAGGATCAATAAATATCCGTTGTTACAGGCCGGCAGCACGACACGCACGCTTGGTTCGCTTGTTCCCTTGGGAAATGCGCAATCGGTCACACGTTTGATAACTGTGGCACAAACTGATGGATAACCCGCAACAATTAATCTTAAGGATATTCCAGCCAACCATTCTGTTGGCACTGGTCCTGATGGCAATCATCGTGATGATGATCCTGCCTATGCCATCATGGGTGCTGGATGTAGGGCTGGCGGCATCCTTTGCGCTGGCAATCCTGATGTTTACCATAACGCTGTTCGTCGACAGGCCGCTGGAATTCTCGGCCTTTCCAACAGTGCTGCTGGCCTCGTTAATGTTGCGCCTTTCACTGAATGTGTCCTCGACCAAATTGATCATCGGGCAGGGGCATACCGGCACTGGTGCTGCAGGAAACGTGATCGAAGGGTTCGCCAATTTCGTAATGGGCGGCAGCGTTTTCATGGGGCTTGTGGTGTTTGGCGTGTTGATCATCGTGAATTTTATCGTCATCACCAAGGGTGCAGCGCGCATGGCCGAAGTCGGGGCGCGGTTTGCACTGGACGGAATGCCGGGCAAACAGTTGGCGATCGACAGCGATATGTCAGCGGGTGCGATTGATCATGCCGAAGCCAAAGCACGGCGGGAAAGAGAACAGGCAGAAACCACATTCTTTGGCTCACTTGACGGTGCTTCGAAATTTGTCAAAGGCGATGCGGTGGCAGGCCTGTTGATCACCCTGTTGAACCTTGTAATGGGGTTGATCATGGGGGTGGCCGTTCATGGGATGCCCATTGGCGAGGCATTCAACACCTACTCGATCCTGACGGTTGGCGATGGTCTGGTCTCGCAAATTCCTGCTGTGATCATATCCATTGCATCGGCCTTGTTACTTTCACGAGGTGGCACAAAGGGATCCGTCGATCTGGAGCTTGTGGCGCAACTGGGCCGCTACCCGCCTGCCCTTGCAACCGTGGCCGTTCTAATGGCGTTGTTCGCGCTGGTACCCGGCTTGCCGTTTTTACCATTCATAATTGGCGCATTGGTTTTGGGGGCAGCCGCATGGTCGGTTCATCGCACGGCCAAACGCAAAGAAATTCTGGCACAAAAACCAGCTACATCTGAAGATCTGCAACCCAGCAAAACGCCAATTGGCGATCTGCTGGATCTGGATGATATCCATGTAGAGTTTGCCCCTGATCTGGTTAGCATGGTGCTTGATCCTGCCACGGGGCTAGACGCACGGATCGCCAATATGCGCACCCATGTGGCCACGGCGTTCGGGCTGATTCTGCCGGAAATTCGATTGACGGATGATGCGTCCCTGCCTGCCGGTACATATGTCATCAAAGTTCAGGGGGTCGAACAGGTACGTGACCGGCTGTTCCCTGACCGAGCGTTGGCATTGTTGCCCGAAGGGCCGGATGTTCTGCCGGCAGGCGAAGACGTAAGCGAGCCTGTATACGGCGCGCCGGCCCGCTGGATCACCAATGACGCACAAGAAGAGGCTGCCCTGTCCGGCATTACAATCGTTTCGGCAACAGAGGTGCTGGCGACGCATCTGCTTGAAGTGATCAAACAGAACTTCCCGCGGTTATTGACGTTAAAAGCCTTGCGCCGCTTGCTGGATGAGTTTGTTAACCTGTCCGATGATGAACGGGCACAGGCAAATCGCCGGATGCTGGACGAGTTGGTGCCGGACAAGGTACCGGTGGACCTGTTGTTAACCATCATGCGAATGCTGTTGGAGGAACGGGTTTCAATCCGCAATCTACCGCTGATTCTGGAAGCCACTGCCGAGGCCCGCCAGATGTATCAACTGGCCGAGGCGATGTGTGAACATGTCCGCCAACGGTTGGGATTTCAACTGGTTGCAGAACTGAAACGCGATAACGGCACGATTCCCCTGATCCAGTTGGCGCCAGAGTGGGAACAGGCCTTTAACACATACCAGATCGAGGGTGAACGCGGGCAGGGGGATGTGGCCCTGCCACCCGAGGAATTCAACCGACTGGCAAATGGTGTGGCCGAAAAGCTGGCCAAAGCCTCGGAAACCGGCATTTACCCCGCCATCGCCGCCCCCCGCCATCGCCGCCGGTTTCTACGCACGGTTCTTTCGGCCAAGGGTATCACCAATCCGGTTTTATCATTCGAGGAAATCGGTACCGAAGCACGGCCATCGCTTGTCGGTCTGGTGCCTGCATGAACGCGGCGCTGACGGAATTGTTGGCCTACGCGCAGGATGGTTTGTTGATAGGTTTCATCGTTTTCCTGCGGGTTGGAGCGGCAATGGCGCTGCTTCCGGCATTTGGCGATAGCTTGGTTCCGCAACGCGTCCGCCTGGGGTTGGCATTGGGATTTACTGCCATCGTTATGCCTGCTGTTGCCGCGCAGATCGAACCGCTGGCTGAACACCAGAAGGGTATTCCAATTCTGCTGGCGACAGAAACACTGGCGGGGTTAGCGCTGGGAATTGCCCTGCGTCTGTTTGTTCTGGCTTTGCAAATGGCAGGTTCCATTGCTGCACAGGCCACATCCCTGTCGCAAGTTTTCGGCGGCACCGGGATCGAACCGCAACCAGCGATTGGCCACCTTTTGGTTTTCGGAGGCCTTGCGCTTGCCGTGATGACAGGCCTGCATGTCCGCATCGCCGAAGTGTTGATCCTGTCCTATAATGTCCTGACCCCGGGCCAGTTCCCGGGCGCCTCAATTCTGGGTGATTGGGGGCTGGGACAGATAGCACAAGCGTTTTCGCTGGCCTTCACTTTGGCCGCCCCGTTCATCATCGCATCCCTGATCTACAATGTGGCGCTGGGCGTGATTAACCGCGCAATGCCACAGTTGATGGTGGCCTTTGTCGGCGCGCCAGCTATTACCGCAGGGGCTTTGGTCTTGATGTTTCTGGTTATGCCGCTGATGTTGACGGTCTGGTCGGATGCCCTGCAACAATTTCTGCAAAACCCGTTTGGAGGGCCGAAATGAGCGATGGGTCCCAAGATGATGACAAGCAACATGAACCAACCCAGAAAAAACTGGATGACGCCCGAAAGCGAGGCGAGTTTGCAAAGTCGGCGGACCTGAACACAGCGGCCTCTTATGGAGGGATACTACTTGTCGCTATGGCGATGGGGGCGGCGACATTGCCCGAGTTCGCCCAGATACTGGCCAATATGCTTGGAAATGCAGACAGGATTTCGACCGTCTTTTTCAATGATAGTGCGCGCCCGGTTTCAGGCGGCGTTTTCAAAGGGTTGATGTTGACTGTCGGCCCGTGGTTCCTGTTTCCGGTATTGCTTGTGATCCTGTCCATCCTCGTGCAGCGCAGTTTTGTTGTGGCACCCGATAAACTGATCCCGAAACTATCTCGCATTTCGATTCTTTCGAACGCAAAAAACAAGTTCGGTCGCAGCGGGTTGTTCGAGTTTGGCAAAAGCTTTTTCAAACTGATGGTCTACTCACTGGTTCTGGCGTTTTTTCTAAAAGGGAAGATGCAGGAAATCACGGGAACAGTGCATTTGCCACCCGCCATGATAACCACCGTCCTGTCACGCCTGCTGGTGGAATTCCTGTTGGTGGTGTTGGTGATTGCACTGGGTATCGGCGCGGTGGATTTTATGTGGCAAAAAGCCGAACACACCCGCCGCAATATGATGTCACGCAAGGAAATGACGGACGAGGCCAAACAAAGTGAGGGTGATCCGCATGTCAAACAACAACGTCGCCAAAAGGGGTATGAAATTGCGATGAACCAGATGTTGGCCGATGTTCCAGAGGCCAGCGTGGTGGTTGTGAACCCGACCCATTACGCGGTTGCCCTGAAATGGGATCGCTCGGCTGGGATGGCGCCGGTCTGTATCGCCAAAGGTGTGGATGAAATTGCCGCACGGATTCGCGAAGCCGCGAATGAGGCCGGTGTGCCCATTCACCATGATCCGCCTACGGCCCGCGCGTTGTTTGCAACGGTTGAAATCGGTCAGGAAATCCCGCCGGATCATTATCAGGCCGTGGCGGCCGCTATCAGGTTTGCCGAAGAATTGCGTAAAAAGGTTTCTGGAAAAGGTGGGCGGTAAATGGATAAACAGTTGCTCGCCTTACAAAACCTGACCTGCATGGTTCTGGATGCCGAACGGATGAAATTACAACAGATTGCATTGGCAGAACGAAAGCTTAAAGAGCAGATCAGGGAACTGGATAACGAAAGCGGGAAGCGGTCCGAGCAGCTTCTGGCAAAGGGCGGGTCCGACCATGCCCTTCTGGCAGGTGCGGATATGCGTTGGCAAAGCTGGCTGCAGCAACAAAAACGCAAGCTGAATACCCGCCGCGCCGCGCTGTTGGCCAAACGTGATGAACAACGTCAAAAGGCGCAAAAGGCATTTGGCAAGGATGAAGTTGTACGCAAATTGCTAGAGCAATCTAATGAAGAGGCGCGGATGAAATCCGGACGGGTTTAGCCTTGAATATCCTGACGAACGATATTGTTGATCAGGATGTCCTGAACCACAGGGCCAGCTACCTTTTGTGCAACCTCGTACAGTGAATCCCGCAGCACCACCATTTTGTTGCTGTTGGTAAATACCCCGTCAAACCCGCCGGAATTGGCATGGTCGAACAACACCTGATTAAAGGCATCGCGTAGTTTTGGTTCACGCTGGAACGTAGCCTCTTTGCCGCCGGGTGTTACCTCCAGACTGATAGATAGAACCACCAGTGCCGCCATATTCCCGTCTTTCAAGACGGGTATAACGAACTGGTTGTTCATTTTCACATACTCCGGTGTCAATTCCTGCCCTTGTTCATCGACAACGGGCTGTGGTGTAGCCTGCCCACCTTCGGTTTGTGGCGGGGCGCAATCGGCTATATCGCCGTGTCCGGCAGGATCCGGTTTTAGCATTACGCCAGCGCCTACACCGGCGCCAACACCGATTAATGCCATAAGAATTGGAAGTATTTTACCCATTGCGGACTCCTAAAAAGGCAAAATAATATCGGCGGCTTGCTGCCCGTAGCGGGGTTGTTGCACATCGGAAATCTGGCCGCGCCCGCCATATGAAATTCGCGCCGAGGCAATTTTGTCATAGGTGATCTGGTTTTGCCGTGAAATGTCTTCGGGCCGGACGTAACCGGTTACCAGCAATTCGCGAATTTCAAAATTTACCCGAACCTCTTGCGAACCCTGAATTGCCAGTACACCATTTGGCAACACTCCGATTACCGTAGCCGCAACCCGCAAAGTCAATTTTTCTTTGCGCCGGACGGACCCGTCACCAGAAAAAGTGCTGGATGAGTGGCTTTCAAATGCGTTGTCCATCGAGGCGCCATCCGGGAGCTTTTCGTTAATGCGTTGCGGGATGCCCAGCAGATTGGGCAGACCTGCCTTCTCCGCCCCTTTGCGGTTTCGGGCGGTCGAGTTTGAAATCTCTGCCTTGTCGTCAATTTCAATAACAACCGTCAGAATATCCCCCCGCTGAACCGCGCGCCGGTCTCCCAACAAGGACCGGCGTCCCGCGCTCCAGAGTGAGGCGGTGTCGGTGCTACGCATGTGTTCAACCTGTTGCGGCAAACCTGGTGAAGCCATTGCGTTATATTCATCGCTGCCTTGTGTCGGGGTTAATGGGGGAACCTTGCCAACATTTTCCAGCTTGGCGCATCCGGCCCCC
>Ga0256831_1002208_pt1 | contig 10234 bp, 9 predicted proteins | sample 132544metaG_FD_189087 | JGI IMG/M metagenome (GOLD analysis project Ga0256831, IMG submission 189087) | Hydrothermal vent microbial communities from Lau Basin, Pacific Ocean - 132-544 | ecosystem: Environmental > Aquatic > Marine > Hydrothermal vents | place: Pacific Ocean: Lau Basin | collected...
ACTTTATATTTGAAATCTTTGCTGTTTTTATAGAAGTGCAAACCTGTATATACCATAAGTATCAATCCTGCAAGGACATAGACTCCATAATTGGTAAGGATATTCTCTAAAAAGAGAAGAATCTGTGTAGGTACAGGCAGTGCTGAATCAAACTTCTCAAACATCTCTTTAAACTTAGGAACAACCACCATAATCAAAATGGTAAAGGCAACCCCCATCGCAGCGAAGGTAATCAGTGGAGTACGAATCGCTTTTTTAAATTTTTTGGTATTGTCTCGAATACTCTCCAAAATATCTGCTAGTTTATGGTATGACCCTGCTATGTTACCAGTCTTTTCACCAAGATTGGTCATCGCTATTGCTACATGACCAAAATCCTCTTTATAAGGCTCAATAGAGTCTCCTATACCTTTACCAGAGTTGATATCATTTCCCATAGTGGTAAAAATATCTTTTAACTTTGGATTCTCTGTATTTTTAGCCACCTCATCAATAGAGTCATGAATGGAGATACCAGCATCAGTCATAACGGCAATCTGACGAATTGCTGAAATCTTATTTCCGATATCAACTTTTGGTTCAAAAGATTTTTTTATACCACCAACGATATCACCTAATTTATCTCCTAAACCTGGTGTAGTCTCCTCTGCTTTTAAAATATTAAAACCAGAAAACTCCTGTTTTGCCATACGCATAGCAGTTATTTTACTCTTCGCTTTAACTGTCTCTTGTACTCTTTTTCCACGATTGGTCATGGTTACTTTATAATAGTTCATCTACTTACCTCGCTACTCTAAGAATCTCTTCTATTGATGTTTTACCTGCTAATGCCTTATTTATACCATCCTCTAACATCGTTGTAAATCCCTCTGAAAAAGCCTGTTCTCTCATTTGGTCTTTGGTTGCTCCATTGGCAATCATGGTTGAAAGCTCTTCGGTGATTAATAACACTTCTGAAATCATCTCTCTTCCACTGTACCCTTTATGGTTACAAACAGCACACCCTTTACCATGGTAAAGCACAGCATCTTTAGGGAGATATTTAGCAAGAGTTGTTAAAGTTTCAGGATTGACATCCTCTACCTCTTTACAAGCTTCACATATTTTTCTAACCAATCTTTGCCCTTGAATTCCAATAACTGCACCAGCTAGAAGATAATCCTCTATCCCCATATCTTGCATCCTACTAATAGCAGAGATAGCATCATTGGTGTGTAGAGTAGATAATACTAAGTGTCCTGTCAAGGCGGCCTCAATTGCAATTCTAAGCGTCTCTTGGTCACGAATCTCCCCAATCATAATCTTATCGGGGTCTTGTCTCAAAATAGATTTTAATGCTGCGGCAAAACTAAGTCCAGTGTTTGCAGAGACCTGAACTTGCTGAATCCCTCCCATTTGGTACTCCACAGGGTCTTCAACGGTGATAATCTTATCTCTTACGTCAATAATCGCATTTAATGCTCCATAAAGTGTGGTGGTCTTACCTGACCCTGTAGGTCCTGTTACTAGCATAATCCCATAAGGTGATTTTATCCCTTTAGTAAACTGCTTATATGCTTTGGCATTCATCCCTGCCTCTTCAAGTTTTACCAATGCTTTTGACTTATCCAAAATCCTCATAACAATGGACTCTCCAAACATTGTAGGTAGAGTAGAGACCCTAAAGTCAAATACATAACCTCTAACATTATGTGTAAATCGTCCATCTTGTGGCTTTCGTTTCTCTGCAATATCCAAATTTGATAGAAGCTTTGTTCGTGAAGCTAGTGGTCCAAAAATAATCTTCTCTAGTTTAAAATACTCTTGAAGCATTCCATCCACTCGATAACGAACGATACAGTTATCCTCTGTAGCCTCAATATGAATATCACTCGCTTTAGCATCAATAGCAGTCTCTAATATGGTATCTATCAGTTTTAAAACAGCAGGAGAATCATTGCTCTCCTCGGATATCTCTACTGAGCCTTCCGTTAAATCATGCTTGATATCTTGTGAAAACTCCTCAACATCCTCCGTGGTTTTTAACTTTAAAAGCTCTTGATGTATCATATTTGCATTAGCGATACAGACCTCCATAATCTTACCATGAAAAAAACGCTCAACTGCACCCTTGGCTTCAAAATCAGATGGATTTTCAAATGCAACCATTACAGTAGAGTCTTCAACATATAGAGGGAGTGCATTATATCTCATTAACTGTTTTAGAGGTAGACGCTTTAGAAGTTTATAATCTATATCAATAGCACTTATATCAACATATTTAATATCTAAATTTTTTGCTATCTGTTTTAAAATACGTGTGGTATCAATCCCCTCTATCCCCTCTAAATCTTCCATCTCTATGGTATGCATACGTAACTCTTTAATTAGAGCATCATCCATATCAACTGTATTTATAATCCTAACTTTTATTAAGTTTTTAATTGTAACACGCTCTTGTCCATACTTCTCAATAAAACGATTTAGATGATTCTCGTCAATAATACCATCTCTTGTCAATAACTCTATTACTCTTTGCATCACACTCTCCTAGTCATACTGATAACGCTTGGTGAATTTATCACCATGATAGATATCAATAATCATATAATTTATATTTTTTTTACTTTTTTTAATATATACTTCGTAGCGAATATCTTTTTTCTCACTATCTACCAAAGTATAAATATCATCTTTAATACTATACTTTTTTTTAACAAATAGATTAAATATCTTCGATAACACAAAGTCTGTTTTTGGTAAGTTAAGATTACCTAACTCTTTACCATCAAGAAGAGACTGCTTAAGAAGCTGTTTTTGCAATAGAATAGTTGCAAAATAACTAGCTGTCTCTCTTAACTCCTTAGTTCCACCTAGTTTAACCATAGGTTGAGCTAAACGATTGATACTATTTGTCTCTAAACAGGAGAGTCCATAAAAAGCCATATACTTTTCACTGTTTAGATTTTTACTATAATATTTTGCACCATAGTCACAACCCTTCTCATACTCCTGCTTCTCATATAGTTTATATATAGCAGATAGATTTGAGCCAAATAGTATCGAAGTCAAAGATGTTAAGAAGAATAATTTCCTCATTAGAAATTCCCCCCTTTAATTTTATCTATCAACTCTTTTACCTCTGGTGATTTAGTTTTTTTATGGTAAGAAACAAGTATCTTCAGTGCCTCTTTTCGTTTTCCAAGTTTTGCTTTTGATTCGGCAAATAGCAACCAACTTTCTCTATTCTCTTTGTCTAAATTATTAGCAGTCAATGCCCATTTTTCAGACTCAATATAGTTTCCTGCTTTATAATACGCCTTAGCTATTAATATAGCCTCTCTAGGGTTTCTATTCTCTTGGAATTTTCTCTTCATAATCGGCATATAGTTACTACTTGAACCACCAAAATCAATCTTTTTATTACCTTTTGGCTCTCTTGTGTGACTCTTTTTGATATCATCTCCACTTAATACTTTCAGTTCATTCACAGAGAGTGATGACGAGGCTTTTGCTTTAATAAGTTTTCTCTTTTTTGACTCTTTTTTTGCCAACTCTCTCTCTCTTTTTAATGCTCTTCTTTTAGCAACTTTTTGACGATAAGCACGTTCTTTTGCTTTTCTTCTCTTATCCTCTTTTAGCTTCTGTATCTTTGCCTTTTCTATCTTTTCATTCTTTTGCTCAATCTCCCTATCTATCTGTTTTTCCTTAGTGAAATCTATAATAGGTATAGAGGGAGAGAGAACTACATCATTAATCTCTTTAGGTAAACTTCTCTCTATTTTAGGTGCTAACTGTTCTACAATAACAACATTAGAGGTATTTTTATCTTTCTCTACTATAAGATTATATTGTTCAAAAAGATAAAAAGACAGATAAGGGATGGCTGCAACAAAAAAGAGTATAAAAAATAGTGAGCCAAAGATTCTTGTTTTGTATCTTATCCAACGCTTTTCAAGTTCAACTGTATTAATCATGTAAATATCCTAATTTTAGTGCTGCCATCTCAAGAATTTTTTTGGAAAATTTCTTACTATCTATTTTTTGTGGCTGATTCTTCTCATAAAACTCATAAATATTAAAGACGACATATAAAAATTTGTTGGTCTCTCTAAAGTTTCCCTTAGTATACTGATGAATAAATCTAACATCTCTTTTACTAATAGAGTTAGATACCTCCACAAAACCTTTTTGAACTAACTTCATTTGAATATAAACTTGTAAATCATTCTCTGTTGCATTCTTTAACTCAATCACTTCCCAAATACGCGTCTTAAAATGCTCTTTGGCTATGACCTCTTCGTTATCTGTTTTATGAAGTGTTATGACAAACTTAACCACTCTAGTATCGGAAAGGAGTCGAATTTTCTCCATTAATGCTTCACTGTATAGTTGACACTCATCAAGCAAAAAGACCACATCCCTTTGCCCTCTTTGCTTCTGACAATACTTTAATAGACCATCAAAATTGACCCTCATGTTTTGAGGAATAGACTGAGAAGACATCGCCTCATAAATATTTTTTAAAAACTCTTTTTCACTTAGAATAGGTGCATCAAAATAGTGAATATCTCGTCTATCTTTTAACGTATCATAGAGTCGTGTTAGTGTCATACTTTTACCAGTTCCTGGTCTACCAAAAAGTAGTATCATCTTTAGAGGCTTATCCAAGCTCTCCTCTAAAACTTGATAGTTATATGCCATAGACTCTAGCTCTACATAGTTATCCGTATCTAAAGTGTCAATAAAAAGATTTTTTATCTCTTGATATTTACTCATCTATCTGTAACTTCCTATACCCTAAATCTGATAGTGACAACTCTCTATTTTTTTCAATAACATGAGGTGTAACAATAAGAACCAACTCTTCGACCCTGTCTATTTTAACTTCTCGTTTAAAAACTTGGTCAAGTAGTGGTAAGTCTCCTAAAAGTGGGACTTTAGAGACCTTTGTACCCGTTTTAGAGGAGATTAAGCCACCCAAGATAACATGCTGACCATCTTGCATGGTTACTACCGAAGATATCTGTTTACGTGATAAATCAGGTGGAATATCTCTAGCCCCCCCATTACCTCTCTCCACACTATTTAATGTATCTGAAATAGATGGATTAATCTTCAATGTAATCGAACCATCATCAGAGATTTCAGGAGTAATATCTAGTAAAATCCCTGCAAATACAGAATCAATTGTCTCACCTTGTGTTGAGGATGAGCCAGAACCACTCTGTATAACTGCATTGGATTGAATCTTATAAAAAAGCTCATTCCCTACGGATATCAATGCTGGTTGATTGTTAAGTGTCAAAACTTTAGGATTAGAGATAGAGCGAACATCACCTTGTGTCTTTAAAAATTTTACTACCTCATTTATTTTGGTATTGCTCTCAGCTATTAATGCACCTCCATTAGGCATACCATCTTTACCTAACGATACAGAATCAAAAGTTGTACCACCATCACCTTTCGTCCACTCCAAGCCTGTAATGTTATTCTTTGTAAGATTAAAGGTCGAGATAGCCATATTTTGTAGACTATAAAGCTGTGACCAATCAACACCCGTGGTCGAACTATCATCAAAAGTAACACTTAAAATTTTCACATCAATCAAAACTTGATTTTTTAACTGCTTTGCTATATCGGTAATATATGATGAAACTCGTTCTAACTGTTTTGGTGTACCTGTCACTGTAATCATCCCTGCTTCTTGATTAATAACAGGTTCAGGTGCTTCATATATATCCTCTGGACGATTAATAAGAGAATGTAACTCTTCACCTATTTTTGACCAAAACTTAAAATCATCATTACTCTCTATCGAAACACCTGTTTTAGAACCTGATGAACCACCTTTAGAACCACTTTTTCCTCCACCTGAACTTCCTTCTGAATTATTATTATTGGCAATAGTAACGTGAGCATTGCTTTTTCCAATACGAGACCCTGCAATATAGCCAAGATGAAATGTCTTAGTTTGTAGATAATTTATACGAAGTCGGTTACCAACCAACTCATAGTTGATGTCATTTTCACCTAGTATTACATCTAAAAACTCTTCTAAAGAAGCATTTTTCAACTTTACATAATATAAATTTTCTTGCAATCTTTTTTTAGCCTCTTCATCTTTGACAAGTAGTGTCAATCCACACTCATCTGCCAGATTTTCAACTACATCACCATAAGTAAGTGAGCTATTGAGGGTAACTGTAAACATCTGTGTTGCACACGAGTTTGCCTTTGCACCTTCCAAACTTAGCACTATAAAAAGTGCTAATAGTAAAATATTTTTAATTTTTTTTGTGAATTGTACCATTACTAATTCCCTTATTTAATATAATTTTTCTTTTTTCTTTTTTAATGGAGAGTTTTTTCTGCTCTTTTTTAAATTTCAAATCAACACTATCATAATTGATAGAGATTAAAGTAAATGAACCTATTTTATCCCCTACTTTATACCACTTACCATCAATAAATGCAGCATGGTTTAAAATAGCTGTGAGATGATGCACTACTTCCACCTTTTTTTTAACCACTTTAACTTTTTTCTTCTTTTCAACCTTTTTCTCCTCTACCACCTCTTTAATGGCAAAAGGGTTGGGGGTATCATCCAACAAAGAGATATCTATTCCCTCACGTTGATGCTTAATCTTATCTACCATAGTTTTAATCTCTACATGACTTAAAGTAGCACCATTTAGCCCCAAAGAGAGCATAAATATTAATATATATATTTTATATTTTATTATATTTTTCATTAATGATTAATCCCCCATACTGAAATATTAATATCTGAAAATGTTGTAGTATTATTTTTGTCCATGTAGATACTATTGGCATAAACATCTGTCACCAAGACATTTTTCTCTATCTTATTGATAAACTTTACAATATTTTTATACTCACCCTCGCACCCAACACCAATCTCCAAAATATGTCCAAAACTTCCATTGTTATCCACATACTCATTTTCAAGATACTTAATCTCTACACCTTGTTTTTTGGCTTCTAAAGTAAGACTATTTAAAAATTTCGACCAACTTTTTTTATTAAAAAGAAGTGGTGATAGTTCATCAAGTTGTGATGAGATAAAATTAATATCATCATTGGCTTGAAGTGTATTTTTTTCAAGATTTGAAACATCGGTAGTGTATTTATGAACATAAAAATCTCTATCTCCACCTACTGTAATAGAGGAGATATACTGCTTATGCTCTGCAATACTTTTTTGCAATGCTTTTTTTTTCTTCTCAGAAGCTATTTTCTGCTCTTCAGCATAAGGTAGAAAAAGAGCATAGGAGAGATATCCAATAACCAAGACTATCAGACCAATCATCATCCACTTCTCATTTTCACCTTTATCTTTAAATGCGTTATCTAAACTCTCTAAAAAACTGTTCATTATCTGTACCCCACTTCCAAGACACCTCTATATTGTGTATCTTCATAATCCATATCAATTCTATGAATATCTATCTTATTTATCTCATCAAAATACTTTTTTGAGATGAATTTAATATATTTAGTTAATTTTTTTTCATCAGAGCTAACCATATTAAGTGTATATTTGTCCTCATAAGAGCTTATCCTCTCTACTTTGACATCATGTCCTGTCAAATCTTTGGCAAAGTCAAATAGAAATTGAGATTTAAGACGATAATCAACTTTTTTATTATAAATAGCTGTTAAAGTCTTCGCTTTCCCATCGAAAATAGAGACTAGTGTGGAAAACTCTTTCTTCTTTGACTGAATCTCTTTCTGCTTTTCTCCTAAAATATTCTTATAATGTTTATCAATCTCTTCTAACTTTTTATCTTTAGAGGTCAATAGAAGACTAGCAGTATCATTGGTATATGAGATAACCAAGTAGGAGATAGGCCAAGCTAGTGCAGCTAAAGATGAGAGAAGTGTGGCAATAATAAACTGTCCACTTACACGTTTTGAAAAGACAGGGGCTCTTGGCGTTGAAGTTAAGTTAACAAGTTTACTAGGAGTTTCAAGATAATCTAACCCCGATTGAACCATCATGTATTGGAACTGGTCAACATACCACTCATCATTCTTCATATCAAATTTAAAATCTAAATTAAAAGTAGGAATACCAAGATAGTTATAACCATAATCACCTAAACCGATAATGGGACTCTTCACAGAACCTAAAAAAAGTTTTCCAATCGTTTCTATATTATAAGCTCTTTTAGTATAGATGATAATATCATTTATCTGCAAAAATATCTCAGAAAAAAGCTTAGTAATATTTTGCTGATACGATGAACTAACTGCCTTTAAGCCCTCTGATTCTAAGGTATCGAAAAACTCTTTTTTATCAATCCTCTCACCAATTAAGGCACAATATTTTTCATATATTTGCTCTAGTGAATACTCTAATGATTTAGAATAGAGAAACTTTCCATCTTTATAGATAGTAACAAAAGCATCCTCCATTGTAAAGTAGATAAAGCAGTGTGCTTCACTACTCTCCAAAGTATGAGAAGTATATAATGTTTGAAAAAGCAGTGGTGCAGGGATGAGTAAATCTATATATTTAGTCTTCTCCAATGTTGCTTGAAGATTTTGATTAATAACATCAGGCTCTGAGATAAAAAGAGTATAAACATTACTCTGCTCATCGGCATCAGCCTTTTGATGATGTATACTGTACTCCTTTTCAGGGTCAAGTCCCAACTCATCATAAGCTTTCATATATATCAAGTCATCTAACTCTTCACTATCAACATCATAGCCCAAATCAAAAGAGGCTATAATCAAATCTCTATTGGTTACATAAGATATAACAAAGTTATTATTCAACTCTAGCTTATCTAATGACTTAAGAGTTTGATTTTTATATTGATATACTTCATCGTTATAAGGATTGACGGTAATAATTTTTTTATATTTTTTTATTCTTGGGTCTACATTTTCTATTGACATAATTGTTAATTTTACCATTCCATAATAATTTTAACTATTATATTAATGATTTTATTAACACAAGCTTGTAAGTTTAATTTAAGAAGATAAAATCTTAAATAGTATATTAATAAAAAACACAATATATTTTATTATAATATTATTTAAGATTCAATAGAAGAAAAGTAGAAAAGAGGTTATATCTTATTAAAAAATATACCCCATATCTTCAAGTCCACCACGAGATTTGCTCCATCCCTTTTTAACAGAGACATGCAAATCTAGGTAAATTCGCTTTCCAGAAAAGAGTTCAAGCTGTTGACGTGCTAACTTACCCACACGCTTTATCCCTTCACCCCTATTTCCTACGATAATACCCTTTTGAGTCTCTTTCTCTACTATTATAGTAGCATAAACTCTATCCATACTATCCTCTTCATCTATCTTCTCAATCGTAACATCAGACTCATAAGGTATCTCATCACTAAGATTCTCAAAGATAGATTCACGAATCAACTCTTTATAGATATCACGAATAAACTCTGTAGTAGTAATATCCGTATCAAACAATGCAGGAGATGATGGCAGATATTTAACGACCTCATCAAGCAACGGTTTCTTACCAACTTTTTTATTAACAGAGAAAGGGATAATAGCCTCAAACCTATCTTGATACTTCTGATACTCCCCAAGCTTCTCTAAAATCTTCCCTTGAGGCACATGATCCATTTTTGTTAAGAGTACTATATGTTTAGCTTTTGAACTCTCTTTAAGAGCCAAAAATTTCTCATACTCATCAATTTTATCAGTAATGGGTGCTAAAAACAGAATTAAATCAGCATCACCCATCGCCTTTAGAGCCTCTTCAAGCATAAACTCATTAATCAGACGCTCTTTTTTATGAATACCAGGGGTATCTACAAAAATAAGCTGATTATCACCATGCATCACAATAATATTCATACGTTTTCTAGTAGCTTGTGCCTTTTTTGAAACCATAGCCAGTTTTTCACCAACTAAGAAGTTAAGAAGTGTACTCTTTCCAGAGTTTGGTCGTCCTACTACTGCTATGAAACCTGATTTTGTTGTTTTTTCCATATATCGTCACTTTCAAATATGTTTATTTTTTAATTCTGTAATTATAACGGATTTTTTTTATTTGGGGTTTTTGTGGTTTTATAGTTTTGGGATTTTTTGAATGATTTTGATATTATCGTTGGCTAAAGCCAACCCTACGCGTTGCGAACTTTGTTTTGGGTTTGGGTTTTTTTATATGTCGGCTGAAGCCGACCCTACACGTTGCAAACTCTATTAATATTCAAATGCTGTAGGGTTGGCTTCAGCC
>Ga0256831_1002209_pt1 | contig 10234 bp, 8 predicted proteins | sample 132544metaG_FD_189087 | JGI IMG/M metagenome (GOLD analysis project Ga0256831, IMG submission 189087) | Hydrothermal vent microbial communities from Lau Basin, Pacific Ocean - 132-544 | ecosystem: Environmental > Aquatic > Marine > Hydrothermal vents | place: Pacific Ocean: Lau Basin | collected...
GACTAATATCATCATATCCCATAAGAATATAATCGGAGCTTCCTATATCATATTTCAATTCTTCATAGTTCTGCTTATTTACTATATCTTCATATTCTAAAATACGAACAATCCCATAACTATATCCCTCTTCCAATATTTCTCCTTTGTAATTCCATATATCCATATCGATATAAGTACCAGAAAGACGTACATTTTCCGGTACAATTAATCGATCAGATTTTACAATATTGTTTCCTGTATAATCGTTGCTACCTACATTGTAATAATAAAAGAACAATTGGGTAATAGGCGGTAACTCTCTGAAATCTTCAAATTTAAAATTTTCCAAGTTCTCTCTTTGATACAAAGATTCTAATCCTTTGTTTCTTAGTTTTTCCATATTTAATTGTTTTTAATTATCCAATGAGGAATCGTCTCCGTATTTGTATTTACTAGTATACAAAGTTATCAAATAATTAAAGATTTTGTAATGCAATTAGCACTTATTTTTTGATTATGGTATTGCTTGCACTGACGAATGTCATTAAGTTGGGCGGACTAAGTTCTCCTTTATCCCTAAATTATAAGAACATTGAACACCTTTCGGCGTTCTATCTCATCATTTAATCTATCCCATAGTTTTACTATGGACTAATTACATTAAACCACAGTCGTGGTTTTTTGATATAATCCTGTAATTTTCAATAATTTCATTACGAAACCGGAGTAGCCGCCAACCAATAGTTCTCAGTCCAAGATTTAGCGAATTGCTACATCACCCTGTCATTTTTCTGTAATATAATGGCAGAAAAATTACAAGGGGGAGAGTTAAGTTTTTGTGGGATGCTTGAGGGGGTAGCTGGGCAAAAACCAATAAGCTAATAATTCCAACTTCGCTTTTAACAAAAAAGTACTACTCCCATGCTTATACTCAGGTTCTTTCATTATCAAATGAGATTTACTCACTTGATTTTTATAATAAATCGAAAACATTCAGTCATATTCCACGATACCCTCATAGACAATTACCCCACAATTGTTTTTTACTGTAAAAATATTGTCATCCTTTGCTCGCAGTAATGGAATTTCATTTTTTGAAATATCTTCAATGAAATAATTATAAACAGGAATAACTTTTTTGCTTATATTATAAACTTTCAATCTGTAGATACTTAAGATATAATTTTGCTTTTTCTTTTTTAATTTTTTAGCAATTATTGGAGGGATAATGAAATTATAATTTTTTGTGATTATTATTCCTTTTTATATTACCTTGATAGTCTAAAAATCACCGGTATTGTGTAATGAACACTCACGTTTTCACCATTTTGTTTCGCGGGAATCCATTTTTCTGAACGATGACTCATCCGTTTAAGTATTCTTATCACTTCACCACCACAACCACCACCAATATCTCTGAGAATTTCAATATCTTTCATATTTCCCACGCTGTCTATCACAAATCTGGCTACAACTTTACCTCGGATTTTATTTTTTTTGCTGCATGAGGATATACCAAATGCCGGTATATATATTTATACATTTTCTGTGATGAGCAATTATATTTATCCTCTAAAGTTGATTTATTTTCGCATCCTGGAAATCTGGGCATTTCATCTGTATTTGTTGGTACTTGCTCATTATTTTGTACCTGTTGTAAGTTCTCTTTACTTTTATTTAGGGAAGCACAAGCATTTACAAATAGCAATACAAAGACTAATACAGGTATTGCAATTATGTATTTCCATTTTCTGATTGTTATTGTTTTATACATCATTTTAATATGATTTTTTATACTTGATTTAATTCGAATAACTAATTGAGTTTGGTTTTTCCGATTGCAAAGCCGGATTGTATTTATAAAATCGGATAATTGTATAATACCTTTATCAATGTACTTATGACGTAAATTTATAACGTATTTATATTTTTTTACAAATTATTTGATACTATTATTTGAAATTATTATATAAATACCAACGATTTATAGAAAAAACTCGTTTATTAGTTATAAAAGGCAGCGTTTTGAAATGAACATGGTCTTTTTTGCATCAATTTATTGAAAAAGACTGAAACAAATGAAAATTGAAAAATCAATAAAAGAGAATCAACTAAATGTAAGTATAAATTCAGATAGTTGGCAAGTTGGTCTATATTTCTTGAGGTTTTCTTATGCTATTGGAGTAGTGATACTTTAAAGCTAGTGAAACAATAATTTTTATAATCGTACCGGAGATGGATTTCGTCCCTAGTATTCTAAGTATTAAGAAGATGAAAAAATTATTAATAATTGGAATATACTTAATTTCCATGGGTATATATGGACAGAATGAATTATCTAAAAATTTGAATTATAGTAAAGGTTACTATGACTATGATGCAATAGGTCAAATAGAACCTTATGAAGACAATTTCATTTTACTTGCCAAAACTATTAATTGTGATGTAAATCAAGTACTTTGGTGTGGCATGGTTGCTAGAATTGATAGACACGGAAACAAAATATGGGAAACATATATAACTCCTCCTAATGATTCTGTAAAGTATGTAACGAGTACGAAAGATATGATATTGCTTCCCGACAAAATTGTGGTTTTATATGGAGATGTTGGTGATTTTACCAATAAAAGTTTTATTATTTCTATGATTAATTACGATGGGACATTAATCGATACAAAAAAATACGAATATCAATCAAATACCGGATTAATTGGAAATATTATTCATTATGAAAACTGTTTTTACTTTTCTTCGGATAGATCGAAAACGGAAGCAGAACTTTGGAAGTTTAACGAAAATTTAGAAAAAATATGGACAAAAATCATATACAAAGAAAAGAATATTAATGAGTTTGATTTGCAGGTATTAGAAGATAGCACAATTGCTTTTAGTTTTTCTGAATTTGGGCAATTTCCAGGAGATCGATTTTACAATCTTCATATATATGATGATGAGTTTAATCTCCAAAAAAGATTTAGAGGTCTTAAAGCCCATGATGACCACCATATAAGAACATTACAAACATCTGATGGCGGATACATCGCAGCTTGGGGAAAGGACATAAGCAATACTCTCTATGATACATTCCCATATCCAACAACCATATTTAAATTCGATTCTTTACTTAATTTAGACTGGGAATATGTTTTTGTGCATCGTTCAGCAAAACAATTTAATAATTTTAGAAAAGTAGGAGAACATGAATTTTTAGGGGTAGGAGTAGCTGATTATTTTGCAGTTACGGATAATAATCCAGCGCCATTAGCCTCTCATGAGGGATGGTGTTTTTTGATCAACGACGAAGGTAATATATTATGGGAACGACATATATTTGATAGCAGATATCTAAAAATTGGACAAATAATTGATGGCATTAAAACTAATGATGGATATTCATTTGTAGGGATGATAGATACAATATCGGTGTATCCACCAATATTTCCTTGTGATGACTGTGATTCATGGTATTTAACATTGGACGAAAACGGATGTTGGAATGGCAATTGTAATACTTATATAATCATAGATAATGATAGCACATCTCATACGATTGTGGACACAGACAATATAATACAAGAGGAAACTCTTGAAGTATTTCCTAATCCATCTGATGGGATATTTACCATTGAGCATGAAATGATAGGTGAAAACACACTGTTGGTTTATGACATGGCAGGCAATAAAATTTTGGAGCAAAATCTTTATGCCAAAAAAAATATAATAAATCTCAATGATTTACCAACTGGTATGTATATAATAAACGTCTTAAATAATAAAGGACAAATTACAAAAAAAGAAAAAATTATTATTCAAAAATAAATTGTTACTTATGAAAAAATTATTTTATTTATTTGGAGTTTTCTCTTTAATTGTACTCATTACGATAAGTTGTGAAAAAGAGAATGAAGAAGGGAACATTAATCAACTGGTATTTTCAGGGCAGTTAATTAATAATTCAACCTGTAAAAAAAAGACATCGAATGAAACTAATACTTCTGACACTCTTTCATGTGTTGAATATACTTTTGATAATATCAATAACAAATTAGTTTTAAAACACATTAATACTGGTTTTAATTGTTGTCCTGACAGCTTATATGTTCAAACTTTGTTAAATGGTGACACAATTATTATTCAAGAGTATGAAGCAAATGCACCATGTAATTGTAATTGTTTATATGATTTAGAAATTGAATTAAATGGTATTGAAGCTAAAAAATATCAGATTAAATTTATTGAACCCTATGCTATTGACCAACAAGAAATCATATTTAATTTGGATCTAAAAACAAATATTGAAGGTGATTTTTGTGTAACAAGAAAACGATATCCTTGGGGGAATTAATTAAACTAAAATCGAATATTATGAAAACTCAAAAAATACTCTTCTTGGCAATTTTGATTAGTGTGTTTAGTTGTTCAAAAGATGAATACAACGATTTATCTTCTGAACCTGAAAATTACAGATTAATAAAAGTGCTTAATTATGGAAGTTCTTCAGATTCTGAACCAAACACATTTATGGACTTAAAATACTCCGAGAATGGAAACCTACAAAGGGAATCACTTTACAATTACCCAAGCACTCTTCTTACTTACAAGGTGTATGATTATGACAACAACAATTTATTAAAAGAGAAGAAAATATATGATGGTCAGGTAGGAAATCTAAGTTTGGGTACTTATACGAAATATGAATATGAAAACGGAAACCTGATTAAAGAAGAATTGTATTTAGCTAATGGAACTTTAAAACGTACTAAGTTTAACGAATATGAAAATGGCAATCTGATAAATACATATAAATTAGATGATGATTTAGGAATTCATCACCAATACAAGTATTACTATAACGATTTAAATGTTTTAATTCTTAAGGAGGTTTTTATGTATAACCAAAAACTCTCAGGATTTACAAAATATTACTACGATGATAAATTACGTTTAAATAAAACTGAGATTTTCGACCATAATAAAGCAATTTCCCAAACTGTTGAGCACAAATATACTGGAGATAGCAGTCTGCCAACTGAAGAAATTTACTATGATTCTAATGGACATTTGACCCAACGCCGACAACTAATATACGATTCTTTAGATAACTTGACAGAGATTAAAATTATAACAGATGAAGGCACAAACTCATTATTTAAGAAAAAATTCAAAGGCAAACTATTGATAGAATACATTCGCTATTTACCAACTTTTGGATATACTGAATGGGGTGTTTCACGATATGAATATGAGAAAATTGAATAAAAGACCACAATTCATTTAGGGTTTTATAAATGTTACCCAAATTGGAGGTGTTAAGTATACATCTAGGCTATATCTGTGTTTTTAAACTCAATCTTGAAAAATTAATTTTCCAATATTTATACGACATCTTAAAGTTGATTTGGTATAAAGTTGTAAATAATTCGAGATAATTGCCAACGATTTATGGAAAAAGCGTGTCTATCAATAGTATAGCGTTTTGAAATGAGCTAGATTTTTTTACATCATTTATTAAAATAAAACTTTAAACACATGAAAAATTATATTTATTTATTTTTGCTTTCAGTTTTGTTTATAGGACTCAATTCATGTTCTGATAGCCTTAGTCTTAACAGCGAATTTTCCGGAAAATATAATGATGGGATATACAATCCTGATGATATTCAAGGAAAGTTTAATGAATTTGTAGAAAATCCTTTTGTCGCAGCCAAGGACGAACCTGTATCAACATTTTCGGTAGATGCAGATGGAGGATCTTATGCACACGTTAGAGGTATTATAAATAGTGGCAAAATGCCAGAGAAAAATGCTATAAGGGTTGAAGAATTTCTAAACTATTTCCCAATGGATTATAAGGATGATGGCTTAAATAGCATATCACTTAACGGAGAAGTAAGCATATGCCCATGGAATGAAGAACACAAATTGATTAGAATAGGAATAAAAGGTAAGGAGATAGCAAAAGAGGATTATCCTCTTGCAAACTTCGTTTTGTTAATCGATGTCTCAGGTTCTATGAAAAGCACAAATAAGTTAGATTTTATTAAAAAAGGATTTATCAAATTTGTAGATCAAATGAGGGATAAAGACAGATTGGCAATAGTTACTTATGCAGGCAAAGCCGGAGTTTTATTGCCTTCTACACCGGGCTCTAAGAAGAATTATATCAAAAAACAAATCAATAAACTAGGTGCGGGTGGAAGTACCGCAGGTGCTGCAGGAATAAAGACTGCTTATGAAATAGTTGAAGAAAACTTTATTGAGAATGGGAATAACAGAGTTATTCTCGGTACGGATGGAGACTTCAATGTGGGTGTATCATCTCAAGATGAGCTGATCAAGTTGATAGAAGATAAGAGAAAATCAGGAGCGTTTCTTACTACTATCGGAGTGGGTACATATGTCAATGAAGGGATGTTGGAGCAATTGGCTAATAAGGGTAATGGTAATTATGAATACATTGATAGAGTTGAAGAAATGGAAAAAGTTTTTATCAATGACTACAATAAATTTTTAACTGTAGCAAAAGATGTAAAAGTTCAAGTTCGATTTAATCCTGAGGTAGTTGACAAATATCGTTTGATTGGTTATGTCAACAGATTGTTGGAAAAAGAGGACTTCGATAATGATACTATTGATGCAGGTGAGATCGGAGCGGGTCAAACTATCACTGCATTGTATGAAATCATACCACAAAACATTCTTGACTCAAGATCTCTAGATGTATTTAGCATTGATTTTAGATATAAAGAGTTCAATGAAGATGTGAGTAAGAAATTACATTTGGATATCATCAATAATACAACTAAATTTGAACATTCATCTGAGAATATGATATTTTCTGCTGCTGTTGCTTCATATGGTATGCTATTATACGGTTCGGAGTACAAGGGAAATGCTAATATGAACAATATATCGATATGGGTAAACAATGCTTTGAGCTTTGATCCTTATAAGTATAGAAAAGGATTTCTAAAATTGATTGAAAAGACTAATATATATTGACCGGAAACAATACATGACACTCGACCATTTAAATATTAAAAACTTAGAAGCTTTAAAAGTTCATAAGATAAGTTTAACTATGATTGGTTGGATAATACGTGATTAATTAAGGATGAAAGAATATTAAGATAGTGGGACGAAGAAAGCGGAGAAGGTCTTGCTTCTGCCTATTTTGGCTGGGGCATGGAATAAAAAGTGTAAACCTTTGTTCTTGAAATACAGAAAAACAAACAAATACCTTTTGGTTCAAAGACTAAATAAAACTTGAAAACTTGTTACAATTATTAAAGATAATAAATGAAATTAAACCTGTTTTGGATTAGAGTTTTAGGAATATTTGGAATACTTGGCGGACTAACTTTGTTTGCCGGAGATATGCTTTTCTATTATGACCCTATAATTATTAATTTATGGGAGAATATGGGAAACGCATCCGATTTTAGGATTATTATAAGTGGACTTACAGCTTTAATAGCCACTTGGTTTTATCTGCTTGGATTAGTTCAAATATATTATGCACTAAAGCCAACTAAACCTGTTTTAAGAAATGTTATTTTGATCTGTTTCGGAGCTATCTTTACAGCTTACGGAGTTATTCACGGAGCATTTGTCGCTATTGCAACATCTGCAAAATTAGCTACTCAAAATGATCTTGACATAAATGAGGCCATATACTTAGCATCAGAAGCAAACAATATTTTGAGGTTAATTATTTACCCAATTTTTGGACTTTTATCGGTTTTGTTTATCACTCAAGTTTGGAAAAGAAAAACTTTATATCCAAGATGGATTATTCTTTTTTTCCCACTTATACCTTTTTTGATTCAAAGTCTTATTTGTAATAATTTATCAGGTAATATTTGGATAATAGTATACGGAGGTTATTTAAACCTCATCCTTGTTATCTTTTTTACTGCATCAACAATTGCCTTGTGGAGTAGGTATAAGGAACAAGAATTAAAGAAAGACCCAAATTATGTTAAAGAAATTGCTCCATAGTTTGAATATAATACTTACATTAGAGATTTTATGAAAGCCAATCCGGATAAAACAAGGAATGATGCAATCAAATATTGGAAAATAAAAAAATCTAAACCGGGAAATAATAAATATTCAAAAAATGACTTAATATGAACAACATTTTAATCGTATTAACAATAGGAATAATTGCAGGGATAATTGATGTAATCCCGATGATAATTAAAAAATTAGATAAATTTGCAAACTTATCTGCTTTTTGCACATTGGGTAGTTTTAGGTCTAATCATTCCATTTGTAGATTGGAATATTGAACCGTGGATAAAAGGATTGATTTTAGGTGAACTCTCAGCTATTCCAATTATGATTATGGTTTATCCAAAAGACAAAAAATCATTAATTCCAATGATTATTTTTTCAGCAATTTTGGGTATTGGAGTTGCAATTGCCGGCGCTAAATTTATTGGATAAATGTACGAATATTTAAAACCAGTGGAAGCTCTTTTTAACATCTTTCAGCCTTTTTACAAGTGGTTGATACTGAAGCGTATTGTGTTATAACAAGCATGTTATTGCCATACCAAGTATCGTTCTTTTGTGCTTTAACTTCGTTGAATCTTTATCCATAGCACAGGCTATACAGAAAAGTCTTGACTCGTTTTATCTTAAAATTACTTCTACTTTTATGTCATAGTACACTTGTTATAACACTAATCATTGCAAAGACGCATTTTAATCCAAAATACTTATTTTCTTGTACCTGACACCGGGTTTATTCATTACTTTCAGTAAATATGTTCCGGGCATAATACCGGATTTAACATCAAATTCAAAAATATTTTCTCCTTCATTAGCCTTGTCATTATAAAATGTATTGATCTTTTTGCCTGTTATTGAAAATAAACTAATCTCTATTTCAGAGCTTTCCTTTAAATCAAGGGCTACATGAAATTTATTTCCTATAACCGGATTGGGATATACTTTTAAGCCTGAAATACCATCTGATATTTCTTTTGTAGCTGATGGGAAAAGTTTATATTTTGCAAGCAACACGTTTTGTGAAGAACCGTCAATTCCTTGCCCTCCTATTGCTATAAAAGACCCATCATCATTCATTATTCCATTATAAAAAACAGAATTTCCACCAAAATATTCTTGTAATAATCCATTGTTTCCATAAGTAGTATCAGGATAACCGCTAGGAAGAAGTTTATTTATTAAAGGCTGAGCTTCATCAAAAAATTCATTTGTACCACCAAATTGAAAAATACCGCCATCATCCATAATCCTTGAAGATCCCATTACCATATCATACTGAGTATTCAAATCAATTATTGACACTCCATTATGTCCATAAGTTAATACCGGATTCCCACTATTATCAAATTTAAATATATAAGGTGAACTTATAATATTAAAATAGATATTATTGTCTTTATCAAGATTCAATTCTCCCAAATCACCATCTAAAAAATCTATATTTTCCATTTTTGCAAATCCTCCATTGCCAAAAGACTGATTCAATTCTCCGGAAAAATCCAATTTGCTTAGCGAATAAGTCCAATTATGAACTATATTATCATTTTCCCCAAAAGAAAACAGCAACCCTCCATCATAAAATGTTAAAGCGTTTAAAGTAATATATATCGAATCATTCTTTAAGATAAACAAACCGTTTTCTCCAAATGTACTGTCAATATTGCCTTCCAAATCAGTTTTCATTATAAATAAACCGTCCTTACCGGAAATCCAATCACTTTTGAGAACACCTCCGATATAGATATTTTTGTCATCCGAAATAATACTTGCCGGATATAATGAATCATAAGTAGTATCAATTGTTATTATTTTATCCGTTTTGCTGTTTTTATCATATTCATAAATAACAAGATAATCCAAACTATCAATACTTGCCAAAGCTATATTCCCATTTGGCAAAATTGTAAAATGCAAAGGACCGTCATATTCAAATACCTCATTTATCAATTTACCATGATCTGCAAAAGATTCATCGATTTTTCCATTTTTATCATATTTAATAAAAACAGTAGATTCTCCATTATCATCATCTATAAAACACTCTATCAGATAAGAATCATCCCAAATAATTCCGTCATAAGCTATTGCAAATACATCTTCTCCGGGAAAATTAGATAAACTCACTCCCTTATCACCAAAAATTGTATCTAATTGATAATTCTGAGCAAAAATAAAATTAGTAAAAAACACTAAAGCAACAATAATTCCTGATTTCATAATATTTTTTTTAGTT
>Ga0256831_1002210_pt1 | contig 10230 bp, 11 predicted proteins | sample 132544metaG_FD_189087 | JGI IMG/M metagenome (GOLD analysis project Ga0256831, IMG submission 189087) | Hydrothermal vent microbial communities from Lau Basin, Pacific Ocean - 132-544 | ecosystem: Environmental > Aquatic > Marine > Hydrothermal vents | place: Pacific Ocean: Lau Basin | collected...
GTATATAGTATGGTAAAATATGCAGAGAATGAACTCTTTTCTATTACAACATTTACAAAACAGATTAGTTCTCTTTTAAATGCTGTCAAAAATAACAGTTTAGAGAAGATAGGTATTTTAAAAAACAATCGCCTAGAGGTGGTAGTACTCTCAACACAAGAGTATTCAAGGTTAAAAAAGATAGAACAAGAGAGCAAAGATGACCAATGGAGCTATTGGAGAGATGAAGAGTTAGATAACTTTGGTAAGATTGCTATTGGACTAAGTCATCACGATTATGATAATGAAGATTATTCTAAATGGTAGGAGGTATCTATTTTATATTAATGCCCTATAGTGATTTTAAAACATTTAAAGGGCGACCTGTATTGGTCTTTAAAGAGCTTGAAAAAGAGGATATTCTTGTTTTGCCATTGACAACCAATCTTAACCGAAAGGGTGTGCGAATTACAAAAGATGATTTAAAAAAAGGGTCACTTAAAAAAGATTCAGTGGTTATTGTACCAAAACTTACAGCCATAGATAGCTCTTTAATCCAAGAAGATAACTTTATTGCTCAGTTAAAAACTAAAAGTTTTGGTAGAGTTCATAAAGAGATTTGTTTAGAGTTTGAGTGTTGCAATAAATAATTATGCTAAAATTCTCTTTTAGGAGTTACTAATGGCAAAAAAACAACGTTTTAGAGATACAAAAAAAAATAGAGTTACAAAAGGTGTAGAGGAGAAGATAGAAAAGCCTACTATTCCCTATGCAGGTAAAGGCAGAAGAGCTAAAGCATTTTTAACCGATATTTTTATGATATTTATGCCTATTATGTATATTGTTATCTATTTGGTAATGGACGGACGAGAGGGGGCTTCTCAAGAGAAACTTTTAGCTTGGGTCTATGTAATGGTTCCCTATTTAATAATCTTAACAATTTTTATGTACAAAGATGAGGGTAGAACTCCTGGTGCTAGGTCTCAAGGGTTAAAAGTTATTGAGTTTCATACTTTAGAGAAACCATCTCTCTTCTCTATTATTTTTAGAAATTTAATGTTACCTTTTAGCCTATTTATTCCATTTTTTTGGTTTGTTCCTCTATTTCGGAAAGATGGACGTGCTATTCATGATTTTTTAAGTGCTACTTGTTTAATTGTTGACCCAAATCCTCCTCACAACATAGTAACCAAGAAAAAATCTAATTGATGAAGTTACTTCTTTCTCTCTTCTACTTCGCCTATTTTGCTCTAGTAGGTGTCTATATTGTTTTTGTACCAAAAACACTTTTAGATTTTGAGTATACTAAGTTGCAAATAGGCATTATTGGGTCAGCTGCACCCTTTATGCGTTTTTTGCTTCCTTTTCTCTTTAAACACTATATTGAATTGACGCAACATATCTTTAGGTTGGCACTTCTGTTTACCTTTATTGGAGCATTATTTCTATTTGCTACAGTAGAGAACTTTTGGACATACTTAACAGCAAATCTGCTATTTGGTGCATCTATGGGAGTTATTTTACCTTTTGTTGAGACTATTGCATTGAGTAGATTGAGCAAAAAGTTATATGGAAGGATTAGGCTTTGGGGTTCTATTGGATTTATTGCAGTGGTTCTTCTATTAGGAGAGATTAATCTCTCTGCTACCTTAACTTTCTACTGTTTGTCACTTTTAGCTTTTTTTACTTTTCTATTTGGTTATTTTATTGTTCATCAAGATAGTGTAGTAAAAGAGGAAGAGGAGGAGAAATCTTCAGCATTCTCTTTAACAAAATATTGGGCATTTTGGAGTAGTATCTTTCTTATGCAGGTAGCCTTTGGTGGTTTTTATACCTTTTTTACTATCTATACAGGTGAACAGGGGTTTTCATCAAAAGTTGTTTCATATCTATGGAGTTTTGGAGTAGTTTGTGAGATTGTTATGCTCTACTTTCAAGGTCCACTACTTCAACGTAATCTCTTAAACATTTTACAGTTTGCAACAGTTGTTACAGCCTTTAGATGGCTTTTGCTATATCTCTACCCCTCTTCACTATTTTTAACTTTTCTAGGACAATCTCTACACGCTATAAGCTTTGCACTCTATCATACAACAGCTATTAGTTACGTCTACTCTCTCTACACTCAAAAGCGTTTAGCTCAACAGTTCTTTTTAGGAATTTCATTTGGATTAGGTGGCTCTTTAGGAGCATTTGTAGCAGGAGTTGTTTACAATAGCCACCCTAAGCAACTATTTTTAGTTGAATCATCTATTACTCTAGTAGCTTTTTTAATGTTATTGGTTCATTCTAAACGTAAGAGCCAATAACTTTTATCTTATTTAGAGTTTTGTGCTAACTCTTTTGCCTGAGCTACCCAATCTTCACGCTCTATTCTTCCAGGGAAAGCCATAGAGTTGTCTAACCACTTAATCTCCTCTTTAGTTAAATTAGCAATCTGCTCAAAGTGGTAGATACCTATATCGTTAAGGAGTTTTTCTAAAACATTTCCAATACCCTTTATGAGTTGAAGATTATCTTTTTTTCCTCCTCGTGGTTCTAAAAGTAGTATTGGTCGCTCTCCAACATCTTTAGATTTTTTACCTATATCTGTCTGTTCTCTTTGGTCAATATGTAGCTCATGTGTACCTTTTGGTTTTTCATTACAACTATCATTTTTAGTACAACTAGCTCGACCAATAAGGTAACCAGCAACAAATCCAATAAGTGCTGCCAAGATAAGATATATAATAATTTGTGATACAACTTCAGACATGTTATACTCCTTTTTATCTCCAGAACTAGGAATTGATAACTTTCTCAGTGCAAGGGATAGAGCCTAGAGTCTTAAATTCCAAAGAGTTTTGGAGGATATTTATATATTATATAGGTTTAAAAGTAAAGTTTACTTAAAATAAGCTTTTTTATTAGATAAAGAGCAAAAGAAGAGTAAGTAGACTCTTTTAAGTCTACTTATTAAGAAGTTGGGCTACCTCTTTAGCATGGTAGCTAATAATAATATCTGCCCCTGCACGTTTAAATCCAATCATGCTCTCCATCATTACTCTCTCATAGTCAACTACTCCTGCTTTTGCCGCCATCTTTAACATACTATACTCTCCACTTACATTATACACAGCTAAAGGTAAAGAGGAGTTCTCTTTTATATCACGTACTATATCAAGGTAAGCAAGAGCGGGTTTAACCATTAAAATATCTGCCCCCTCAGCCTCGTCGGCTAAACTCTCCAATATTGCCTCTTTCCTATTTGCTGGGTTCATCTGATAACTTCTTCTGTCACCAAAGCTAGGAGCAGACTCTGCTACATCTCTAAATGGTCCATAGTATGCTGAAGCAAATTTTGTAGAGTAGGACATAATAGGTATATGGCTAAATCCACCTGCATCAAGCCCCTCTCTAATAGCTATTATCATACCGTCCATCATTCCACTAGGTGCAATCATATCAGCTCCTGCTTTTGCATGAACCAAGGCTTGTTTTGCAAGATTTCCAAGGGTAATATCATTGTCAACGGTTTCTAAAACAGGGTCAAGCACTCCACAGTGTCCATGGTCTGTATATTCACAAAAGCATAGGTCAGTAACTACAAACATATCTGGATGAGCCTCTTTAATGGCACGAATGCTTGAAGCAATAATTCCATGTTCACATAGTGCATCACTTCCTACAGAGTCTTTAACATCTGGAATACCAAAGAGAATAATAGAGTATATTCCTAAAGATTTAAGAAGCTCACACTCCTTAATAGCCTCATCAATGCTCATTTGAAAAACACCAGGCATTGAGTCAACTTCATTTTTAACTCCCTCTCCACTTTTTATAAAGAGTGGATAGATAAAATCATTGAGTGTTAAATGTGTCTCTTGTAAAAGGTCACGGAGTACTGGGTTGAGTCTTTTTCTTCTAAATCGTGTAAACATCTTATTCCCTTAAGTTAAATTTGTTGAATTTTATCATAAACTGATATAATTTTGACCATGAGAAAGATTGATATTTCAAAAGTTGCAAAACTTCCTACATACTATGGTACATTTAATATTCAAGCCTTTAAAGAGGCAGAGAAAGAGCATTTAGTTATCTTTACCGATGAGTTAGGCAAAAATCCTATCGTTCGTGTTCACTCAGAGTGTCTAACAGGTGATGCACTAGGCTCTAAAAAGTGCGACTGTGGAGAGCAACTAGCTTTTGCACAAAAGTTAATAGCACAAGAGAATGGTATGATAATCTATCTACGCCAAGAGGGTCGAAATATTGGGCTTTTAGGTAAAGTAAATGCCTATGCTTTACAAGATAAAGGTTTTGATACTATTGAAGCTAATCACCAGTTGGGTTTTCGTGCCGATGAGCGTAGTTATGAGATGGTTGAGTATATTTTGGACTATTTTGGAATTAAGAAGATACAACTTTTAACTAATAATCCTAATAAGATAGATTCATTAAAAAATATAGAGATTATAAAAAGAATTCCTATTATTGTAGATTCTAATCCATATAATGAGAGCTACTTACAAGTTAAAAAAGAGCAGATGGGACATTTGTTATAAGGAGATTATCTTGAGAGATTTTGTAAGTTCTATTGTAATTACAGTAGTAGGTTTGGTATTAGCATTTTATGTAGGGAGTTTTGAGGCTCTATATATTGTTATTCTATTATCTATATTAGAGATTTCACTCTCATTTGACAATGCTGTAGTTAATGTAAAGGTTTTAGAAACTATGGAGCCAAAATGGCAACATCGTTTTATTACTTTTGGTATACCTATAGCTGTTTTTGGTATGAGATTTCTTTTTCCAATGATTATTGTAGCTATTGCTAGTGGTTTAGGTTTGTGGGAAACCTTAAATATTGCACTTAATGAGCCATTAAAGTACAAAGAAACATTAATCTCTGTTGAGAAATTGATTTTTGCATTTGGTACTTCATTTTTACTAATGGTATTTTTAAGCTTTATTTTCGATAAAGATAGAGAAGAGAAATGGATTGAATTTATAGAGGAGAATGAGTTTGTTGAGAAGATGGGAAGACTCTCTAGTATACATATGATTGTAGCAACAATTATAGGTTTAATTTTAGTTTATATAACTAAGAGCTATGAGATTTCATTGGCTTATTTTTTAGGTATATTACTCTACTCTATTATTGCTTCGTTAGATGATGTACTTACTACAAATGGTGTACGCAATGGAGTTATGGGCTTTCTATATTTAGAGGTTCTTGATGCTTCATTTAGTTTTGATGGTGTTATTAGTGCTTTTGCATTAAGTTCTGATATTTTTATTATTATGATAGGTTTAGGTATAGGTGCGATATTTGTTCGTTCATTAACACTTTATATGTTAAAAAAGAAAACTTTGTCTGAGTATCGTTATTTAGAGCATGGTGCAAACTATGCTATTTTTGCTCTATCTATAGTTATGTTAGTTAAAATTTTTATACCTATCAATGAAGTTATTGTAGGAAGTATAGGTGTAACATTTATTTTAGGTGCAACCTTTCACTCTATGTATGTAAATAGAAAGGAGTTAAATGGTAAATGACTCTTTTTATCATATTTTTAAAATTTATCTATAAAAGAGGCTAAACTTTTAAGATAAACAGATATAATGGCTGTAGATGAAAGATGAGTGTGAAATATATTTCTTCTCTATTTGGATTCGATTTTCTATTTTTATTTTAGATAGAAGTTATATATTTACAAAAGGTACGACAATGGCAGAATTAGTTAAAGGAACTGTAAAATGGTTTAACGATGAAAAAGGTTATGGATTTATTGAACAAGCAAGTGGAGGAGCTGATGTATTTGTACACTTTAGACAAGTAAACAATCCAAGTGGTGGTAGAGTTTCTCTTGCAGATGGTCAAGCTGTAACTTTTGAAATCGGTCAAGGTCAAAAGGGTCCACAAGCTGAAAATGTAACAGCAGTTTAATCTGCTCTCTATTTAGAGGTAGAGTTTTTACCTCTTTTATTTAAAAATCCTCCCAAATTACTATTTCATTAAAATTAACATTATAATTTATAACATCTTTAGCTATAATAGTGCCAAAAAATTAAGAATTATTTATGCAACGATTTGAAGCCTATTTAGAAGCAAATTTACCAACAGTAGAAACATTTCACCCTCACTATAATAAAGCACTATCAGCTATGTTACTTGCAGGTGGAAAGCGTCTGCGTCCTATGCTACTACTCTCTGTAGTAGAAGCTTATGAACCACTTCTTTTTGAGGGAGCATTAGCACCTGCTTTGGCATTAGAGTTTTTACACACCTACTCACTTATTCATGATGATTTACCTGCTATGGACAATGCTCCTCTGCGTCGTGGCTTTGAAACACTTCATGTAACTTACGATGAAGCTACAGCAATCTTAATTGGAGATGCCCTAAATACAGAGGCTTTTTATAGGATTGCAAAAGCACCTTTAAGAGATGATATTCGTATTAAACTAGTAGAGCTTTTGGCACAAGATGGTGGAACTTATGGAATGATTTTGGGGCAGTCGATTGATATACATTTTGAAAATACTCCTTTAACTTTAGAGCAGATAAAAGTTCTACATACTAATAAAACAGCTAAATTAATTGCTACTTCACTCTTGATGGGTGCAGTTATTGTTGGATTAGATAAGAGTAAACAAGATGCACTCTATGAGTTTGGAATTGACCTTGGATTACTTTTTCAAATTCAAGATGATATTATCGATGAAACTCATAGTGATGAAGAGGCAGGTAAAACTACAGGAAATGATGGAGATAAAAACTCTTTTGTCAACTTGATAGGGCTTGAGAAGAGTATTGAAGAGGCTGAAAAACTGGCTAAAGATTTAGAAGAGAGATTTAGCACTTTTGATAAAAAACTTCAAAATAGTTTAGGTCAAATAGTAAAACAGTATCTTTATCGACACCGCCAATAAAGAGTGTTCGATAAGATGGAATCTACGCCGTAGGTTTGATTTTATCGAACATCTAATTGAGATATTTATAAGGAATAAAAATGGCAGTAACACAACAGAATATAATGCGTAAGAAGATGGCAAACAGTATTCGTTTTTTAGCAGCAGATATGGTACAAGCAGCAAATTCAGGACACCCAGGAGCCCCAATGGGTTTAGCAGATATTGCAGTAGTTCTTAGTGAACACCTTAACCATAACCCTAAAAACCCAAAGTGGTTAAATCGTGACCGTTTAGTCTTCTCTGGTGGACATGGCTCTTCTCTTATCTATTCACTTCTTCATCTTTGGGGTTATGATGTAACTTTAGAAGATTTAAAACAGTTTAGACAACTTGACTCTAAAACCCCTGGTCACCCTGAGTTTGGTCATACTGAGGGAGTAGAGATTACTACAGGACCTTTGGGACAAGGAGTTGCCAATGCTGTTGGTTTTGCTATGGCTGCAAAATATACAGCCAATCTTGTAAATTCAGACACTTGTAAGCTAATTGACCATAAAGTCTACTGTCTATGTGGAGATGGGGATTTGCAAGAGGGTATCTCTTATGAGGCGTGTTCACTAGCAGGACATAATAGGCTTGATAATTTAGTTTTAATATATGATTCAAACTCTATTACTATTGAGGGTGACACAAGCATTGCTTGGAGTGAAGATATAGAGGCAAGATTTGTAGCCCAAGGTTGGGAGGTTAAAAAGATAAATGGTCACTGCTATGATGAGATTGATAAAGCACTTCATGGGGTAAAAAGAGCAACTAAACCAACATTGATTATTGCCAATACTATTATTGGAAAAGGTGCTATGGAGCTAGAGGGGTCGGCCTCTACTCACGGTGCTCCTCTTGGTGAAGAGATTATTGCTAAGTCAAAAGCTAAAGAGGGCTTCCCTAATGAGAAGTTCTATATTCCAGAAGATGTATTAGTTCGTTTTAGAAGTGCTATTGAGAGAGGGGATATGTTAGAGAAGCAGTGGATTCATCTTCATAAACAAGCCCCGTTAGTTGAGCAAAACTTAGCAATGGAGAGATTACTTAACCCTGATATTTCAACTATTGAGTTCCCTGATTTTACAAGAGAACCATCTATGGCAACTAGAGACTCTAATGGTAAAATTTTAAATGCTATTGCTAAAGCACTTCCTAGCTTTGTAGGTGGCTCGGCTGACCTTGCACCATCAAACAAGACAGAGTTAAAAGATATGGGTGACTTTCCAAAGGGTAGAAATATACACTTTGGAATTAGAGAACACGCTATGGGTGCTATTACTAATGCTATGGCACTATATGGAACTATTATCCCTTTTAATGCAACCTTTTTTGTCTTCTCTGACTACTTAAAACCAAGTGCAAGAATTGCTGCATTGAGTAGTATTAAAAACTTCTTCATCTGGACACACGATAGTATTGGAGTTGGAGAAGATGGACCAACCCATGAGCCTATTGAGCAGTTAAGCCAATTTAGAGCTTTACCAAACTTCTATGTTTGGAGACCTGCTGATGCTACAGAGAATGTAGAGGCATGGAAGATGGCACTAAAAATGGACGCACCTCATGGTTTTGTACTCTCACGTCAAAAACTTAAAACTTTAAAACCTGAGCGTGACTTTGGAGATGTATCAAGAGGGGCTTATCTAATAAAAGAGAGAGAGGGTGCAGGAGTAACCATAATGGCTTCTGGTTCAGAGTTAATGCTCTGTTTAAATGCAGGTTGTGTATTGGAAGATAATGGAATCAAAGCCAATATTGTTTCTGTTCCATGTCTTGACCTCTTTAATGAACAAGATGAGGAGTATAAAAAGAGAGTTATACGTCCTATGACAAAGGTATTGGCAGTAGAGGCTTCAACAGCAACAGAGTACTACCGTTATGCTGACGATGTTTTAGGTATGGAGAGTTTTGGAGCATCGGCACCTGCTGATTTACTCTTTGAAAAATTTGGGTTCACAGTTAAAAATATTGTTAAGAGAGCATCAGCTTTAGTATAGTTTTTAACATAAGATTTTTTTCTATATAAAAAGAGTGCTACTTCTCATATATTTTCACATAATGTTTACCTAGCTTGAGTATAGTTTCTCTTTTTTGGCTAGAGAGAAGTGTCAACTTAATTGTATTTTTATCTATAAACTCAATGTCATAATTTGAAGGATACCCAATATCACCAAGTAAATCCTCTTTTGAAGTTGGAGGAAAATATAAGATACATGATGAGCCTTTGTTTAGAGAGAAACTATTATTATTTTGAGTCACACTATATAGAGGTAGGTTAAATTTTCGAGTATGGAAGCTCCACTCTCTCTTAATTAACTTTTTATCTACAATGGCTTTAAACTTAACAAAGTAGTGTTGATTCCATGCCAATCTCTTTAGAGGGAAAAGAACAAAATCCATATTTGTTAGACGTCTGTTTGGGTCTGTTGTAGCATCTAATATAGTTGTATCGGTTATCTCAACTCCATCTTTATTAAATAGTTGAAAGCTTATAAGCTTAGCATTTTTATAGATGGCTGAGTTAAAGGAGATACTAATAGGGTATCCACTTACTCTATGGTTTGGTAGTGGGTCAGGTAGTTCATCAAAAAAAGCAGGGGGAATATCTCTTTGTTTATCATAAGGGTAGATAACCATTTTACTATTTTTATTTTTATTGCTTTCAATAGCTTTTGTTAGTTGTTTTTGTGTAATATTCTCTTGTTTATATAGTTGCTCTAGTGACTTTGCACTCATATCATAAACAAAGGCTGTATTGCTTGGGTGGGTTTTGCTTTGGCTTACTCCTATACCAATAATATCAGAACGAAAATCTAAAAATGCCATACGATGGTAAATTGCAGCAAATAGACCATCAACAGACTCTTTATAGTTTTTATTGTTTGCAGATACATTTTCAATGACTTGTGGGGCAGAAAAACCAACCTCTTGAATACGGTCAGAGGCGTAGAGTCCTGTAAAATCTTTAAATTTTTTCTCCTCTTTATGTCCATAAGTTAAGTGATTAGTAAGATAATTAGCATGATTTTTAGCTGCTTTTGTCAAAATTTTATGATATTGAAAGGGTATAAGACCTGCTTTAGTACGAAGCTGATTAAGATAGTTGAGTGTATTTTCCTCTTCTTCTTTTATATTTAAAGTTGAAAACTCTTTAATTATGATTTGTGAAGATAGAGGTCCTGCTGATAAGAAGTAGAGATATATGGCAAATAGAGTAAGCATACCCATTATAAAAGTGTGTAAAGTATTTTTCATCTCTCTTCCTTATAAGCAAAATTCAGCATTATTTTTCCCATCACTATTATAACA
>Ga0256831_1002211_pt1 | contig 10229 bp, 7 predicted proteins | sample 132544metaG_FD_189087 | JGI IMG/M metagenome (GOLD analysis project Ga0256831, IMG submission 189087) | Hydrothermal vent microbial communities from Lau Basin, Pacific Ocean - 132-544 | ecosystem: Environmental > Aquatic > Marine > Hydrothermal vents | place: Pacific Ocean: Lau Basin | collected...
GGAATCGGCAGCCGCCACACGATCGATCAGACCATACACCTTCCAGAGGACAAAGGGTTTAGACCGGTGGCGTTTGATGATTTGCCCGACTACTTCGATGCGGTGGGTCATGAACACCGAGGATATTGTCTTGAGGCGCAGTCGTGCCCGGTAAACGAAGCGTATACCGAGCCGGAGGATCTTCCCACATACGATGGAGTGCTGGTTTACCGTTGCAACGAAGGCAATGCCTTTTCTCCGTTTACGGCACGAAGTGCCCGAGAGTCGGAGAAAGCCGTCCTTAAAGGCTCAGCTCAGTTTGCGGCTGCCGCAAAGCTTCAGGAGGGTCAAACGATCCGTTTTGAGCAGGACGGTGTGTCGTATGAGCGTGTGTTTCATATCGATACGACGCTCAAAGGCACGGTGGCGATTCACCCTACCTGGGACAGGGGATTAAGTGCTTTTGCGCTATCCTCTTATCGATTTGCCCACCTGAAATTTGAAACGACAGGGAACGATGATGAGTAACAAGACCACGATCACAATCGACGGCATAGAGTGTCAAGCCCGAGAGGGAGAAACCATCCTCAATGTGGCACGTGCCAACGGAATTTTTATCCCGGCGATCTGCTACCTGACCCGCTGTTCACCCACGCTGGCGTGCCGAATTTGTCTTGTCGAAGCCGATGAGAAGCGGGTCTACTCGTGCAACGCCAAAGTCAAAGAGGGGATGAATGTCATCACCCAAAACGAAGCGATCCTCGAAGAGCGCCGTGCCATCATGGAAGTGTACGACGTCAACCACCCGCTCCAGTGCGGTGTGTGTGACCAGAGTGGGGAGTGTGAACTCCAGAACTACACCCTCGAGCTGGGGGTCGATTCGCAGCACTACGCTATCCCCGATACCAAACGCGGTACCGCCGACTGGAGTACTGTGCTCCACTACGATGCCGGACTGTGCATCGTCTGCGAACGCTGTGTCACCGTCTGCAAGGATATGATCGGAGATGCTGCGATCAAAACCGGCCCCCGTGGCGGTGATCCTCTTGACAAAGCGTACAAGGAGACGATGCCCAAAGATGCCTACAGCATGTGGAACAAACTCCAGAAGTCAGTCATCGTCCCCAGTAATGGAACGGAGTATACCAACTGTTCGGACTGCGGGGAGTGTACAGCGGTGTGTCCGGTGGGGGCATTGACGGAGCAGGATTTCGTCTACCAGTCCAACGCCTGGGAACTCAAACAGATCCCGGCCACCTGTGCCCATTGTTCGAGTGGTTGTCACATCTATTATGAGACCAAGCACACTTCGATCGAGAACCCCGAAGAGAAAATCTACCGGGTCAAAAACGAGTGGAACTACCAGTCACTGTGTGGCGCCGGGCGTTTCGGATACGATTACCAGAACAGTCACGTCACCAAAGACAAGGCAGCTTTTGATCGAGCCATTGCCGCCATGCAAAAGGCCGACACCATCCGCTTCAATTCCGTTATCACCAACGAAGAGGCGTTGATGCTCCAAACGCTCAAAGAGAAGCAGGGGGTCAAACTGGTCAATCCCGAAGCACGAGCGCTCCAATCCTTCCTCCGGTATTATGGGGAGGCCTCAGGGCAGGGGATCTATCCGGATGATTTCAAAACAATCATGAAAGAGAGCGATTTTGTCATCACGGTCGGTACCAAACTCCGCAACGACAACCCCAACGTTCGCTACGTTTTCAACAACATTCAGAAGATGAATAAAGGTGCCGGCTTCTATTTCCATCCAGTGGGCGATACGTTGATTCCCACCTTTGGCAAAACGGTCGCGACGTTTGAACACAAACCGGGGGAAGAAGAGTTGGCGATGTATCTGATCCTCGATCTCTTCGCTGATCGTGATGCGTTGCCTGACTCGGTACGCAAGACGATCGAGGGATACCATGAGTCCCGCACCAAAACCGTTACCGAAAAAGTGATGGAATCGGTCACCACCACCGAAGTGGACAAAGAGACCGGTGAAGAGAAAGAGGTCACCAAAAAGGTGCCGAAAAACGTCGAAAAAGAGATTGAATACGACCACAATGGCCTCGTAGAAGCCCTCGGAGGTGAGGCAGAAAACTTCGGGGATCTCTTTGATAAGATGATGAAGAAAAAAGAGTCGTTTGCCTTAATCCTCGGTGAAGACCTCTATTTCCATCCCCGCGCTGAAAATCTGGCACGACTGGCGGCACTTGTTGAGACAGCGTGCGACATGAAGCTGGCAATGGTTCCCCCCAGGAGCAACTCATTGGGGGTCGCGTTGATCTGTGATCTCGATCCCGAAGTAGAGGGTTATGTCGTCGGATACAATGAGCCCGGTGACTTTGCCCTTTCGGCCTTGGGTACGGGTGATCTCGATATGCCCGCACTCAACCAGCAGGAAGGGACACTGACCAACATGAACAAGCGGGTCGTTCCCACCAATGCGGCCATCGAATACGGCGGATATGAGCTCAATGATCTGATGAACGGTCTGGGGCTGGGGAAAACATTGACCGTAGACTGGACAGCATCGCTGCCTGCCGATCGTGGATTCCAGGCGATCGACTTTGACGCCCTTCCCAACGGCTACACCAATGATGGGCAGGAGTACCGGGGGTATGCATTGGACGTTCCTGTGGTTCAGAAGAGTGAGAGCGAAATCGAGTCATTTGACGAGGGCATCATCTTTGAAGGTGAAATTGCCTACCGCTGCAATCCTCAGCGACAGTTCAATGACTTTACGAATAAATCGCATCAGATTTTTGAAGCGTTTGCTCTCTACGCCTCACCGGAACGTGCCGAAGAACTGGGCAAGCGCGTCACTGTAGAGTTTACCGGTGGATCATTGGAGCTCGATGTGGTTGCCGAGGAGCGTATTGCCGGCGACATTGTCGAAATTCCTGATTTCTTAAGCGACAAAAACATATATGCGCTGTTTGGTGATAACCGATACGCGACAGTAACATTACGAAAGGGTTCATGATGGAAGTAACATATTTGGGCGTCATTATCAAGGCGATCCTGATCCTGGCGATCATCTCGGCGATTGCCGGGTTTGGTACCTACATTGAGCGGAAAGTGCTGGCATTCATGCAGCGTCGTCTCGGGCCGATGAATGTCGGACCGTACGGTTTGCTCCAGATCGCAGCGGACGGGATCAAACTCTTCACCAAAGAAGACTTTATCCCCCAAAATGCCAACAAGATGATCTTTATGGTGGCGCCGATCATCACCGCCGCAACGGCATTTATTGCCCTCTCGGCTGTACCGGTGTTTCCGGATTTCACGATTTTTGGGATTTTTGTCCCGTCAATCGCAGCGGATGTCAATATCGGGATCCTCTTTGTCCTCGGGATGATGGCAGCCGGACTCTACGGTCCCTTGCTGGCGGGGATGTCCCAGGCCAACAAATGGGGATTGATCGGTGCCGCGCGTACCGCAGCTCAATTTATCAGTTACGAAGTGGTCACCGGGTTGTCACTGCTCGCACCGATCATGATGGTCGGTTCCCTCTCCCTGATCGATTTCAACCACTACAATGAAACCCATCCCTGGATGGTATTCATGCAGCCGTTGGCGTTTGTCCTTTTCCTGATCGCCGGATTTGCCGAGACCAACCGTACGCCGTTTGATCTGCTGGAGAATGAAGCGGAGATCATCGCCGGATATGCGACCGAATACAGTGGGATGCGCTGGGGGATGTTCTTCATCGGAGAATATGCCAATATGATTACCGTCGCGGTACTGGCCTCCATTATCTTCCTCGGTGGTTATACGGATCTGTGGTTTATCCCGGGGTGGCTGGCGATCATCCTCAAAATTGCTTTCATGTTTTTCCTGATGTTGTGGGTGCGGGCTTCCTGGCCACACGTACGACCGGATCAGTTCATGTGGCTGGCGTGGAAAGTTTTGATGCCGTTGGCAGTTATCAATGTCGTCATCACCGGCATCGTGATCATGGTATAAGGAGAGTCGATGAGTTTAGAACAATTTAAAAACCGCAATGTCGGAACCCAGAACTATCGGATGCTCGATCTCGACCCGACGCCGGTTACCGGGTGGGGTAAGTTCAAGCAAGTGGTACGCCGGAGCTTGAGTCTTGAATTATTAGTCGGGCTCAAAGTCACCCTGCGCGAAATGATCAAAGCGCTGTTCTTCGGCAAGATGCACACCACCAAATACCCGTTTGAGAAGTTGCCAATCGGACCACGCTATCGTGCGATCCATGAGATGAAACGTTTACTTGAAAGCGGTCACTACCGCTGCATCGGCTGTGGACTCTGTGAAAAAATTTGCCCCGCCGATGCGATCCGGATGGATACCCATTACGGAGAGAATCAACGCAAAGAGGTGAGTGAGTACACGATCAATTTCGGGCGCTGTATCTTCTGCGGGTATTGTGCGGAAGTGTGTCCGGAGCTGGCGATTGTCCATGGAGGACGTTATGAAACGGCCAGCGAACAGCGGGCGAGTTTCTCTCTGTTTGACGACATGCTCACCCCGATTGATCAGTTGAAAAACCAGAAAGAGTTCCCCGGGTACGGGTCGGTCTCCGTCCAGGCGGATAAAAACATCAAAAAAACGCCGTTGGCTTATTAAGGAGAGGATGATGATAACGTTTGCTTTTTATCTGTTTGCCGTTTTGATCACCGGATTGTTTCTGGTGACCGTGATGAGCAAAAATGTTCTCTACGCCATGACGTCTCTGGCGGCAGGGATGGTGTTGATCTCAGGTCTGTTTTTTATCCTTGGGGCTGATTTCCTCGGCGTGGTTCAATTGATTGTCTATGTCGGCGCCGTTATGGCGGTTTACGCGTTTGCGATGATGTTCTTTGACCTCTCCCGTGACGTGGAAGAGCGCCACGACAAGCCCTGGTTGATTTTTCTCCTTGGTGGCGGCATTGCCTTGACGCTGGTGGTGATGTTCGCGGCTCCCATTATGGGAGAGGCTGTCCATGCTATCTATCCCCCCGTGGCAGGGGCGACGAATCCACAGGCAGTAGGATTGGTGCTTTTCACCAAATACCTGTTGCCGTTTGAAGTCGCTTCAGTCATGTTGCTGGTGGCTATGATCGCCGGAATTATTCTTGCGGGCAAGAAGATGGAGATCAGTCTCTCTGCTATGGATGAAGATATTTTACCCGACACAAAGGAGAATGCATGATCACGCTGAACCACTATTTGATACTTTCCGGTCTCCTCTTTGCCATTGGATTGGTGGGGGTGGTACGCCGTAAAAACCTGCTGATGCTCTTTTTTGCGACAGAGATCATGCTCAATGCTGCCAATCTGGCGTTTGCGGCAACTTCGAGTTATTACCATGACTTGACGGGGCAAATGTTTGCCTTCTTTATCATTGCGGTTGCCGCAAGTGAAGTGGCGGTAGGGCTGGGCTTGCTGATCCTGCTGTACAAGAAATACGGCTCGATCAACTTAGATGACTTTACGATCATGAAGGGGTAGAGATGGAAAATTACGTTTACATAGCCTTGTTTGCGCCGCTGGCGGGATCGCTGTTTGCCGCCCTGTTTTCGCAACGCCCCAAAGCGCTGGTTACCGGCGTGGTGACATCCACGCTGCTGTTTATCTCTTTCGTTGCCTCTGTGATTCTGCTCAACCACGTCCATCATGAGGGTGCTGTGCACGTGACCCTGATGGATTGGATCAGTGCGGGGGATATGTCGATCCCGTTCGGATTCAATATTGATCAGGTAACCGCCGTCATGATGACCGTAGTCACGTTGGTCTCGACGGTGGTACACGTCTACTCCAACGGTTACATGGATCACGACAAGAGCTTCAACCGTTTTTTCTCATACCTTTCTGCCTTTGTCTTCTCGATGATGGTACTGGTGATGAGCGACAACTTCCTCGGCCTCTTCATCGGCTGGGAAGGGGTGGGGGTCTGTTCATGGCTCCTGATCGGCTTTTGGTATCACAAAGCCGACGTCACCCGTGACGTCAACCCTTCGATCTCCCCCTCCTGGGCGGCCAACGAAGCGTTTATCATGAACCGGATCGCCGACCTCGGAATGTTGGTAGGGATCTTCTTGATTTACTGGAACATCGGCTCTCTACAGTATGCAGATGTTTTTGCGGCAGTGCCGGGTATGCATCATGGGATGCTGGTGACTATCGGCATCTTCCTCTTTATCGGAGCCATGGGTAAGTCGGCGCAATTCCCGCTCCACACCTGGCTGGCGGATGCGATGGAAGGCCCTACACCGGTCTCGGCTTTGATCCACGCAGCAACCATGGTTACGGCTGGTGTCTATCTCGTTATCCGGGCCAATCCCCTCTATTCGGCCATTCCGGAGGTAAGTTATTTCATCGCCGTACTCGGAACATTTGTCGCGATCTTCGCTGCGTCGATGGCACTGGTCAACCGGGATCTCAAGCGGATCATCGCCTACTCGACCCTCTCACAGCTGGGCTATATGTTTGCGGCGGCCGGCCTGGGCGCCTACTGGGTGGCACTGTTTCACCTTGCTGCCCACGCATTCTTCAAAGCCCTCCTCTTCCTCGGCGCCGGTAACGTCATGCACGCCATGGACGATGAACTCGACATCTTTAAAATGGGTGGATTGAAAAAAGCGATGCGCTGGACGTATCTCTACATGGGCTTGGCTTCCCTTGCCCTGGCCGGAATCTGGCCGCTGGCAGGATTTTTCTCCAAGGATACGATCCTCGAGGCGGCGTTCAATGAACACACGTACGGGATCTGGTTGGTACTCTGGTTTACCGCCGGGTTGACCGCCTTTTACAGTTTCCGCCAGGTCTTCCTCACCTTTGCCGGTGATGAGCGCTACAAGCCGCTGGGATTTCATCCGCACGAAGTGCAGAAGTACGTTCTCTGGGCTCTCTCTCCTCTGGCCATTCTGGCTGTTGTTTTCGGTTGGTTCAAAGAGCCGTTCATGGAATTTGTCACACAGTTCCTTCCCGCCTATGAGATGAGTGAGCATACGGAGCATAACGTCGTGATCTTGACCGTGGTGACGACGGCCATTGCTCTTGGCGGTATCATTTTTGCCTGGATGCGCTATTACAAGGGACTCAAGCGCGATGAAAAAATCGAGCAGAGTCTTCCGTATCGGATCCTCTCAAACCAATACTATATTCCCATTCTCTATGAGAGAGTTTTCAGCAAACCCTATGCAGCCCTCTCCAAAGTCTTCTGGGAGGATGTCGACCAGCAGGTGGTCGATGCGACCGTCGACGGTATCGCTTCGGTGATACAGGAGAGCGGAGATTCAAGCCGCAAAATACAGACAGGAAACCTGTCCGATTATCTCAAGCTTATGAGTGGTGGTGCACTGGTTCTGGTTGCACTGGTTCTCTTCGCTGCGATGCAAAATTAAGGAGCCAATAATGAACGATATTTTAAGTGTATTGATCTTCTTTCCGTTGATCGCCGGGATACTGGGGTTGGTCGTGACGGAAAAAAGTATCCGTGCTTACGGGATCAGCGTCGCGGCGGTTGAATTTATCCTTTCGCTCTGGATGTGGTTTGTGTTTGACCCGGCCAATGCCGGGATGCAGTTTGTCAAACGTATTGCCGTCGTACCGGACTTTGGCATCAGCTACTATGTCGGAGTGGACGGGATCAGCCTTTTCATTGTCATTATGGCGACGTTGATGACCTTGATTGGTATTATCGCCCTCAACATTAAGAAAGACCTCAAAAACATGATCCTCACATTGCTCTTTCTTGAAGTGGCCATGGTGGGAGTCTTTGTGTCGCTCGATGCCGTGATCTTCTACCTTTTCTGGGAGTTTTCGCTGGTACCGATGCTGTACATTATCGGTGCCTGGGGGGGAGAAAAGCGCCTCTATGCGGCGGTCAAGTTTTTCCTCTACACCTTTGCCGGGTCGTTGATCATGCTGGTGGGGATGCTGTACGTAGCGTATGTCTACCAGTCTGTGACCGGCAGCTGGAGTTTTGCCCTGACCGACTGGTACAGTCTGGTACTGCCGATCTCAGTCCAGAAGTGGCTTTTCTGGGCCTTCTTCCTTGGCTTTGCGATTAAAGTCCCGATGTTTCCGTTCCATACCTGGCTGCCGTATGCGCACGGTCAGGCACCGACCGTTGGTTCGGTGATTCTGGCGGCGGTTCTGCTTAAGATGGGAACCTACGGTTTCGTCCGGTTTTCCCTCCCGATGTTTCCGGATGCTTCGGTCATGTACATCACGCCCGTAGCGATCCTGGCTCTGATCATGATCGTCTACACGGCGATGGTGGCGTACGCTCAGAAGGATATGAAACAGGTGATCGCCTACTCGTCGGTTTCCCACATGGGGGTGATCATGCTCGGTATCTTTGCCATGAACGCCGAGGGGATCAGCGGATCAGTCTTTTTCATGCTCTCCCACGGGATCGTTTCCGGAGCACTCTTCCTTCTCGTCGGCGTGATTTATGATCGACGGCACACCAAATTGATGAGTGAATTCGGTGGTCTGGCATCGGTCATGCCCAATTACGCGTTGATTTTCGGGGTGATGTTGATGGCCTCGGTCGGCTTGCCGTTGACCATGGGCTTCGTCGGGGAGTATCTCTCGTTGGCCGGATTCTTCAAAATCTCTCCCGTCATGACGGCGATCGGGGGTACGTCGATCATCTTCGGTGCAGTCTACATGCTGAGCCTCTACAAGCGCTCTTTCTTTGGCCCCGTCACCCACGAAGCCAACAAAGCACTCAAGGATCTCGATGCCAAAGAGTTGACTGCACTCATTCCGCTGGTAGCGATCGTCATCTGGCTGGGTGTCTATCCCAAACCGATCCTGCAACCGATCGACAACAGTGTTAAAGCACTGGTGAGCTTCATGCACGAAAAAGCCCAGACCCCTGAGGCTAAAAACACCATTGTCGTCAGCAAAAGAACAAAGGAGGCACAGTAATGTTAGCGCCTATCTCAGTCAATTTGGCCTCGTTGAATTTTATCACGCTTTCACCGATGCTCATTGCCATTGCCGGTGCCCTCGGTATCCTGATCATTGATCTGGTCAAAAAAGACCTCGACAAGACCCTCTACGTCATTTTGACTATTCTGGTTTTGTTCGTGGACATGGGAGCAACCCTCGGGTTGACCCTGAACGAACGGGGCTTTTTCAACGTGATTATGATCGACGGGGTGACCATTCTCGGGGAATTGCTGATCATCATCGCTTCGATGCTGTTCATCCCGCTGGCACTCACCTCCAAGCGGTTTCATGAGTATTCGTATCCCGAATATTTTGCTCTCTTCCTGTTTATGATCGCCGGCTTTCAGTTCATGGTTGCCTCGGACAACCTCATTATGATCTTTGTAGGGCTGGAGACGGCGTCACTGGCTCTCTACACCATGATTGCGCTTCACAACACCGTCGGCTCCCATGAAGCGGCCATCAAATACTTTACCATGGGAGCATTGGCTGCCGGATTCTTCGTCATGGGTTCTGCCGTGATTTATGCCGTGACAGGCTCGGTCGAACTGTATGACATTGCCAAAGTACTTCAGGAGCGGATGGGGGAACCAGGGATGATGGTACCCATCATCGGAGGTGCCATGATGTTGATCGTAGCGATCGGGTTCAAAGTCTCCCTCTTCCCTTTCCACACATGGACGCCGGATGTCTATGAAGGGGCAGCAGCACCTATGGCCGGATACATGTCGATCGTTCCCAAGATTGCAATGATGATTGTTGCGATCCGTGTGCTGGGAATGTACATCGATCTCGGGGTCGAAACCGTACGCAATGTCGTGATCGCCATGGCGGTCATTACCATGACTCTCTCCAACATGATGGCGCTGGTGCAGGATGATGTCAAGCGGATGCTGGCGTACAGTTCCATCTCCCATGCCGGATTTGTCATGGCAGCTATTGCCCTCGATACCACCAAGGCCAACAGCAGTATTTTCCTCTACTACACGCTGTTCCTCTTTACGAATCTCGGCGCCTTCACCTTGCTCTGGATCAGTCGCCACAAAGACAAGACACACCATGCCCGCTACCACCATCCTTACGTAAAATTTGCCGGGATGATCCACATCGAGCCGGTTGCGGCCGTGATCATGGCGATCTTCATGCTCTCCCTGACCGGGGTACCCCCTTTCAGCCTCTTCTGGGGTAAGATGTATGTCATCAGTGCGACAGTAGATGCCGGGTACATCTGGCTGGCGATCATCATGGGGCTCAACAGCGCCATTGCCGCTTATTACTATTTGAAACTGATCGTCTACATGTTCCTCATGCCGGCAGCGGATCGGGCA
>Ga0256831_1002212_pt1 | contig 10229 bp, 8 predicted proteins | sample 132544metaG_FD_189087 | JGI IMG/M metagenome (GOLD analysis project Ga0256831, IMG submission 189087) | Hydrothermal vent microbial communities from Lau Basin, Pacific Ocean - 132-544 | ecosystem: Environmental > Aquatic > Marine > Hydrothermal vents | place: Pacific Ocean: Lau Basin | collected...
ATTTATCTAAAACCTTTAATGCCAAGTTTAAGCAAATTAAAGGTGATAACTTACTGCATAAAAATTACCCTAGTCTTCATGCGGTAGGGCGAGCGAGCAAGCATGAACCACGTTTGATTCATTTAATATGGGGGGATAAGTCGCATCCCAAGGTAAGTTTAGTGGGTAAGGGGGTTTGTTTTGATACAGGTGGGTTGGATCTAAAACCTGCACAGTTTATGCGCTTTATGAAAAAGGATATGGGCGGTGCAGCGCATGTATTGGGCATGGCGCAATTAATAATGACGCTGGAGTTACCAATTCGTATGGAAGTTTTGCTTGCTGCTGCCGATAATGCCATTTCTGATGATGCTTTTCGCCCAGGGGATGTTCTGCAAACACGCGCAGGAAAAACGGTGGAAATAGACAATACCGATGCTGAAGGGCGCTTGGTTTTATGTGATGCACTGACTAAAGCGGGTGAGAGTAACCCTGATTTAATTATTGATTTCGCAACATTAACGGGTGCAGCTCGCGTTGCTGTTGGTACAGAAATACCTGCATTTTTTACCAATAATGCGTCACTGACTGAGGAGATCAATCAGGCATCGGCTCAAGCCGATGAGCTGGTATGGCAGCTACCAATGCATAAGCCATACCGCACTTATTTAGACAGTGATATAGCGGATTTATTAAACAGTTCACCACAGGGCTACGGTGGCGCAATTACAGCAGCTTTATATTTAAACGAATTTATAGATGAAAACACACACTGGGCGCATTTCGATATGATGGCATGGAATAATCGTCATCGTCCAGGTCGACCAAAAGGGGGAGAAGCAATGGGATTATTAGCCGTTTTCCAGTTATTGGAAAATAGATATGTTAGTTAAGTGTCTTTCTGGCTGATGAAAAAAATATCAGCGATTGTCATTGTACTACTTTTATTACTGTTAGCGGTAACGGTAAACTATTCCTATTCACTAAGAAGCACGCCGAATGCGTTAGTCAATGGCGCTCGCTATGAGCCTGCCTCATGTTGGTTTAAACCTTCTTATTTTCCCCAAGGCTTGCAACCCAATGCATGGTTGTTTGGCTTTAAAATCAAGCGTATTGAATGCGGCTATCTAAACACTAGAAAAGAGCAGGGGGCATCACCGTTTCGCCTGCCAGTGGTGATTGTGCGGGATTCTTTATGGCGAAATAGCAAACATCCCATACTTAATCTTTCTGGCGGACCGGGCGCATCAGCGTGGCTTGATCAGGCTTCTATCAATAATTTCTGGCTACCAACCATTGATAAAAATAATTGGCAACATGATATCGTTTTATACGACTCAAGGGGAACAGGTCTAAGCCAGCCATCGCTACATTGTAATAATTTTTTTCAGGATTCCTTGAAGATTTTATCACGCAATTTAACACCTGAAAAAGAAGCAAAAGTAGAGTACTCCATGCTACAACAATGTTATCAGCGGCTTGTAGAAGATAAAACGAAATTAAGCGCATTGCGCCACCTTGGTACCATCAGGAGCGCTAATGATGTAGCCGATTTGGCAAGCTTGTTGAGGGTTGATGCATGGCATCTATACGGTACTTCTTATGGGACACGTTTGGCATTAGAAGTAGCTCGTACTTATCCTGATCACGTGGCTTCAATGATATTGGACTCAGTCTATCCACAAGAAATAGACGGCGAAGAAACCATGCCAGACCTTTATCTTGATGCGGTAGAGCGGATGATAAAAGCCTGTGAAGAGGAACCAACCTGTGCATTGCAATATTCAGAGCTACATAAAAAACTCTATACCATTCTGCGGCGCTTGCGAGACAAACCTATTACCTTGACGTTAGAGTATAACAGGCAGCCCGTTATATTTGTAATGACTCCCTCACGGTTTTTTTCGCTGCTCTATGATGCAGGCTATGATATTAATAGTGTCGTTACAGTGCCTAATGTTATTCAATCACTGTATGCTGATAACCGCGCCGCGCTGCGTTATCTGGCACAAGATTCGCTAAATATAATGCTCGATGAAACCTTTAGCAATCCTGTCTACATGGAGGTCGAGTGCAATGAAAATGAAATAAAAAACAGGCAGAGCTATATTGCTAATATTAATAAAAAATATTTGTATTATCCCACGCTAAGGCGTTGGCAATTAGCCACCATTAAAGACGATTTTTGTAATATCTGGGGGAAAGAAGAAAGTAGTGCTAGTTTTCATCAGCCCGTGGTATCCGATAAGCCAACGTTAATTTTAGCGGGTCAACTCGATAGCGCAACACCTGCGCAATGGAGTAAAGCCGTTGCCGCGCGCCTTCCCAACAGCGAATACCACCAGTTTCAAGCATCAGGTCATGCCGTTTTATACAATGTGTCTTGTGCAAAAGATATAGTGAGGCGCTTTCTTAACTCTGATGAAAATTACCCAGAAGGCTGTCAATCAGATAATCCTTATACGGATGGGCAACGGGCAGTGTGGAAAACACCTGATGTTGGGGATATATTTTAGTTGAGTACGCTTTAATCAATTAATTTTACAAATGATAATTAATTAGTTTTACTTATTAATGCTTTATTTATCATTTTGTTAGTTGTTTTCACTGTGTTCCTTGCATTAGTTGAAGAGCAAAAAACAGTTGAATGAAAATTTTCACTATTCGTTTTGTCAACTAAAAAAAGATAATATATATACTAGTTTAGGCTTGAGGTTTGGCTAGTATTAAGTGTATATTCAGCCTACAAAATAATTGTCTATCGGGTGAGTTGCTTTTGGGGTTGTTTATTTAGTGATCGGCGACTTAACCAGACGAAAAATTTATAACCAATGAGTCACTTGCATAAAATTAGCTAAAAACTAATCATTTTTGCAGGCTATATTTACAGACGGTATTGACATATAGCGCTTTAAAATAATTTAAAATACTAGATGTAGTTATTTTTCTGTAAGCAAATAGTTATGCAAGTGCCCTCAACGATCTTACTGCTTTAGTGATGTAGCATTTGGGTTTGCTTTTTTCATAATTTAAGATCGTATTTATCATATCTAGGTGGTTGAACAAAAATGTCAATGCTAGAAGCATATTTACCGATACTGATTTTTTTAGGGATCGGTTTTGGACTTGCAGCAGTTATGCTGATATTAGGCGCTTTGCTGGGTAAGAATAATCCTGATGAAGCGAAAAATTCTCCTTTTGAATGTGGCTTTGAAGCATTTGATGATGCGCGTATGAAGTTTGATGTACGTTACTATTTAGTCGCCATTCTCTTTATTATTTTCGATCTGGAAATAGCCTTCCTTTTTCCATGGGCAATTGTTCTGAATAAAATTGGTATTTTTGGCTTGGTTTCAATGGGTATTTTCTTGGGAATTCTTATTATTGGATTTATCTATGAGTGGAAAAAAGGAGCGTTAGAGTGGGAGTAGAAAGTAAAGGACTTCAGGAGTCTGGATTCTTAGCCACTTCTGCGGATAAAGTTATTAACTGGGCGCGTACTGGCTCCCTTTGGCCAATGACGTTTGGTTTGGCATGTTGTGCAGTTGAGATGATGCAGGCGGGTGCGTCGCGCTATGATATGGATCGCTTTGGCATCCTATTTCGTCCTAGTCCACGTCAATCTGACTTGATTATTGTTGCAGGTACATTGACTAATAAAATGGCACCTGCATTACGCAAAGTTTATGACCAAATGGCTGAACCACGCTGGGTAGTCTCAATGGGTTCATGTGCGAATGGTGGTGGTTATTATCACTATTCTTATGCGGTGGTACGCGGTTGTGATCGCGTTATCCCTGTTGATGTCTATATCCCTGGTTGCCCTCCTACAGCAGAGGCGTTGCTCTATGGCTTGATTCAATTGCAGAATAAAATCAAGCGTAGTAATACATTTGCACGCAAGGTGGAAGCTTAAAATGAGTAATTCAGTTTCTGATTTGCAAGCATTGCAAACTACCATAAACGATGCCTTGGGTGATGTGATTCAACATTCGCAGATTGCCTTTAAAGAATTGAATATCGAAATTGCAGCGGATGACCTTCTAAACGTAGCAACGGCATTACGTGATCAGCATGGCTTTGAAATGTTGATTGATCTTTGCGGTGTTGATTATCTAACCTATGGTGAGTCAGAGTGGGATGCCGAGGCGTCCAGCTTTAGTCGCGGTGTTAAACGCAAAAGTGATGATCTATTTGATTTTGATCAGAAATCTGCAACGGCTAGCTATGATGGCAAACGCTATGCAGTCGTTATCCACTTGCTTTCAGTCAAGAATAATAATCGCCTACGCCTTAAAATTTATTGTGATGATAATGATATGCCAACGGTAGCCTCATTAACAGATGTATGGAGTGGTGTGAACTGGTTTGAGCGTGAAGCATTTGATCTTTACGGTATTTTATTTACGAATCATCCTGATTTACGGCGTATTTTAACGGATTATGGCTTTGTAGGTCACCCCTTTAGAAAGGATTTTCCCTTGGAAGGGCAGGTTGAAATGCGCTATGACGATGAGACAAAACGTGTCATTTATGAGCCCGTTTCTATCGAACCTCGTGTTTGTACACCGCGTATTATTCGCGCAACAACAGCATCGGAGGCGAATGATTAATGCCTGAAATTCGCAACTACACTTTAAACTTTGGTCCCGCTCATCCCGCAGCGCATGGTGTATTACGCCTTGTACTAGAAATGGATGGCGAAGTGATTGAACGCGCTGATCCACATATTGGTTTACTCCATCGTGGCACAGAGAAATTAGCGGAAAGTAAGATCTATAACCACTCGATTGGTTATATGGATCGTCTCGACTATGTATCGATGATGTGTAATGAGCACGCCTATGTGATGGCAATCGAAAAGCTGATGGATGTCGATGTACCTATCCGAGCTCAGTATATTCGCGTCATGTTTGATGAAATTACCCGTATTCTTAACCATCTATTATGGATTGGTGCTCATGCGCTGGACGTTGGCGCAATGACCATGTTCCTCTATGCCTTTCGTGAACGTGAAGACTTAATGGATGTTTACGAAGCTGTTTCAGGTGCGCGCTTACATGCAACCTATTATCGTCCAGGTGGTGTCTATCGTGATTTGCCCGATACTATGCCAATGTTTGAGAAATCACGTTGGTATAGCGAAGCAGATGTTACCCGCTTAAATAAAAATCGTGGTGGAACCGTTCTTGATTTTATTGAAGATTTTACGGTACGTTTTCCTAAGTATGTGGATGAATATGAAACATTGCTAACAGATAACCGCATCTGGAAACAGCGTTTAGTTGATATTGGTATTGTGTCGCCAGAACGCGCATTGCAGTTGGGTTTAACAGGTGCAATGCTACGTGGTTCGGGGGTAGAATGGGATTTGCGCAAAAAGCAACCTTATGAAGTCTACGATAAAATAGATTTCGATATACCCGTGGGAACCAATGGTGATAGCTATGACCGCTATTTAGTACGCATTGAAGAGATGCGTCAATCCAATAAAATTATCAAGCAATGTGTGGATTGGCTGAATAAAAACCCAGGTCCAGTGATTTCAAATGATAGTAAAGTTGCGTTGCCTAAACGTACTGCGATGAAGTCGGATATGGAAGCACTAATTCATCACTTTAAAATAGCAACAGAAGGTTATTGTTTACCAGAAGGTGAGGCGTATGCGGCGATTGAACATCCTAAAGGTGAATTTGGGTGTTATATCGTGTCTGATGGGGCGAATAAACCCTATCGTTTAAAAATTCGCGCCCCTGGTTTCGCACATATGTCAGCGATGGATGAGCTAACCAAAGGTCATATGTTGGCAGATGTTGTCACCATTATTGGAACGATGGATATTGTATTTGGTGAGGTGGATCGATGAGTGAAACCAAGGTGGAAACGGTCAAAATACAGGATATGAGAAATGCATCAAAAGATGCAGCGGCTCTATTAACGCAGCACGAACGCGATGATATTGATGCATGGTTAACACGTTATCCTGAAGATAAATCACAGTCAGCATTATTAGCCGCTTTACGTGCGGTGATGCATGAAGATCATTATGTCTCCAGAGAGAAAATGGACGCAGTAGCAGCGTATCTTGGCTTGCCCAATATAGCCGTTTATGAAGTTGCTAGTTTCTACTCCATGTTTGAGTTGGATGAGAAGTCTGCAGGACGGCACAGTATTTCTGTCTGTACCAATGTTTCTTGTATGCTAAATGGCTCAGATGAAATTGTGAGTTATATAGAATCAAAGCTTGGTATTAAAATGGGTGAAACAACTTCAGATGGAAAGTTCTTCTTTAAAGTAGAGGAGGAGTGTTTAGCCGCTTGTTGTGGTGCGCCCATGATGCAAGTGGATCATGTTTATTATGAAGGTCTTACGCTCGAAAGGGTGGATGAGATTTTGGATGGGTTGGAGTAAGGGCGATGGTTGATCAAGTTTGCTTCATAACAAAAAAATACGGTGATGAGGCGCATACATTAGAGAGCTACCTTAAAGAAGGTGGCTATGAAATGTGGCAGAAAATAATTAAAGAAGAAACCAGCCCTGATGATGTTATTGAGATTGTTAAAACATCGGGTCTGCGTGGACGTGGTGGGGCAGGTTTTCCCACAGGGCTAAAGTGGAGTTTTATGCCACGCAAAATGCCAGGGCAAAAATATATTGTTTGCAACTCAGATGAGTCTGAACCTGGTACCTGTAAAGACCGCGATATTTTACGTTTTAATCCACATGCTTTAGTTGAAGGGATGGCAATTGCAGGTTACTGCATTGGTGCCACCGTAGGTTATAACTATATGCGTGGCGAGTTTATGGATGAACCCTTTATTCGTTTTGAGCAGGCTGTCAAAGAAGCTTATGAAGCAGGGTATTTAGGTGAAAATATTCAAGACACTGGGGTTGATTTTGATTTGTATGGCTCGCTTGGTGCTGGAGCCTATATTTGTGGTGAAGAAACTGCTTTATTAGAATCTTTAGAAGGCAAAAAAGGACAGCCACGCTTTAAGCCGCCATTTCCAGCTAGTTATGGTTTATATGGTCGTCCAACCACCATTAATAACACTGAAACACTTTCTTCCATCCCTGTTATTTTGCGTCGAGGTGGTGAGTGGTTTAGAGATTTGGGGGTTGAAAACTCAGGTGGTGAAAAGCTATTTTCCATGTCAGGTCATTTAAACAACCCCGGTAATTTTGAAATACCCATGGGAACACCGTTTAGTGAGTTGTTAGAAATAGCGGGTGGTGTACGCAATGGCAATAAACTCAAAGCCATTATCCCAGGTGGTTCATCTGTTCCTGTTGTACCTGCCGATGTGGCAATGAAACTAACGATGGATTACGACACGATTCAAAAAGCGGGATCTTATTTAGGCTCAGGAGCAGTGATGGTGATTGATGAGACCACTGATATGGTGAAATTATTACGCCGTATTTCGCGCTTCTACTTTTCAGAGTCCTGCGGTCAATGTACGCCTTGTCGTGAAGGAACAGGTTGGCTATACCGCATTTTGACTCGCATTATTGATGGCAAAGGTACAATGGAAGATATTGATAACTTGAGTGATATTGCCCATAAAATTGAAGGTCGTACCATTTGTGCGTTAGGTGAAGCATCAGCAATGCCTGTGTGGAGTTTTGTAGAGCACTTTAGAGAAGAGTTTGTTTATTACGTTGAGCATGGTTGCTCAATGGTAAAGTCAGGATAATCAGATGAGTGAAAAGTTAATCACAATCGAAATCAATGCTAAAAAGCTTGAGGTTAAGCCTGACGCGATGTTAATTGAGGCTGCTGATGATGCAGGTATTCATATACCACGTTTTTGCTACCACAAAAAACTATCAATTGCGGCAAATTGTCGCATGTGCTTGGTTGAAGTTGAAAATGCACCAAAGCCAATGCCCGCTTGTGCAACGCCTGTTAATGATGGCATGAAAGCGTGGACACGTTCTAAAGATGCGTTAGCGGCACAAAAAGATAATATGGAGTTTTTACTGATTAATCATCCACTTGATTGTCCTATTTGTGATCAAGGTGGTGAGTGTGAACTGCAAGACTTAGCGGTTAGTACAGGCGGTAGCTCATCCAGCTTCCAAGAAATGAAGCGAGTAGTTGTTGATAAAGATATTGGTTCATTAATTGCGACTGAAATGACTCGCTGTATTCAATGTACTCGTTGTATTCGCTTTGGTGAAGAAATTGCAGGAATGCGTGAGATGGGCGCGACAGGGCGCGGTGATCGAATGGAAGTCGGGACATTTGTAGAAAAAAGCCTAACCTCTGAATTATCTGGCAATATTATTGATATTTGCCCCGTTGGTGCGCTAACCGATAAGCCTTCACGCTATACAGCACGTCCTTGGGATGTAGTGCAAACAGCTTCAATTGCCTCGCATGATAGTGTTGGTTCTAGTATCAATTTGCATACCTATAAGAATAAATTAATCCGCGTGGTTGCAGGTGAAAATGATGCAATCAATGAGTGCTGGATTTCTGATCGTGACCGCTTTAGCTATCAAGGGGTTTACGCAGAGGATCGTTTGCAAACGCCGATGATCAAAAAAGAGGGTGTTTGGAAAAAAATTGATTGGGCAGGTGCGCTGGACTCAGTGGCAGAACTAATTAATGCCATTGATAATGATCAGATTGGAGCTTTAGTTTCACCACGAGCAACCATTGAAGAGCAGTATTTATTACAAAAATTATTACGTGGAGTAGGGGTGAATAATATTGATCATCGTCTACGCCAAAGCGATTTTTATGATCAAGAGTTAGCGCCATTAGCTCCAACACTTGGGGTTAGTATTGCTGATTTAGAACAGCAAAATGCCGTTTTATTGGTTGGCTCTAATATTCGTAAAGAGCAACCGCTATTGAATCATCGTTTGCGCAAAGCCACTCTAAAGGGCGCGCAGATTATGACGGTTAATCCACGCGAGTATGAATTTAATTATGATACTGCATTTCAGTTAACAGGCAATGCAACTAGAATGCTGGAAAGGCTGGCAGGTATTGCTTTAGCCAGTGGTAATATTCCAGTGGCTTTGAATGATTTGGTTGAAGGCATAGAGCCAAGTGATGCTGAAAAGCAAATAGCAGACAATTTGAAGCAAGCTGAAAATGCGCTGGTTGTGACGGGTAATTTAGCCGTTTCGCATCCACAGTATTCCGTTTTGCGCGCTTTATCATTGACGATTGCTGAAAATACAGGCGCAAAATGTGGTTCATTAGTCGAGTCCGCTAACAGTGCAGGCGCATGGCTTGCAGGTGCTATACCACATCGTCAAGCGGCTGGTGAGAAAATTGATAAAGCAGGTAAAAGTGTTGGTGAAATGCTATCCGTTGCTTTAAAGATGGTTATCTTGTTAGATGTAGAACCAGAGTTTGATTGTGAAGATCCACAACAAGCAATATCAGCAATGAATAAGGCAGAATGTGTGGTTGCTATTACGCCCTATGCTAGTGAGTCGCTTAAATCCTATGCGGATATATTATTACCATCGGCAAGTTTTGCAGAAACCTCAGGGTCATTTGTTAATGCGGAAGGCAGTTGGCAAAGTTTCACAGGCGCAGTGCCACCGTTGGGTGATGCGCGTCCTGCGTGGAAGGTTTTACGTGTACTAGGAAATGTTCTAGAAGTCGATGGTTTTGACTATGTGTCATCACAACAAGTACGTGATGAGTTACAGCAAGCAATCAATGCGGTTGGTGATGGCGATAAGGCTGGGACAGAGCTAATGCAGCTTTACCAAAGGCAAAAAGTTGGTAATGGCTTGCAGAGAATTTCTGAAGTTGCCCTGTACTGTACTGATTCATTAGTTAGAAGAGCCTCCGCTCTACATAATAGTGATAATGACGAAGCAACGGTGCGATTGCATCTCAATGATGCTGAAAGATTGGGTTTGCAGACAGGTGCAGACATTAGCATACAGCAAGATAATGCAACCGCTTCGGCAAAAGTCATTGTTGATAGTATGGTTCCAGAAGGATGTGTTTTGATTCCAGAGGGGACAGAGTTATCCGCTGGTTTAGGTGCTTCTTATGGGTCGATTAAGGTTAGTGTGGTTTAGATTCAGATCAGAAAGTGGGCTACCAACTTAAGGCGGGACAAGTAAAGCCATAGCAAACAACCCATACCCTTCGACAAGCTCAGGGAACTAGCCCTTCGGTAGACTCAGGACACCGCTTCCTGAGCTTGTCGGAGGGTATGGGTGAATAGCAGAAACATGAACTGTCCCGCCTTAAACTAGTAGCTAGAAAG
>Ga0256831_1002213_pt1 | contig 10225 bp, 9 predicted proteins | sample 132544metaG_FD_189087 | JGI IMG/M metagenome (GOLD analysis project Ga0256831, IMG submission 189087) | Hydrothermal vent microbial communities from Lau Basin, Pacific Ocean - 132-544 | ecosystem: Environmental > Aquatic > Marine > Hydrothermal vents | place: Pacific Ocean: Lau Basin | collected...
TGTAGATTTACGGGTTTATATATCTCTCGGTTATCATTAAGGTGGAGCCCGTCTTTTTAGAGTGTATCTTTTCTAGATTATTCGAGTAATACGTACATACTTAATACATAACTACCCTTAAAAGTCAAGGTACAGTTTTAAGGGAACCCTACTATTCGATATATTAGAACCCCATGGGTGGCAGGATTGGCCAGGCAGAACGGCGGAATCCTCTCAAGGAAGATACAGAGGCTGGGGGCTTCTTCCCTAATAGTGACTCTGCCCAAAGACTGGGCCCGGAGGAATGGGGTAAAAGTAGGAGATATACTCAAAATATACGATGGCGGTGATAAATTAATAATCGCTCCAGACGGCAAGGTTCCCAAAATTTCCTTGAAGATGAACTTATCACATTATAACGTGGAAAAGCATGCTCCTCGCCTCGTGTTGTGCTCCTATACCTTCGGCTACGATGAATTAATCTATTATTCTAGTAAAAATATTAAGGAAAATATAATTGAAAGGCTTCGGAAGGTAGAGGCAATGCTAGAAGGTGTTAAAATGAATGTAATACACAGGCATACGATCCACGTTGTCTTTAACTATAATAACGATAACGTCTTTGACATAATGATCGAGTATGGAAGGAGCATTAGCAGAGTCCTAAACAAGCTAAGCGGCTTCCTCGACGGAAACGTTGTCTATACAAAGGAAGAGTTAGACAAAGAGTATGCTATACTCCAGGCAACTAATTACAAGCTGCTGCGAGCGGCCAACAAGGCCCATGTAATAGACATGCACCAGGACCGTCAAGCTAGATACATAGCTAGTGCGAGCGACCTAATCGGACTAGTAAACGACTCGGTCTACAAGCTCGGCATAGACATACTCTACATGTCGGATCTCTTATCTGAGAGTGAGAAACAAAGGCTCTCGTTCCTCCTACAGGTCTTAGAGGTCGCAGTGTCAACAGTCGTAAACAGCATAAACCCGCCGAGCGTTAAGAAAGCAGAGGAATCCTACTGGAAGGTTAGGAGTATACTAGACTTGGAAGGGAACCTCAGGGAGGTAGTGGAGAACGATTCCCCAGCATTCGCATACCTATTAGCGAAAATAATAGATATAGCTAGGATTATAGAAATAGTAGAAAACGTGATACTGTGCCACGCCCTAATATCAAAATTCAACGAAGCCGAACGCGGAGAAAGCAGGTAAATTAGACCCTACCTCAAATCTTCTCAATGGTGAGCCGATGAAGTCGAACCTCGATGATCGAGCCGGGAACGGCGATGAGGAAACCCCGCATCGCAGAGGCCTCTACCTCATATACCACGACGATTTCCTACTCCACGATCCATCCCCGTACCCCCACCCAGAGAACCCGGAACGCCTACGAGTGGCCCGGAGAGCTCTCCTAGACTCCTGTGGACGCTCGATTGAAGCTATTACTCCTCCACGAAGAGATCCCGTCGAAGCCTACTCACTAGTGCATGATAGGGACTATATGCAAATAGTGCTTGAGGCCTCCAAGTCTCCTTCGCCCACCTGGATAGACCCCGACACCTATGTCTCGCCAGGGACCCCTAAGGCCCTAGCAAGGCTCGCTGGCGCTGTAGATGTAGCCGTAGATGCTGCCGTCGAGGGAGAGCTCGTCATTATCCTTGGAAGACCGCCTGGCCATCATGCTGGGAAGAAAGGGCCAGCTATGGGAGCGCCGACCCTCGGCTTCTGCATATTCAATACGGCCGCCTTAATTGCGAGGAGATTATCCGAGCATGGTAGAGTAGCAGTACTGGACTTCGACCTTCACCACGGGAATGGAACTCAAGAGATCCTATGGTGGGACAGTATCCTCCACGTCGATATCCACCAGGACCCGGCGACAATCTATCCCGGAACAGGCTACCCAGAGGATACAGGAGGGGTCAAGGGGAGCAAAGCGAATATCGTAGTGCCTCCGGGCTCCGGCGACGATATATACATAGACGCCGTAAGAGTCGCCCTAGATATCTTAGGGAGTTACAACCCTGATTATCTAGTTATCTCGGCAGGTTTCGACGCTTATATCGGGGATTTCGCATCCATGCGGGTAACCGAGCATACCTTCGCTCGGATAGGGCAAGGTATTAGGGATCTCTCGGTACCTGTAATCATAGTTTTGGAAGGAGGATATACTAGCGGTTTAACAAGAGGTCTCCCGGCGTTCGCATGCAGCCTAGTCGGAGGGAAATACGAGGTTTCGCGGGAGCCTACTGTTTCAAGTGAAAGGGCCTGGAGATCCTATAAGGCGTTTCTTTCAAGGCTCAATGAGGCTCTTCACGGCAGATGAGGCCTAGACTTATATTTTATTCCGATACATAGGATTTCTCGGTGTTTGAACGGTTGATCCTAAAGCCAGAAGAGCTAACGCCCCTAGTCGATAAGGCGTTAGCTCTGGGGGCATCGTATGGGGAGGCCGCCTTCCACAGGGTTAAAGGATTTCAAATAATCTTAATGAACGGGTCTCCTATTGCAGCGAGTTACACTCTCTCGGAAGGTGTCCGAGTTAGGGTTATCGCAGGGGGGTCCCTCGGGTTCTCTTCGACAGACTCTCTAGAAAAACATGATATCGTCAATGTGGTTGAGAAGGCTGTGAGGCATGCAAAGACAACCGCTAGTCTTGTTTCCAAGAGCGTTGAGATGAGCGATGAGAGGTTGGGTAGGGCTAGGTATGAGGCCTCTGCAAGGAAAGACCCGGAAGAACGCGGCGGCGAGGACTTATTCGAGCTCGCGGTCGAATTATACAAGTCTATCGACTTGAGTAGATACAAGATTAGCATTAACAGCTTCCTACTAGGCCTGTCGTATAGCATCGAGGAAAAGAGCCTGGCTACTAGCGATGGAGGCCTTATAGAATCAAGAATACCCAGGCTAGAGGTCTTCTATTCAATAACAGCATCCTCGGAGGGTAGTAGGGCTAACAGGTGGCAGCAGATAGGCGGCTCCGGAGGCTTAGAGCTAATAGACGAGCTGGGAGTTATACAAGCCGTCGAAGACGACTTGAGGAGCCTTGAACTATACCTTAGAAACGCGAAGACTCCGCCCAAGGGTAGGATGGACGTGGTACTAGGACCGGAAGTCGTCGGCCTAGCTATGCACGAGTCCATAGGCCATCCTAGCGAGGCGGATAGAGTTCTGGGGCGCGAGGCGGCTCAAGCAGGCCTCAGTTATAGGAGGAGGATCAAGCAGGGTGAGAAAATAGGCTCCGACCTAGTTACCGTAATAGACGATCCGACCATCCCGGGCAGTTATGGATTCTACCTCTATGACGATGAGGCAGTGCCAGCTAGGCCCCGGTATCTCATACTTAGAGGAGTGCTATACGAGTACCTTCACAATCGTGAGACAGCCGCAATTATGGGGACTCATAGTAATGGCTCCGCTCGGGCGATGGAATGGTGGAGCGAGCCTATCATTAGAATGGCTAACACCTACATGGCCCCAGGGGATTATAGTCTCGAGGAGTTAATCGAGGATGTCAAGGATGGTGTTTACATTAAGAAATTCATGGAATGGAACATTGATGATTATAGATGGGTAGCTCGCTACGTTGGATTCGAAGCCTATAGAATAAAGAATGGCCGCCTAGAGGAGCCGGTGAGAAACCCTGCACTCGAGGTGAATACTCGAGAGTTTTTCTCAAGTATCGACGCCGTGGGGAACGACCTTCGCTTCTACGCCGGGACTTGTGGTAAGGGGGAACCAGCGCAGGGAGTCCCAGTGTGGATGGGTGGCCCTAGTATTAGGCTTAGGGGGGTGATGATAAAGTGACGTTATGGGAGCTAGCTGAGGCTTCTGCGAGAACCCTTAAGGATCGTTTCGAGGAGTACGAGGTAATAGTTGTAAACGAAAGGGAAATAATGTTAAAACTAGCCAATGGAGAGCCTAGCGTGACGCAATCATGGAATAGGTACACTATCACTGTCTACGTCACGAAGAATGGAAAGATTTTCCAGACATCACTAAGCTCGACTAGTCCAGGAGAAGTCTTAGAGAAACTTGACACTATCCTCGCAACACTCGCACCTTCACCCCTCTATGCCCCACTACCAGAGCCGACCGGGCGAGACTACGAGAATACTGACGAGAGAATTATTGAAATAGTCGATAGCGGAGACCTGAGCAGGATCTCTGAAGACCTAGAACTAGACCAGGCTGGGAACTGGGCTGGAACAATAAGGCTAGCGAGCGAGGAAAGAGTACTAGTAAACAGTAATAATGCCAGCCTACATGGTAAGAAAACCTTGTTCAACGGCTACATGAGAGTCTTCGCCGACGAAGATTCAAGCGGCCAGTGGAGCTGGACATCAACCATGTACAGGCCGGACATAGCTAAGAAAGCGGTGGGAGCCGCGGCAAGGCTCGCGGAGGAGTGCTCTAGCCTGCCTAAGAGAAAGATCGAATCGGGGAACTATAGGGTCCTCCTGTCTCCGATGGTTGCAGGAAACCTTCTAGAAATAGTTGCAAGATCCGCTAGCGGGGGAGCCATGCTATTCGGCTTCAGCTTCTTCAAGAAGGAGGATCTCGAAGCGACAGTAGCTTCCGAGAAGTTAACTCTCTATGATAAGCCGCGCGAAAAGGAGCTTCCAGGCTACTCGCTATTCGATGACGAGGGGGTAGCGACAAGGGATAAACCTGTTATCGAGAAGGGAGTCTTGAAAAACATACTGCACAACTCGAAGACAGCGAAACTATTCGGAGCCGAAACTACGGGTAATGCCGGGCTCCTCATGCCGGAACCATTCAACCTAGACGTTGCATCCGGCGATCTAAAAGACGATGAAATGCTAGAAGCCCTAGGAGACGGCATATACATTACTAACAACTGGTACACTAGGTTCCAGAACTACCCGGAAGGCCTCTTCTCAACAGTAGCCAGAGACGCAGTAATCATAGTAGAGGGAGGGAAACCTGTTGGCTGTACTAGTCGGGTGCGAATAGCTGATTCCATGAAAAGGCTGCTAAGCAATATTGAGGGCGTTGGAGCCACGCTCTGGCAGATCCAGTGGTGGGAGGTCTCCACTCCCACAAGGCTACCCCACCTACTAGTATCTAGTGCTAGAATAACCAGCGAGTAACTACACACTTTTCTCCTCCACATGCACCCAATAGGCTAATCGAGGAGCAGGAATGGTATTAGACGGTGTTAGAAAAGCAGTAACAAAGTTCCTGAAAGGCGGAGGCACCTATGAGAAGGCGGTTCAAGAGTTTATACGAGACCTCCAGAGAGAACTGATAAAGTCGGACGTCAACGTAAAACTAGTCTTCGACCTGACAAAGAGGATAAAAGAGAGAGCCCAGAAGGAGGCACCCCCTCCAGGAGCCAGCAGGCGAGAATGGTTCATCAAAATAGTATACGAGGAGTTATCCAAGCTCTTCGGCGGCGACAAGAAGCCCCAAATACTACCCCCAAAGACTCCCTGGATTATTCTACTCGTAGGAGTACAGGGCAGCGGTAAGACCACGACAGCGGGGAAGCTAGCCTACTACTATACACGGCGGGGATACAAGGTAGCCCTAATCTCCACAGACACTTATAGGCCGGGAGCCAAGGACCAGTTGAAAACGCTAGCCGACCAAGCAGGAGCAATATTCTATGGAGAGGATAAGGGGGACCCCGCCAAAATTGCAGAGAAAGGGGTGAGATACGCCCTCGATAGAGGAGCCGAGATAATAATTGTGGATACCGCCGGGCGCCACGGCTTCGGAAGCGAAGAAGCGCTCCTCCGCGAGATGAAGCAAATAGCTGACGCGGTTAAACCAGACGAAGTAATACTGGTTATCGACGCCGCAATAGGGCAAAAAGCCTACGACCTAGCTAAAAGGTTCCACGAGTCAACACCCGTAGGATCCCTCATAGTAACCAAAATGGACGGCACGGCGCGCGGAGGAGGAGTACTCTCAGCCGCGGCTGCTACGGGAGCTACTGTAAAATTCATTGGTACAGGGGAGAAGATCGACGAACTAGAACCTTTCCGCCCAACAAGGTTCGTCGGCCGAATACTCGGCATGGGCGACATAGAGTCACTCCTAGAAAAACTGAAGAGTCTTGAAGAAGCCGAAGAGCTAGAGAAGGCTGCAGAGGACATATTGAAAGGCAAAATAAATATGAGAATAATCTACAGGCAGCTGAAGAGTATGAGAAAAATGGGGCCTCTCTCAAAGGTTCTCCAAATGCTCCCGGGCTTCGGCCTAATAGCGAAGCTCGACGATAATACCGCTAGGCTAGGGGAGGAGAAGATAAAGAAGTGGCTCGCTATTATCGAGAGTATGACTTATGAGGAACTAGACAAGCCCGAGATAATAGATAGGAGTAGGATGAGGAGAATAGCCATAGGCTCAGGGACCACGACTGAAGACGTGAGAGAGCTACTCGCATACTACAAGAATCTTAAAGTGATGATGAAAAGGATAAGGAGGGATAGAAGGCTTCTAAGAAGGCTGGGGCTAACATGACGCTATACGAGGTCGACAGGTACAAGCGGATACTCCTATACCCCGACCCCAGAAACACTTACGATACCGCCAGGTTCCTAGTCTACTCCCTCCTCATAAGCAATAATGCAAGGAGAGACACACTAGCCCAAGTCAGGGTAGGAGCCAAGTGGATCATTGCACCGGGCGACAAGATCCGCCACCTACGGCCAGATGCCGACACAAGTGAGGGGTGGGTCCGTGCAGTCCTCCGGGGCAAGAGACTAGGAGCGCTCCTCTCCGAGAATCCGCTAATCCCCGAAAAAGGTGCGAGAATCGAGATTAGGCATGCACGCACTGGTCCCCAGAAGCTAGATATCACGGGAATAAAGCCTCCCGTAATCGTCTGCCTACACCGCGGCGCCGAATGCGGGCTGAGAGGAGCCCTATTATTCGAGGTTCATGATTGGGGGGTATGGAGGACCGCTGTTATATTAAATATTATTTTAGATAGGATTTGGTCTGGCCTGCCTCCCGTGAGGTGCTAGGCGCTCCTCTCCCTTACCCGGATAATCTTCGGCCTACCCATTATCAGCCAGTATTCAACCGTGACTCCTGGCTGTAGTTTTTCGAGAAGGTTGGGGTCATCGCTGGGCTTCTCGACTTCGAACGTGTCGTAGGTTTCTAAATCCATGATTTGTAGCATGTCGCCCATATCAGCGAGTATCTGGCCCAGCCTCTTCTCGATAATCGGGACCTGTACACGAGTATCCACTGGGGCGACTAGGGTCTTCTTCTGCCCGCTGAAGATGCCGATAGCGACTACATGCGCTTTAGCGCTTCCATGCTTACCCGTCTTTGCCCTCGAGATCTCCACGATCCTGCAAGGCTCGCCGTCAATCACGATGTAGCTACCCTTCTTAAGCTCACCAAGGGTTGCATAGTTCACGCTCACGCTTAGACACCCTCTAGTTGAGCCGGAGAACACGCCCTTATAAAGCCTGGGGGCTCGGTGAACGAGCAGTCATCATTACCGGTTCGAAGGCTCTAGTTCCCGGGTTCCGCCTCACAGCCCCCAGCATTATTATCCTACATCTATCAACGGTTATTATCGAGTTAGGGATTAACATGTAATCGGTGCCCCTTGTTATGAATAACATTTTTGACTCAGAGGATATACGTGTCCTGCGTAATAGTGTTAGAGAATTCGGCGAGAAATATCTTGCACCCGTAGCCGTCAGGATAGACCGCGAGAACACAGTCCCGGATGACGTTATCAGGGCGGCAGCTGAGATGGGCTACTTCGCCCTTAGAGTCCCCGAGGATTATGGGGGGCCAGGCCTCTCAACCCTAGAGAGCGCAGTAGTGGTAGAGGAGCTCGCCCGGTATAGTAGCGCAGTGTCAATCATGGCCACCGTATCGGGGACAATGGTAGCTTACCCCCTAGTCCACTACGCTAACGATGAATTAAAACGCGAATACTTAGAGCGCCTCGCAAGCGGCGAGATAGGAGCCTTCGCTCTAACAGAGCCCTGCTGCGGCACTGACGCGGCCGCCGTAACGACTAGGGCTGTCCTAGACGGTGACGAGTGGGTTATAAACGGGAGGAAGACCTTCATAACCAACTCGCCATATGCAAGCTTCTTCCTAGTGGCAGCGAGGACTGGAAAACCGGAGGATAGGCATAGAGGCGTCTCCCTGTTCGTTGTGGACAAGTCCAACTGCATCGAGGTATCCAAGCTCGAAATGATGGGCTACCGGGGTAGCGGGACGAGCGAAGTCGTATTCGAGGGTTGTAGGGTACCAAAACAGAACCTAGTGGGAGAGGTGAATAAGGGCTTCAAAATAGTAATGGACGCCCTCAACGAGGGAAGAATAATAACGGCGGCTACTGGGCTAGGCGTAATGCAAGCAGCCTTCGACGAGGCCTTAAACTACGCCAAACAGAGAGAATCCATGGGCAAACCGCTGGTTGAGCACCAAATGGTCCAATACATGCTAGCCGAGATGAAGCTACGCCTAGAGGCTGCTAGAACCCTAATCTATACCGCCGCTGTCAAAGTGGACAATGGCGATGACGACTACCCGATGTGGAGTAGCATTGCTAAACTAGCTGCGGCGAAGTGGGGCGTCGACCTAGTCAGGATGGCTATGCAAGTCCTGGGAGGCATAGGCTATAGTAAAGAGAGCCCCGTTGAAAGACACTACCGAGACATCAAAATGATCGAGATAGGCGATGGCACAAACGAAGTACAGAGAATGGTAATTGTGAAGGCCCTACTAGGAAAAGTGAGGGCTCCACGGAGATAGCCTAGCTTTTCCTCCTCGCAACCCTCCCCTTAATGCTTAGTGTGCAATATTTTCTAAACGGGCATCCTTCGCAGGAGCATCGCCGGGTCTTAGGCTGGATTATCTTCACTAGTCCCTGGGCGGCTAGAGTGTAATATATGAGCCTGGCTTCGTCCTCGGTGATTCCTAGCCTGATAGCGGCTTCTTTTAGCGTGTATCCGCGCCTAAGGTACTCTAGGAGTTCCTCTAGGCGGCCTTTAACGCGTTTATTCACGGTTTAAGCACCTGCGAGTAAAGCCGCTATATGGTATGTTATCGTGGCGAAGACTATAGCTACGAGTATTGAGTAAGCCGCATATCCTAGGACCGGCTTCCATGACTTCACTATGCTCTTCATGGCTGCCAGGGTGGCAATGCATGGGAAGTACAGTGTTATTAGCACGAGGAATCCTAGGGCTTGGGACGCTGTGAGGCCTAGGCTCTCAATAGCCGTTTGTAGGGATTCCTGGCCGACCCCTGTTGATATGGCGATAGCGGTTAGGACTCCCTCCTTGGCTATTAGCCCGTCTAGTAGTGCTACTCCTAATATCTGGTCCCTGTCCTCGCCCACGCCTATTAGGTGCGTTAAGTCGCCGACCCACTCGCCTATGATACCACCGTAGCTCTCCGCGGGGTTCGCCGTGTAGCCGTTGGGGCCATAGTAGAGTAGGCCCCAGGTAATTATGGCTAGCAGGAATATGACTGTCCCAGCCTTTCTTAGGAAATGGATAGTATTATCGCGAATATACCACCATATGACCTTCGGGTGGGGCCTGTGGACAGGGGGGAGCTCCATTATCAGCTCGGGCTTAGCCTCGTAGGGGAGCCCCTTCTCCTTGTAGATCCTAGGCTGTATTACGTGGGAGGCTATCCACGCGGTCATTAGGGCGGCTAGAAGTGCCTCCGTGTAGATGACTGTCACGGCTAGCGTCTGCGCGACTACGCCTTTGATAAGAATACTTGTAATAGCTATTATAACGGCGAGCCTGGCCTGGCACGGTATAAAGGGTACTGCGAAGACGGCTCTAAACCTCTCCTCCTCCGGGAGTCCCCGTGTGGCGAACTCTGCTGGCACGTTGCAGCCGAGGCCCAGCATTAAGGGGAACACGCTCCTACCAGACAATCCGAATCGGTAGAAGAGGGGGTGGAAGCTTATCGCCATCCTAGTGGCTATGCCCGAATCCTCGAGTATTCCTAGCGAGAAGTAGACTAGGATTATCAGGGGGAGAAAGCTCAGCACGAAGCCAACTCCACCTATGACTCCGTCAGCGATTAACCCGTTCCATGGTGGCGGGATGTGCGGCCTCAGCATGTTGCCTATAGCGTTGAAGAAGTCGATGAGGAGCGCTGAGAGATTGTACTTATCTAGGAATTCCGCGGCGCCCTTCCAGCCCAGCCAGTCGAAGAGGATGTTGAGGGGGAACCCAGTGTTTACGGAGAACACTGCGCCGAATGTGGCGAAGAG
>Ga0256831_1002214_pt1 | contig 10222 bp, 10 predicted proteins | sample 132544metaG_FD_189087 | JGI IMG/M metagenome (GOLD analysis project Ga0256831, IMG submission 189087) | Hydrothermal vent microbial communities from Lau Basin, Pacific Ocean - 132-544 | ecosystem: Environmental > Aquatic > Marine > Hydrothermal vents | place: Pacific Ocean: Lau Basin | collected...
CAGCAAATAAGAAAGAGGTATAGTGCGAGGCGGAAAGATTTTAGCATAGCCAAAGCTATACTGAAAGCTTTCCAACGAAGCAATATGCCTCTTTCTTATTTGCCCTACGGGTGAGTTTTAAGGCATACGATTACTTCGTTAGTTTCACTTTAACATAGCTTTAGCTATGCCAAAGCAAAACCGCCTCGTACTCGTCAGTCTTAAAACTCACTGATGATGTGATATAGTGCGTAAGGTCAGTTTCACAAATCAAACATAAAGGATCAAAGATGAAAAAAGAGTTAATAGCTTCGGTAGCATTGGTTTCGTTGGTATTAGGTGTGCCTTCTTTAAATGCATCAACAGGCACTAAAGCTAAAAGCATACAAAAAGAGGTTTCATTTCAAAATAAAAACTTTAAAGTAGCTTCGCAGAATATACAAAAAGGTTTAAGTGATACACTTAGTGCTATCTCTGCATTATCAAAAAACAAGAGTGATCTAGCGAAGAAAAACTTAAGTGATGCATCCAAGTATTTTGCAAAAGCATTAAAGATTGATCCAAAATTGGGCTTAGTACCTATCGAGGAGAGTACCGTTATATATAGATATGACGGAGATCCTAAAAATATAAAAGAGGCTGTAAACTTAGCAAAAAAAGCACTCAGTAAAAATGACATTCAGTTTGCAAGAGATATTTTAAATCCATTGAAAGATGAAATTGTTGTGACAACTCATTATGTACCTATGGATGTCTATCCGAGTGTTACAAAAATTGCTTCAAAACTCTTAGACAAAGGGAAGGTTAAAAAAGCTCTTCAAGAGTTAAGTTTGGGTTTAAGTACTATTGTAAGCGATAGAGTAGTGATACCTATACCGCTTTTAACTTCTCAAGAGTTGGTATCAATCGCATCAAAGATGGATAAAACAGATAAAAAAAAGGTATCAAAGTTTCTTAAAAGGGCTAAGATTGAATTACAAAAAGCTGTACTTCTAGGTTATGCTTCAAAACACTCTAGTGAATACAAATCACTAGAAAAGAAAATAGATGCGATACAAAAAGAGATAAAAGGCAAAAATGAGGTAAAAAAACTTTATGATGATATAAAAAATGACTTTAAATCTCTAGTTCATAAAACTAGAGGAGAAAAGAGAGTCTATGACTCTGATTCTGTGTGGAATGGCACTAAAAAATCACATACAAGTGCCACAAATGAAGAGGATAAAGATGTGGTAAAATTTGCCCAAAAATCAAAAGCCAATGCTTTTTAACAGGTAATTCCCATATACCCGATTGTAATAAGTACCTAACTAGAAGCAACACAAATTAATTGGTGTTACTTCTGATTAGGTACTTAAATCGGGTATTAATTATATTTTAGTATAATGCCACAATATTTAATTGGTGGAGTTATAAATGTCAAGAATGAGTAGTGCCAAAGCCTTGGATTTGATCAAAAATGCAGATTTGATTGATCTTGGGGTGATGGCAAGCAAGAGAAAAAGAGAGCTACATCCCAAAAAAATCACCTCTTTTATCGTAGATAGAAATATAAACTATACAAATGTCTGTTGGGTAGATTGTAAATTTTGTGCTTTTTACCGCCATGCCGGTGCCGATGATGCTTATGTGCTCAGCTTTGAAGAGATAGGCAAAAAAATTGAAGAGCTTTTGGATATCGGTGGTACGCAGATACTTTTTCAAGGTGGTGTTCATCCAAAACTTAAGATTGAGTGGTATGAAGATTTAGTGGAGTGGATAAGTACAAACTATCCGACTATCACGATTCATGGTTTTTCTGCTATTGAGATAGACTATATCGCTAAAATATCCAAGATTTCATATAAAGAAGTATTGGAAAGACTACATGTAAAAGGACTTTTTTCCATCCCTGGAGCGGGAGCCGAGATACTAAGTGATGGGGTGCGAGATATAATCGCACCAAAAAAACTAGATACAGAAGATTGGATAGATGTCCATAGGCAAGCTCATAAGATAGGCATAAAATCAACAGCAACGATGATGTTTGGAACGGTTGAGAGAGATGAGGATATAGTGGAACATTGGGAGCATATCAGAAACCTTCAAGATGAGACGGGTGGTTTTAGAGCCTATATAATGTGGAGTTTTCAATCAGCCAATACAAAGTTACTTCAAGAGTACCCAAACATAAAAAAACAGTCATCAAATAGATACCTTAGACTTTTGGCAATTAGCAGATTATATCTTGATAATTTTAAAAATATCCAAAGCTCATGGGTAACCCAGGGAAGTTATATCGGGCAGTTAGCACTCATGTTTGGTGCAAATGATTTGGGAAGTACGATGATGGAAGAAAATGTTGTAAGTGCAGCGGGTGTGCAAAACAAAATGAACCAAGAAGAGATGATAAAGTTGATAAGAGACATAGGTGAGTATCCTGCCAAAAGAGATACGGCATACAATATATTAGAGAGATTTTAATGAAATTTATAGTGATAATTTTTCTATTTTTAGAGGGAGTTTTGATGAGTCAGAGTTTGAGCAATATAGAAGTTAATGGGGTAAAAATACCTGTAATTTATGAAAAAGATACGCATCTACCTATAACATCTTTGCAATTAGTGGTAAAAAAGAGTGGAAGCATAGAAGATGATGGGCATGCAGGACTTGCTAGGTTTACAGCAAGTATGCTAAATGAGGGTAGTAAAAAAATGGGTTCAATCAAATTTTCTACAGAACTTGACCAAAGAGCCATAAATCTTAGTGTACATAGCGGAACTGAAACATTTGTATATGAGTTGTCTTGCTTAAAAGAGCAGTTCTCTTTTGGTATCTCTATGTTAAAACAGCTATTGGATGATCCAAATTTTACAAAAGAGAGTTTTGCAAAGGTGCAGAGCCAGACACTAGGTTATCTCTCGGGCAAACAAAATGATTTTGACTATATAGCAAATGTAAATCTAAAAACATTGATATATAAAAATACTCCGATAGAACATCCGTTTGCAGGAGATGAGAAGAGTATAAAGAATCTAACCCTGAGTGAAGTTGAGAAGTTTTATAAGAATCATCTTGATTTGAGCAATCTAATCATAGTGGTTGGTGGAGATATAAAGGAGGAAGAGTTTAAGAAGCTGATAACTCCTGTTTTAAAGGGATTGAAAAAAGGCACAAAAAGAGAGCTAGGTTATTTTGATGCAAACGGAGATGAAAAAGAGAAAATTATCAAAAAAGATACCCAGCAAGCCTATATTTACTTTGGAGCACCTCTTTATCTAAAGAGTGGAGATAGAGATATATATAAGTCAAAAGTGGCTAGTTTCATACTTGGAGAGAGTGGATTTGGCAGTAGGCTAATGGAAGAGGTGAGGGTGAAAAAAGGCTTGGCATACTCTGTCTATTCGAGAAATGGCATAAATAGGTCACATAGCTCTTTTACAGGATATCTTCAAACAAAAACAGATAATCTAAAAGAGGCGAAAAAGCTTGTAAAAAGTGTCATAGATAACTTTGTAAAAGAGGGTGCAACAGCAGACGAGCTAGAGCAAGCAAAGAAGTTTCTACTCGGAAGTGAACCTCTTAGAAATGAGACACTATCCCAAAGATTAAATCGTGCATTTTTTGAGTATTATGGAGGCTATAAGCTCGGACACTCTAAAAAAGTTCTGCAAGATATAGAAAAGCTTAGCTTAAAAGATTTGAATGATTTTATAAAAAAACATAGTGAAATCACAAAATTAAGCTTCTCCATAGTGACAAAGTGAATAGTGATACAAAGTATTTTAAAAAACTAGGGGTTAATAGCTTTTGTGATTTAGCCCTTCTGCTACCAAAGTCTTATGAAAATAATTTTATCACTAGAGCACCCCTTTTAAATCAGCAAAACTCTATAGAGATAGAGGTTTTAAGCTCACACAAAACCTCCAAGGCTTTGAGTCTCAAACTCTTTTGCAAAACATGGAATGAAAAACTAAGTGCTATAATCTTCAGACCAAGTGCTTATCATCTTGCTACTTTTAGGGTTGGTACAACTCTACATGTAAAGGGAAAGCTTGTATATTCTCAAGGCTTTACTCAACTCCAACAGCCAAAAGTCCTAAAAGAGATAAATACCATAAATACAAAGTACAAAACCTCTATACCAAATGCTATGATGCAAAAACTTATCAAAAAATATCTAAAAGAGGATAACTTAAAAAAAGAGGGGGTAGGTGCAAAAGATATACAAAATCTTCTTCTTTTGCATTTTCCTAGCTTGGATTTTTTGACAACTTTTATGAAAGATGGGCTTGGTAAAGATGTGCTTAGAACATTGAAGTATATAGAGATACGGCAGTATCTAAAAAGTTTGGAAAAAAAGAGTCTCAAATTTGGAGCAAAGAGTAAATTAGAGAGCCCGATAGAGAGTTTTGTGCAGAGTTTACCTTTTATTTTGACAGGAGATCAAAAAAAAGCAATTAAGCAGATACAAGACGATTTCAAAAGTAAGTATGCAGCCAAGAGGCTCATCATGGGAGATGTCGGGTGCGGTAAAACTATGGTGATACTTGCCTCAGTTGTGATGTGCCACCCAAAAAGAGCTGTTTTGATGGTGCCTACAACTGTTTTAGCAAAGCAGATATATGATGAGGCTTTGAAATTTTTACCTCTACATGTAAAGAGCACTTTAGTCGTTCAAAAGAGTAAAAAAAGTGATGATTTATCTAAATTTGATTTTATCATAGGAACTCATGCGCTTTTGTTCAGAGAGTTGCCCGATATTGACCTTGTGATGGTGGATGAACAGCATAGATTTGGAACAAAACAGAGAGTAGCCATATCAAATTTAGCAAAAAAAGGTGATAAAAGAGTACATTTTTTGCAGTTTTCTGCTACTCCAATCCCTAGAACTCTTAGTATGATGCACTCTTCTCTGGTTGATTTTTCCTATATAAAAGAGTTGCCATACAAGAAGGATATAGATACTAAAATCATCAGAAAAACTGAATTTACTAAGCTTTTAGAGCACATAAAAGCAGAGATAGAGCAAAACCATCAAGTAATCATAGTCTATCCTTTGGTAGAGGAGAGTGAGGTCATAGAGTATCAATCTATAGAGGAGGGTAGAAGCTTTTGGGAGAGGAGTTTTGAAAATGTATATGTCACTTTTGGAAAAGATAAAAATAAAGAGGACATTTTGCAAGAATTTTCAGAAAAAGGAGATTTGCTTATCTCAACAACTGTTATAGAGGTAGGAATTTCACTTCCAAGACTCACTACTATCGTACTTGTGGCACCCGAGAGACTAGGGCTTGCAAGTTTACACCAACTCAGAGGCAGGGTAAGTAGAAATGGACTTAAAGGATACTGTTTTTTATATACAAATCTGCAAAAAAGCAAAAGATTGGAGGATTTTTGCAAAACAAATAGTGGATTTGATATAGCAGAATTGGATCTAAAATATAGAGAGGGAGGAGATATGCTAAAAGGTGTTTTTCAAAGCGGAAAGAGCTTTGAGTGGTTTGATATGAGCGAGGATATAGAGATATTAAAAGAAGCTAAAGACAATTTAAAGTATAATGCAATATTATCTATCTAAAAGGGAGGTATATAGCGATGGCAAGGCCAAAACCGACAACAAGCAGATATGATTTGAAGCCAAATGATTTTATCGTTTCAAAAACTGATTTGAAGGGAAAGATCACATACTGTAATAAGATTTTTATGCAGTTGGCAAAATATAGTGAAGAGGAACTCATAGGAGCACCTCATAATATAATAAGACATCCTGACATGCCTCGTATCGTATTTAAACTTTTATGGGATAGGATTCAAAATAGAGAGGAAATATTTGCTTATGTGAAAAATCTCTCAAAAGATGGTGGATACTATTGGGTCTATGCAAATGTTACTCCTTCGTTGGATGCTAGTGGAAATCTCATCGGATACTATTCTGTTAGAAGAAAACCAAGTGAAGAGGGAATAAGAACCTGTGAAGGGTTGTATGCTAATCTTATAAATGAAGAGAGAAGAGGAGGCATGGATGCTTCAAGTAGGTACTTGAATGATTTGCTGAAAGAAAAAGGTGTTAGCTATGATGAGCTAGTCACCTCACTGCAAGGATAGAGATATGTTTGGTTCTAGAAAGAAAAATTCAGATTTGATTGAGAAAATTAACAGGGTAGTGCTTAAAGCTGCAAATGGTGACTTGGAAGATAGGATAATTCATATAGATATGAAAGACCCACTTGCAAAAACTGCATGGGGTATAAATGATTTGCTTGATCAGCTAGAAGCCTATATGAGGGATGCAAATACTGCAGTAGAGTTTGCTAGTAGCGGAAAGAGTTATAGAAAAATGTATCCTGAGGGACTAAAAGGACTTTTTAATGTATCTAGTAAAAATATCTCAAAAGGTGTTGATGGCATACTAATAGCTGGAAAAGAGAAATTAAGAGCCGAAATGAGTGTGCAATTTGGTACTTTAAATGGTGGAATAAGCTCTTCATTTAAGATTCTCCAAGCAGATATGCAAGAAGTTATAAATGTAGTTTCTCAAATAAGTAGTATGTCTGAAAGTACAGCTATCAAATCAAATGAAAGTCTTAGTGTAACCCAGGAGATATCAAATAAACTAAATAACCTCATAGAGTTGATAATGAGCATATCTGAAGCTATAAATTCACTAGGCTCTCGAACTGAGGAGATAAGCTCAGTCGTTAATCTCATAAAAGACATAGCGGATCAGACAAACCTTTTAGCACTGAACGCTGCTATAGAAGCAGCTCGTGCAGGTGAGCATGGAAGAGGATTTGCAGTTGTTGCCGATGAGGTAAGAAAACTAGCAGAGCGCACTCAAAAGGCAACTTCAGAGATAGCCATCACTATACAAACTCTCCAGCAAGAGACTCAAGATATACAATCAAATGCAAAAGAGATAAGTGAGATAGCTACAGACTCAGGAGAGGCTGTAGAGGGCTTTAAAACTACGCTAGAGGATTTCAGTAAAAATGCAAATGAGACATCAAAAGCATCAAAATATACTGAAGAGAAGAGTTTTTCTACCCTTGTTAAAATAGATCATATCATATATAAGACGACCGCGTACTCTTCTGTACTGAATGAAAAAGCAAATGAGATAGATTTTGTTGATGCAAATAGCTGTAGATTGGGTAAATGGTACAATACTAAAGGAAAAGAGCTTTTTGGATATACAAGTGCCTATAAAACCTTAAATACGCCGCATCAAAATATCCATAATTTTGTAATTGCAAATATGCAAGAGCTAAATAAAAATGGCTTGAAAAAAAGTAATGCTAATTTCTATCTTGAAAACTTTAGAAATATGGAAGATAATAGTTTGAAGGTATTTGAAATGCTAGATAAGATGGTTAAAGAAAAGAGTGAGAGAAGATAACTTCTCTCACTAAATAATATCAATCAATAGAGACCAAACTTAGCATTTGCTCTTTTGTATAAAACTCTTACCTTGTCTTCTTTATCATGAAATATGATAAATTGCTTTTCGCTGTCTTTCAGTTGGGCTAGTGCCTCTTCGACTTCTATCGGCTTGTAGCTCTCTAATCTCATAGGTACAATTTCATCTTCAGAATATTCCACTTCCTCTATGTCTATATTTTTAGGTGCCTCTTTTTTCTTGAAGCTTGTAACCTTGTCGTGGTGTCGTCTCAACACTTTTTTAGCTCTCTCTATAGCTAAATCAACAGCAGCATACACATCTTTGTCTTTTTGTTTGATGACAACTGTATTCATATGAGCTAAATTGATAGCAAACTCTACACTAAAACCCTTTTTGCCGTTTTTTTCATCAGCTGAAATCACACATCTTGTTGAAATGATATCCAAATTATACTTCTTAAGTGAATCAGCAGCTCCTTGTACATGATTTTTTAGAGCATCAGTAAGCTCTATCTGTTTTCCAACGATACTTAAATTCATCTTGTCTCCTTTATATCCCTGCCATCAGGGAAGTTTATAGTCTAAAGTATAGCAAAATGAAGCTTAAATGTTAAGGAAAAAAATGGTAAATCTAAGGTTTTTGTATAGTTCGTCTATGTAGTCTAATAGGCTCGGTAGTTACTCCATCTTTGGTAGAGACAATAGTGTCAATTATAACTGTTCTATTTGAGTCATTTGTGTCTATATCGCTTCCAAGTTGTGTGCAATTTGTACCACTAAGCCCATTGCCAATATACATAATGCTGGCATTTATATCAAGTTGATTATTGTATGTCATATTTACATCTCTTAGGCACCCATTTGGAGCACCACTTATAGCTAGCAAGGCATACTCTGTACCGCTTCTAAGTAAAAGTTCGGCTTGGGATTTTAGATATATATCGCTTGTCTGTTTGACTGATTGGGTTGAAAGTGCTATGCTTAGAGCCGATATAGTTGCTATTAGCACCAAAAATATGACAGCAGTTATGAGAGAAAATCCTTTTCGCATCAAAATACCACCTTCTCTTTACAAAATCCAAAATCCCCGCCTGTTCTATCGTCTCTTATGCAGAGCTTTAGTCTGATAGTCTCTCCACTTTGTAAAAATTTAAAACTACTGACATGCTCCATTAAAACTGAACTATTTCCATCATTATAATCCTCTCCATCCCAAGGTTGAAAATTATATTTCAATGTAAGATTGAAGTCATCACTTATCGTACCCTCTGGTACAATTGCATAAGCTGTCCAAGCTAAATCATATTGTTCATAAGCTGTTGTTATATTTTTATCAAGAATTTGTAGTGTTTCATTGCCATCAACTCGTATATTATATGTATAGTTTGCATCATTTTTATTCCATCCATATTTTGTTACATTGTAGTCATCTTTGCCTTTAAAAATAAGTACGGCATGTGGGGTTGCTACAGTTGTATTTATATCAATAGTGCCATATGAGAGGGCATATATTATATCTCTTGCATATCCAAGATGGCTGCCACTGGTTTTGATGTGTGTTTTATCACTTGATTCTAAATCTATAAAACCACTCCAACCCGGCACATTTGCACTTTTGCTACTATCCCATTTTCCATTAAAACCTTCATTGTCTTTGCCTATCCACTCTAAAATTGTATAGTTATTGTCGACACTACTATCCGATAAAGGCTTGATATTGCTGCCCTTTCTTGCTATCACACTATCTTTTATGCGATATGTCAGTCTCTTTGCTATTTGGTTCAAAACCAGTTCTGTTTGAAATTGCAGTCTGTTTATAGATCTTGTTTGCAGGTAGTTTTCATATAGTTTTGCTATGATTTCTGCACCGATAGATGCAACTATGCCCATAACGACTATAACCATGACCAACTCTATCATAGTATATGCTTTTTTCAATAAAAATCCTTTCTTAAGAGTTGATTTGCACCGATATTGCAAGAAAAAGCCCGAAGTGTCAAGTTGCCATCAAGTTGAGAATTGTTTAGATCTACTGTTATCATTTTTATATTTGTTGTGGTTGTTCCTGTAGGGAGTGTTGATGGATAAAAGATAAAAGGAGATGTATTGCTATCATTGATATATTTTACGCTTATTTTCATTGTTGTATTTGCATCTGAAAACTTATAATCAAAAGATGCATTCGTAGTACCTGTTAAATTCTTATCTTTGTCATTGAAGTCATCTATGTCATCAGGAATACTTTCTCCATTATCGGCTGTACCAAAAGTATTAGTTAAGCTTGCATTTCTTTCTGAATTAAAAAATTTTCTTCTCTTATTTCCTTTTACATGTCCTACTCTTCTTGTACTATTGCCATCTCTTCTGAAGTAGGTGCTATTTGTATCTAAAACACCTATTTTAAAATTCAATAAGCTATTTTCATCCCATCTGTAAGTGACAATGTCTCCTATCTGTGTTCTTGCCATGAGTATCGCCTCTTGTTGCATAGCAAAATTGTTATTGCTTTGCACTCGACTAAGCATAAGAGGCAGGGTCATCATGGCAATTCCCATGACGACTATAGCTATGACAAGCTCCAACATAGATGCAGCTTTTCTCACCAATCTAGCCTTTGGTTTTGAATTGTAGATATATTTAGATCTACAGTTTTACCTTGTATTCCTTGTCCTGCCCAACTATCATTTGCTTTAAAAAATTCTACTAAAAAATCAGTAGTATTGGCGTCTGGATTAAATTTGTTAAAAACTAACCATTTACTTGGTATTAATGTAATTTTATCTTTATAAGGTGCTACATGAGCAAGAGTTTTTATTTCTGAATCACCACCTATAAATATTCCTGAAGTTGTAGTGTCTTGTTG
>Ga0256831_1002215_pt1 | contig 10218 bp, 21 predicted proteins | sample 132544metaG_FD_189087 | JGI IMG/M metagenome (GOLD analysis project Ga0256831, IMG submission 189087) | Hydrothermal vent microbial communities from Lau Basin, Pacific Ocean - 132-544 | ecosystem: Environmental > Aquatic > Marine > Hydrothermal vents | place: Pacific Ocean: Lau Basin | collected...
AGCTACAGATGTTGATGGAATATATGATAAGTTCCCTGGAGGGAAACTATTAAATATTATTAATGCGAATGAAATACAAGGCTTAACCTCTGTAGATAAAACTTTTCCTATTCTCTTAAAAAAATTTAAAATGACTGCTTATGTTGTAAATGGCAAATATCCTCAGAGAGTTATTGATATTTTAGAAGAAAAACCTAACATATATACAAAAATTGTTATAGATTAAAGGTGAAAAATATGAAATACATTTGTATTAGTTGTAATGCTGAAATAGCTCCAAGAGAGAAATCAACAAAATTTTTATGTCCAAACTGTGGAGAGGTAGAGATAGTAAGATGTGAAAAATGTAGAAAATTAAACAACCCTTACAAGTGTCCAAAGTGTGGATTTGAGGGACCATAATAAAAATAATGTGGTGAAATAATGGCGTCAGTGTTAGCAAAAATAAAAATAATGCCAAAAAGCCCAGAAGTTGATAAAGAACAGTTAAAAGAAAAAGTAAAAAAAGTTTTAGAAACTCAGGATGTTGCTATAAGAGGATTATTTGATGAGCCATTAGCTTTTGGATTATACACAGTATATGTAGTTATTGAAATGGAAGAAAGAGAAGGAGGAACAGAACCTATAGAAAATGCTTTAGCTGAAATTGACGATGTTGAAAGTGTAGAAACCGTAGAAGTTTCATTAGCATAAATTTTGTAACTTTTTTAAATTATTTAAGCAATATTCACTTTTATTTTGTTATTTCGTTTATTCGTAAATTATATATAACACTTTAAAAATTCTATATTCTTACATTCTAAAATTCTATCTCTTTCAATTATTATGGATTTAATTCAATCTATTGATATATTATTACTTAAAGAAACAATTAAAATTTATTAGCCTTAAACATTATTAAAGGTGGTATATTATGGGTAAATTAAAATATAAAATACAGGTTAATCCTGAAAAAACTGCAAGAGCTATGGGAAGAAACATTCCAATATCAAGAAAGCATGCAAGAGAGATTTGTAAATCAATAAATGGAATGAAATTAGATGAAGCTATAAAGTTCTTAGAAGATGTTATTACTATGAAAAGACCAGTTCTATTTAGAAGACACTGCAAAAAAGTAGGACACAGAAAAGGTAAATTAGGATGGCCTGCAGGAAGATACCCAGTTAAAGCAGCTAAGGCAATCTTAAAGATATTAAACTATGCAAAGGCAAATGCTGAATACAAAGGTTTAAATGTAGAAAAATTGAGAATAAAACATATCTCAACAAATAAAGGAATTACAATAAAGAGATACATGCCAAGAGCATTTGGTAGAGCCACTCCTAAGTTCCAAGAAACCGTTCATATACAAGTTATCTTAGAAGAATACCACTAAAAATAATTTATAAAAGGTGGAATGATGATTGAAAGAGTATTTGTTAAAGAAAATGTTAAAAGATTATTGATTGATGAATATTTTAAAGAAGAGTTAAGTAGAGCAGGTTACAGTCACTGTGAGATAAGAAAAACACCAATAGGAACAAAGATTATAATATATGCTGAAAAACCTGGTTTTGTTATAGGTAGAAGAGGTAGTAGAATAAGAGAATTAACTGAAACATTAAGTAAAGAGTTTGGTGTTGAAAAACCACAAATCGATGTTAAGCCCGTAGAAAATCCTGACTTGGATGCTCAAGTTGTCGCTTTAAAAATAGCTCAGTCATTGGAGAGAGGATTACATTTCAGAAGAGTTGGACATACTGCTGTAAGAAGAGTTATGAATGCTGGTGCTAAGGGAGTTGTAGTAATTATTTCTGGAAAATTAACTGGAGAAAGAGCAAGAACTGAGAAATTTATGGCTGGATATATGAAACACTGTGGAGAACCTGCTGAGGATTTAGTAGATAAGGGAAGAGCAATTGCAAAAACAAAGCCTGGGATTATTGGAGTTACAGTAAAAATTATGAGACCAGATGTTTTATTACCAGATGAAATTATAATTAAAGAAGATGCAGAAGTTAAACATGTAGTAGAAGAGGAGGAACAATAAAATACTATATAAGGTGAAAGATTATGGCAATATTAAGAGCTAATGAGTTAAGAGAAATGTCTATTGATGAATTAAAAGAAAAACTTGTAGAACTTAAAAGAGAGTTGTTAAAGGAAAGAGTTAGTATAGCTACTTCTGGATCTCCAACAAATCCAGGTAGAATGAGAGAAATTAAAAGAACTATTGCAAGAATATTAACAATAATGAATGAAAAGAAAAGAATGGCTTCACAATAACGGTAATCAAAATAACTTTATATTGGAAAAATTTAAATACTTCCTATAAATATTATAAAAATATAATTTCTACCCATATAAAGAGTAAAACTTAGAGGTGCAGTAATGCCAGAGATCTGCCCAAGGTGTGGATTACCTAAAGAACTATGTGTTTGTGAAGAAATAGCCAAAGAAGAACAAAAAATAAAAATATATGTTACAAAGAGAAGATTTGGTAAGTTAATGACAATAATCGAAGGTTTTGATGCAAGTGTTATTGACTTAAAAGAACTTGCTAAAAAATTAAAGGATATCTGTGCCTGTGGAGGAACTGTTAAAGATAATACTATTGAACTTCAAGGGGATCATAGAAAAAAAGTCGCTGAAATTTTAGTTAAGATGGGATATTCAAAAGATTCTATTGAAGTAAGATAATCTTAATAATTCCTCTCTTTATTTTTGTTGTCTTATTTGTTAAATAAAATGGGGACGCGGATGCCCTTTTATAGGGCACACCCCGTCCCCGTAAAACGGTTGGGGCATTATGATAACTCCTCACAACATATTAAGACATGAACTTATAGGACTTAAAGTTACTATTATCGATTCAAAAAATAAGTCAATGATTGGCATTAAAGGGAAAGTAGTAGATGAAACAAGAAATACTTTAATAATAGAAAAAGAAAATGGTAAAGAAGTAATAATTCCAAAAGACATTGCAACCTTTATGTTTGAACTAAAAGGATGTAAAGTGAAAGTTGATGGTAGATTGTTAATAGGAAGGCCAGAAGAAAGACTGAAAAAAAAGATAAAAATCATATATCCTTATTAATTTTCCTTTTATTCTTTTTTGCCCCAACCGTTAAAGTAATATATAGGTTTTTAACATTTGTAAATGCTATGTATTTTATTATTTAATTTATAAACAATAAGCAAAATTGGAGGTAAAGACCATGGTAGCAAAAAATATAGGAATTTCAGTAAAAGCTCCAGAAGTAGAATGTGATGACAAACATTGTCCATTTCACGGCTCTCTACCAGTAAGAGGTCAAAGTTTCGTAGGAGTTGTTGTTAGTGATAAACCACACAAGACTGTTATAATCAAAAGAGAAATCATAAAATACATTAAAAAATATGAAAGATATGAAAGAAGAACTTCAAAATTAGTTGCTCATAATCCTCCATGTATAAATGCAAAAGTAGGAGATATAGTAAGGGTTATGGAATGTAGACCAATAAGCAAAACAAAATCATTTGTTGTCGTTGAAAAATTAGGAAGAGTAGATGAAACATCTAATGAATAAAAATCTAACAGGTGAAGGATATGAAAGCAATTGGTTCAAAACCTGTAAGGGCTCTACCAGTAGGTGCAAGATGCATTTGTGCTGATAACACAGGAGCTAAGGAAGTAGAAATTATTGCTGTGAGAAACTATAAAGGTGTAGCAAGAAGATTACCTACTGCAAGAGTAGGGGATATGGTTATCGTTACCGTTAAAAAAGGAACTCCTGAAATGAGAAAACAGGTTTTACCTGCTATTGTTATAAGACAAAGAAAAGAAATTAGAAGACCAGACGGAACAAGAGTTAAGTTTGCAGATAATGCAGTTGTTATAGTAACTCCAGACGGCAACCCAAAAGGTTCTGATATTAAAGGACCTGTCGCTAAAGAAGCAGCAGAAAGATGGCCAGGTATTGCGAGAATTGCTAAAATAATAGTATAAACAAATTAAACAAATTTTTATAGGTGAAATTATGGCTTTTACTAAGTCAAAACAGCCAAGAAAACAAAGAAAAGCGTTATTTAACGCACCACTTCATTTGAGAAGAAAGGTTATGTCTGCAATGTTATCAAAAGAATTAAAGGAAAAATTAGGTAAAAACGCCATTCCGGTTAGAAAGGGAGATATTGTAAGAATAATGAGAGGAAACTTTAAAGGGTTAGAAGGAGAAGTAACAAAAGTTGATTTAAAAAGATACAGAATCCATGTTGAAGGAGCTTACAACAAAAGACAAGATGGAAAAGAAGTTCCATATCCAATTCATCCATCAAATGTTATGATTATTAAACTCTATGACAAAGATGAAAGAAGATTCAAACATATTAAAAAGTAAAACATTAAAAATATATTAAGGTGAAAGAATGGGAAAAAAAGGTCCAAAAAGACATTTGAAAAGATTAGCCGCTCCAGTTAGATGGGAATTACCTAGAAAAGTAGCTAAATTTACTGTTAGACCTTTACCAGGAGCTCACCCAATGAGTGAGTCATTACCTCTCTTACTTATTATTAGAGATATTTTAAAATATGCTGACAATGCAAGAGAGGCTAAAAAAATTATTAAGATGGGTAAAGTTTTAGTTGATGGAAGAGTTAGAAAAGAGGAAAAGTTACCTGTTGGATTGATGGATGTAGTCTCATTACCTGATGCAAATGAAAATTACAGAGTTTTATTCGACAGGAAAGGAAGAATTAAATTAAGACCAACAGAAAATCCAGATTTAAAATTATGTAAAATTAAAAACAAAACTGTTGTTAAAGGAGGTCACATTCAACTAAACTTACACGATGGTAGAAACATATTAATTAGAGTTTCAGATCCTACAAACCCTAAAGAGGATGTATATAAAACTGGAGACACTTTATTAATTTCAATTCCAGATCAAGAAATTAAAGCACATATTCCATTTGAAGTTGGGAAATTAGCATACATTACCGGAGGAAAACACGTTGGAGACTTCGCAAGAATTGTTGAAATTGAGAAAAGAGGAATTTATCCAGACATAGTTACATTAGAAAACTTAGAAGGAGACAAATTCAAGACAGTTAAAGACTATGTCTTTGTCGTTGGAGATGAAGAACCTATTATTAAGTTGTAAGTTATTATAAAGTAATGAGGGAGAAACATGAGCTTTGAAGAATTGTGGCAAAAAAATCCTATGTTAAAACCAAGAATTGAAAAAGTTGTTGTTAACTTTGGAGTAGGAGAAAGTGGAGATAGATTAACAAAAGGAGAAAAGGTTATTGAAGAGTTGACTGGACAAAAACCTATAAGAACAAGAGCTAAGCAGACAAACCCAACATTTGGTATCAGAAAAAAATTACCTATTGGATTAAAAGTTACCCTAAGAGGTAAAAAAGCAGAAGAATTTTTAAAAAATGCTTTTGAGGCTTTCCAAAAAGAAGGTAAAAAATTATATGATTATTCATTTGATGATTATGGAAACTTCTCATTTGGTATCCACGAACATATAGATTTTCCTGGACAAAAATATGACCCAATGATTGGAATTTTTGGGATGGATGTTTGTGTAACATTAGAGAGACCTGGATTTAGAGTAAAAAGAAGAAAAAGATGTAGAGCAAAAGTTCCAAGAAGACATAGATTAACAAGAGAAGAGGCTATTGAATTTATAGAAAAAACCTTTGGAATTAAAGTTGAGAGAGTTTTAGAGGAAGAAGAAGCACAATAAGAAAAAGGGTGATATATATGGCTAAAAAACCTTGGAAAAAAAAGTATGGATATGGTATTAGACCATGTCAAAGATGTGGTCATGTAGGACCAGGATTAATTAGGAAGTATGGATTAAACCTTTGCAGACAATGTTTTAGAGAAATAGCTCATAAATTAGGTTTTAAAAAACTTGACTAATAAAAATATTAATCTTAAAAATCATTTAAAAATTCTTTTGGAGGGAAAACATGAGTTTAATGGACCCACTAGCGAATGCATTAAATCATATTTCCAACTGTGAGAGAGTGGGTAAAAAAGTAGTGTATATAAAACCTGCATCTAAGTTAATAGGGAGAGTTTTAAAAGTTATGCAAGATCATGGCTATATAGGAGAATTTGAATTTATAGAAGATGGAAGAGGAGGAATTTATAAAGTTGAATTAGTAGGTAAGATAAACAAATGTGGTGCTATAAAGCCAAGATTTCCTGTTAAAAAATTTGGATATGAAAAGTTTGAAAAAAGATACTTGCCAGCAAGAGATTTTGGGATTTTAATAGTTTCAACTACTCAGGGAGTTATGAGCCATGAAGAAGCAAAGAGAAAAGGGTTAGGTGGAAGATTATTAGCTTACGTCTATTAAACACGATTTTATTAAAAATTAAATCTATATTTTGAGGTGAGTTTATGCCAGTTGCTGCCTATCTTGAAAGAAGAATTAAAATTCTAGAAAATGTTCAAGTTGAAATAAATAACAATGAAGTCGTTGTTAAAAGTGGAGGAAAAGAATTAAGAAGAAAATTTGAACATCCAAAAATTGTAATTAAAAAAGAAGGAGATGAAATTGTTGTATCTTGCGAATACCCAAGAAGAAAAGATAAAGCAATGATTGGAACTATAACAGCACATATAAATAATATGATTAAAGGAGTTACAGAAGGATTTACATACAAACTAAAAATTAGATATGCACACTTCCCAATGAAAGTTACTGTAAAAGGAAATGAAGTCATCATTGAAAACTTCTTAGGAGAGAAGCATCCAAGAAGAGCGAAAATCTTAGAAGGAGTTACAGTCAAAGTTAGTGGAGAAGATGTTATAGTTACTGGAATCGATAAAGAAAAAGTAGGGCAAACTGCCGCCAATATAGAACAGGCTACAAGAATTAAAGATAAAGATCCAAGAGTTTTCCAAGATGGAATTTATATTGTAGAAAAGGCTGGAAAGGTCATCTAAAAATTTAAATAAGAGGGAGATAATATGGATAGGCTATTAAGATTAAGATTTAAATTAAAAATGAAAAAGCCTGACTTTATAAGACAAGAGGCACACAGACATAAAAGGTTAGGAGAAAAATGGAGAAGACCTAAAGGAAGACATAGTAAGATGAGATTAAAGTGGAAAGAAAAGCCTCCTGTCGTTGAAATTGGATACAGAATGCCCAAAGCCGTTAGGGGATTACATCCTAGTGGTTTAGAGGATATTTTAGTTTATAATGTTAAAGATTTAGAAAAATTAAACCCTGAAACACAGGGAGCAAGGATTGCTTCAACAGTTGGTAAGAGAAAGAAAATTGAGATCATCAAAAGAGCAAGAGAATTAGGAATAAGAATATTAAATATATCAGAAAAGAAACAGGAAGAATTATTAAAATTTGCTGAGAACTAATTTTGAAAATAAAAAATAATTTGTTTTTATTATAGGGTGATAATTATGGATGTATCCATTCAAAGAAAATTAGCTGCTGAAATATTAAAATGTGGTATTGATAGAGTTTGGATAGATCCAACACAGTTAGAAAGAGTTAAAATGGCAATGACAAAAGATGATATAAGATCTTTAATTAAAGATGGTGTTATTAAGAAAAAACAGAAAAAGGGAATAAGTAGTGCAAGAGTTAAAAAATTGAAAGAACAAAAAAAGAAAGGTAGAAGAAGAGGTCCAGGTTCAAGAAGAGGGGCTGCAGGAGCAAGAACTCCCCCAAAAGAAAAATGGATGGCTACAATTAGAGCTTTAAGAAAAACATTAAAATATTTAAGAGATACTGGAAAAATCGATACAAAAGTTTATAGAAAGCTTTATAGAATGGCAAAAGGTGGAGCATTCAGAAGTAAGAGCCACCTCTTCCTATATATGAAAGAACACGACCTTTTAAAACAATAAATAATTTTTAATTTAACAGGGTGAGAAGTTATGGCTACAGGTCCAACTTATAGAGTTAAATTTAGAAGAAGAAGAGAAGCAAAAACTGATTACAGAAAAAGATTAAGATTACTATTATCAAGAAAGCCAAGATTGGTCGTAAGAAAATCTTTAAATCACTGTATAGCTCAAATAGTATTGTATGATGAAAAAGGTGACAAAACAGTTGTATCTGCTCATTCAAGAGAATTAATTAAGTTAGGTTATAAAGGACATACTGGAAACTTGCCATCAGCATACTTAACAGGATACTTGTTAGGTAAAAAAGCCTTAGCTAAGGGTTATACCGAGGCAGTTTTAGATATTGGGTTGCATAGAGCTACAAAAGGAGCAGCAGTATTTGCAATGCTAAAAGGAGCCTTAGATGCTGGAATGAAAATTCCACATGGAGAGTGGATATTACCATCAGAAGATAGAATAAGAGGAGAACACATAAAAGCATATGCTGAGATGTTAAAAGAAGAAGATGAGGAAAAATACAAAAGACAGTTTTCAAAATACTTAGAGAAAGGTTTAGAACCAGAAAAATTACCAGAACACTTTGAAGAAATTAAGGCAAAGATTGACAGCATGTTTTAAGGTGAGATAATGAGATTTAATATAGATGAGTGGGAACCAAAAACAACCATTGGAAAGATGGTTAAAGAAGGACAAATAACAGACATTGATTACATATTAGACAATAACTTACCAATATTAGAGCCTGAAATTGTTGATGCACTCCTTCCAGATTTGGAAGAGAAAGTTTTAGATGTAAAGTTAGTTCAAAGAATGCACAAGTCTGGTAGAAGAGCAAGATTTAGAGCAACTGTTGTTGTAGGAAACAGAAATGGTTATGTTGGTGTAGGAAAAGGTAAGGCTAAAGAAGTAGGACCAGCAATAAGAAAAGCTATAGCTCAAGCAAAGAAAAATATTATTAGAGTTAAGAGAGGTTGTGGTTCCTGGGAGTGTGGTTGTGGAACTCCTCACTCAATTCCATACAAAGGATATGGAAAGTGTGGAAGTACTGCAATAGAGATATTACCTGCACCAAAAGGTGTTGGATTAGTTGCTGGAGATGTCGCTAAGGCAGTTTTAGGATTAGCAGGAATTAAAGATGTTTGGACAAAAACATTTGGAGAAACAAGAACTACTTACAACTTTGCAATGGCTACATTTGAAGCTTTAAAGAGTTTGAATTTTATAAGAGTTATGGAGAAAAGTAAAAAGAAATTAGGGATCATTGAAGGAAGAGTATTATAAATCATTTTATTTCGAAAACTGACTATTTTAATTAATATTTTAATAATTAAGGTGAGAAATATGGCTTATGCTGTTATTAGAATAAGAGGAAGAATTGGTGTAAGGAGAGATATAGCAGACACCTTAAAAATGTTAAGGTTACATAAGGTTAATCATTGTGTGATTGTTCCAGAAACAGATACATTTAAAGGAATGTTACAAAAAGTTAAGGATTATGTAACATGGGGAGAAATTGATAAAGATACTTTAACTAAATTAATCTTAAAAAGAGGTAGGCTTCCAGGAAATAAAAGAGTTACTCCAGAAATCATAAAGGAATTAACTAGAATGGAAGTTGAAGAGTTAGCAGAAAAACTTATAAAAGGAGAAATTAAATTAAAAGAAACTCCCTTGAAACCTGTATTTAGATTACATCCACCAAGAAAAGGATTCGAAAGAAAGGGTGTTAAAAAACCATTTAGTGCTGGGGGAGCCTTAGGATACAGAGGAGAAAAGATTAACGAACTTTTAGAAAAAATGATGTAAGGTGATATTTATGATTAGAAAAAAAAGAAAAGTTAAGAAAATTAGAGGTTCAAGAACGTGTGGTGGAGGTAGCCACAAAAAGAGAAGAGGAGCTGGAAACAGAGGGGGTAGAGGTTTAGCAGGAGGACACAAACACAAATGGACATGGATTATAAAATATGAGCCAGATCACTTTGGTAAATATGGATTTAAGAGACATCCAAGTTTAGTCAAAAAATTAAAGACAATTAATGTTGGAGAGCTTGAAGAAATTGTATTAAAAAATCCAGATAAATTCGAAAAAGAAGATGGAAAGTATGTTGTAGATGTTATAGAATTAGGATATGAGAAAGTTTTGGGTAAAGGAAAAATAACAATTCCAATGATTGTCAAAGCAATTGAAGTTTCAGAAAAAGCAAGAGAAAAAATTGAATCTGTTGGTGGAGAAGTTGTAGAACTATAAAATTTTCTTATTTTTTATTTATTTTTTATTTATTAATTCAAATTATTAAAGATTGCAATCTCTTAAAATTTTTTTGATAAAATATTTATATAAATTTTAAGACTATTTATTAC
>Ga0256831_1002216_pt1 | contig 10218 bp, 8 predicted proteins | sample 132544metaG_FD_189087 | JGI IMG/M metagenome (GOLD analysis project Ga0256831, IMG submission 189087) | Hydrothermal vent microbial communities from Lau Basin, Pacific Ocean - 132-544 | ecosystem: Environmental > Aquatic > Marine > Hydrothermal vents | place: Pacific Ocean: Lau Basin | collected...
GCTCCTTCCGGGAAAGGAATATGTTTGGAGAGTTGTCGCCAAAGATGGAAAAGGAGGAATTTCGAAGAGTCCTACTTGGAGATTTAAGACAGCCGAGAACAATCCTCCAAGTGCTCCTAAAGCTTTAAATCCCTCAGCCGGGGAGACGGTTAACAGCACGACTGTCGTTCTTAGCTGGACCTCTTCTGACCCCGATGGAGATGAGGTTTCTTACGATCTTTATCTGGATGGAAAAAGGATAGCAAGAGATCTGAAGAAAACTTCCTACACTGTGAATGTCATGGCCGGTGAAAAGCACCTCTGGAGAGTCGTGGCAAGAGATGAATTTGGAGCGCGTTCTGAATCTGATTGGGTTTTCTATGTGAAAAAGCCGAACACACCTCCAAAAGTAAAGATAACATCTGTTAAAACAAATGACAGATGGATAAGGGTGTGGTGGAAAGCTTCCGACCCCGATGGAGATTCTGTCAAGAGTGAGCTATTTCTGGATGGAAAGTCTGTGGAAGTTCTTCCTGGGAGCCCTGTAAAGGCAAGCTATGGAGAGCATAGGATAGATATCATTGCGTCAGATGGAGAGGATGAGACGAAAGTTTCAACAACCGTGTTCTTGAAAGAGCCCAGCCCACCTCAAAAACCTACGATAAAGTCTTCTAAAAGATCGCTCTCAGGGAAATACACACTCAGCTGGGATGCAATAGATGTCGATAGCTCGAAGCTGTCTTTTGAGATTTATCTGGATGGAAAGAAGGTATCCGAAACAAGGGCGAAAAAATTGGTGCTGAATCTGCCGCCTGGCAGGCACAAAATAAGAGTTGTAGCCGTTGATGATACTGGAAGGAGAAACTCTTCTGAAATAACCGTTGAGATAGTCAAACCGGTTTTGAAGGTGAATGTTCCAAGCGTTGTTTGGAAAAGATCTGTGAAAGTCAGTTGGAGCTTTCCTGTGAGTGCAACTTATTCTCTCTATGTTGATGGAAGAAGAGTTTATCAAGGGCAGTCAAACGAGGTGAATTTGAATTTAGGATATGGGAAGCATCATTTGAAAGTAGTCGCAGAAGCTTTGGGAAAGAAATTTGAGGAAGAGAAAATTATTGATGTTATCAGGCCATACGATGTTCTGGCTCTTTCAAAGGGAGAGGGTTTATTCTTAATAAAAGTGTCGGAAAGAATGAGAATTACCGATAGTATGGGAGGAGTGTTTGGAAAAAGAATAGACTACAAGGGAAATACCGCTGTAGCTGTTGGGGAGAGCGGGGAGGTATATATCGTCGGTACAGAGGATGGTTATATGGTACTTTTATCCATACTGGATGAAAACGCTCTTGACGCCGCTGTTGGAGATGGGGTGATTTATGTTCTCACGAATGAGAAAGTTTTAAAGGTAAATCTTGACGGCTCTGTGATAGATGAAAGGAGTATACTGGGCGGGGTTTCTCTTAGCTTTGATGGAAATCTTTACGTTGGGATGGATGGAAAGATAATAGAACTCGATCCAAATCTAACGATTCTTAGGAGTTGGAATACAAGGGGAATTGTGAGGAAGGTTTTAAGGGATGGGAACAAGCTCATATCAGTTGAAAACTGGGGAGTGGAAATAATAGGAGGAAGCTCCTTGGAATTTCCGGATCCGCGAGATGTTGAGAAGACAAAGAGTGGGTACGTCGTGGCAGATTATGCTCTTGGCGTCGTGTTTTTGGACGAGAATCTCCGAACAGTTGGATCGGTAGATGTGCCTGAAGCCGTGTCTATCTATGCAAGCGGTGATGAAGTTGTAGCTTTTGGAAGGGGAGTTTACAGGATAAGAAACGGTGGAGTTGTGGAGAAGGTTGGAAGGGGAGAGATGGTTTTCTCAACATGTAAAGATTTCGTGGCGACAGATGAGGGTCTTTATTTGAATGAAAAAAAGATTTTTGACGGAGCTGTTAGAAGAGTTAGATGTTCTTCTGGAAGAGCAGCCTTTTCCTCTCAGGGAAAACTCTTCATATACGATGGAAAAAGGATTAGGGAAACTGGTATCACTGTATCGGATTTTGGAATTTGGAAAGGAGAAGTCTATGCTGTTTCTGATGGGAAGCTTCTTCTGATTGGAAGAGGAAGTGTGAGCTATGTTTCAAAGGCAGATGCCTTTGGTGATGGACACTATTCAAGAGGCCGGGAAGTGTACGGGCTTGGTGGAGGAAATATAACGGCGCGTGGAAGAGTTTTTGATATAGCTGCTTATAATAATTATGTCGCCACACTTGAAAAGGACGGAATAGAGATTTTCAAGGACAGAACTTTCGTTTCTAAGATTCCGGGACATTTTCAGGGAATTGATGTTGGAAATGAAGAGGTTTTTGCTTATGTTTCTGACAAGATATATGCTTTCACGATATATGGAAAAGAAATTTGGGAACTTCCGATGGGGGACAGTGTGCGTGATATAGAATATGATGGATCGTATTTGAAGGTGTCGAATGGGAGCAACGGACTTGTGATAATGAATCCGGAAGATGGTTCGATAATTTACGATGAGCCGGTTCTCATATGTGGAGGTGGAAAATGAAGATAGGGATAAAAATCTTGGGGTGCCCCAAGAATACAGCAGATTGTGAAATTCTTGCAGCTGTTCTGAAAAGAAGAGGTCATGAAATAGTCGAGTCCGCCGAGGAGGCGGATTTGGTTATCATAGATACATGTACTTTCATAGAAGACGCAAAGCGCGAAAGTATAGACACGATTTTGGATTTTGTCTATTACAAGAAGTCAAAAAAAGATCTGAAAATAGCTGTAAAGGGTTGTATGGTGCAGAGATACTATAATGAACTCAAAAAAGAAATACCAGAAGTCGATACTTGGATAGGAGTTGCCCCACCTAATGTGGTGGCAGATGCTATTGGTGATCTGAGAGACCGGGTTTTCAATCCGAACCCAGTATATGAAAACCATGAGCATTTAAACTTGGAGAAAACGCCGTACTCTTATGTGAAGATAGCTGATGGCTGCGATAGAAACTGCACTTTTTGCACGATACCTTCATTCAAGGGAAGATATAAATCGAGAACGAAAGAATCGATAATCAAAGAAGTTGGAAATCTCGTAAGCAATGGAAAGAAAGAGATAGTTCTTGTATCTCAGGACAGCACGGCATATGGGAAGGACATTTACGAGAACTATGAAGTAACAGATCTTTTGAGAGATATTTCTAGGATACCGGGAGATTTTTGGATTCGACTCATGTACATTCATCCCGATTATATAAGTGAAAAATTGATAAATACCATTCTAGATACTGAGAAAGTAGTTCCATACTTCGAGATACCTGTTCAGCATGCGAGTGACAAAATTTTGAGAAGGATGGGAAGATTGAGAAGAAGAAGAGAGCTGGAAAACATATTTAAAACTATAAGAGATCTCAGTGGTGAGGCTACAATAAGAACGACTGTTATGGTAGGATTTCCGGGGGAGAGTGAGGAGGACTTTCAACAGCTACTGGATTTTCTCGAGACTGTCCATCCTGATCGGATGGGGGTTTTTTTATATTCGAATGAAGAGGGGACTGTGGCATATACTTTCAGAGATAAGGTTGATATCGAGATAGCAAGAGAAAGGCAAGAGATCGTCACCGCGCTTTCATGGGATCTGATGCTTCTGAGCAATGAGAGATGGATTGGAAAGAAGATAAGAGTTTTGACGGAGGAGGATTCGGGAGAAGTCGTTGGAAGGTCTTGGATGGATGCTCCAGAGATTGATGGATTTGTGGAGCTTGACAGAAAAGTTGATCCCGGAAAGTTTGTGGAAGTGAAGGTAGAGGGGGCTAACGACTGTTGCTTGGAGGGGAGGATAATTGGCTAATCTGATAACCTATACAAGGATGATCTTGTCAATACCGATACTATATCTGATGTACACGGAGCACTATAACTCCGCACTTGTTGTTTTTATCATAGCTGCGTTGACGGATTGGCTGGATGGATTTGTGGCGAGAAAGACGAATAGCGTCTCAGAAGTTGGAAAGGTCATGGATCAGATAGCGGATAAGATTCTAATAGACGCAGTGCTCATTACGGCACTCGATTTGGCTTGGATCCCCTCTTGGATTGTCATAGCTGTTGTTTGGAGGGACATAATGGTGAGCGCTGTTAGAATTTTGGCAGCGAAAAGAGGCGATGTTCTGGCGGCGAACATATTTGGAAAGCTGAAAACGGTTTTCCAAATGGCTCTTGTCATAATCCTCCTCTCCAGAAGCCTTTTCTTCTTTCCCATACTTAACACCTCTATGGTGTGGATAGTTTTTATATTCACGGTTCTATCTGCTTTGATCTACATAGTACAGAACAGATCTGTCTTTGAGACATAGGAAGGAGGAGGTAAGACATGAGAACTTTCATCGCCCTAGATGTGAACGACGAGGTCAGAGAGATCGCGAAAACGATCATGGATAAACTGATGAGACGCGGTTTCAGAGGAAATTGGGTAAAGCCTGAGAATGTTCACTTGACGCTCTTCTTTTTAGGAGAGATGGAAAAAGATATTGTGGACGATATGGCAAAGCATCTTTGCGCAAGAGTTAGAGGGTTTCCAAGCTTTTCATTCACGATAAAGGATTTGGGATTTTTCAGGAAAGGAAGGAGTCCTAGGGTTATATGGCTTGGTGTTGAAAGGAATTCCGCTTTGGACAAGCTCTACGAAGAGCTTGGTGCTGAACTCATCAAACATCATTTTGTAGAGGAATTCGACAGAAGATTCGTTCCTCATATAACTTTGGCTAGGATAAAGCAGTATCCTCAGATGTGGGAAAAACTCATAGAAGATATTGAAGTAGAAGAAAGAATTGTACCGGTCTCCAATTTCAAAATCTACTCCTCCACCCTTACTCCAGAAGGACCAATTTACAGATGGGTGCACAAGTGCGACTTTGAAAGGGGGCTTGAAAGTAATGAATGACGAAAGAAAAGAAGTCATAGAGACTCTTCTAAAGAGAATTGAATCCAAACACGGAAAGGGCACTGTAATGATATTGGATAGTGGCAAGTCCATCCAGAAAGTGGAGACAATACCAACAGGCTCGTTGGCACTGGACATAGCTACCGGTGTTGGAGGATATCCTCGTGGAAGGATAATCGAAATATACGGGCCAGAATCTAGTGGAAAGACGACACTTGCTCTTCACGCTATAGCAGAAGTTCAAAAAAGAGGAGGTTTTGCGGCTTTTGTCGATACGGAACATGCTTTAGACCCGGTTTATGCTCAGGCTCTTGGGGTCGACACATCAAACCTCATAATCTCTCAGCCGGATTACGGCGAACAAGCTCTTGAAATAATGGATGAATTCGTCAGATCGGGTGCGATAGATTTGGTAGTTCTTGACTCTGTGGCGGCACTTGTTCCGAAAGTCGAATTGGAAGGTGCAATGGGAGATATGCAAGTGGGACTTCATGCAAGACTCATGTCTCAAGCCCTCAGAAAGCTAGCTGGAAGCGTTAATAAATCGAAGACAGTGGTTATATTCATAAATCAGACAAGAATGAAAATAGGAGTGTCTTATGGAAATCCAGAGACTACAACCGGTGGAATGGCTCTTAAGTTTTATGCGTCTATGAGAATAGATGTCAGAAAGAAAGAGGCTATAAAGGATTCAAACAAGGAAATCATAGGATATGAGACGATGGCAAAGATTGTCAAGAATAAGGTTGCACCACCGTTCAGAACAGCGATATTTGATGTCATATTTGGAAGGGGAATAGCGAGGGAAAACGAGCTGATAAATCTCGGTGTTGAACTTGGATTTATATCCAAAAGGGGAAGTTGGTTCTATTACAAAGACGCTGAAGGTAACGAACAAACTTTGGGACAGGGAAAGATAAATGCTGCAGAGCATTTAAGGAACAACCCGGATCTTGCAAAGGAAATTGAAAAAAGAATCAGGGAAAGCTATGGGCTTCCAATCGAAGAAGAATCAAAAGAATGAAGAGAATGCCCTTAGATATGTGGAGAAACTCCTTAGGTATAGGCTGAGGTCTGAAAAAGAGCTCAGGTATCGACTCAGATCAAAAGGTTTCTCAGAAGATCTTATAGAAGATGTGATAGAGAAGCTCAAGAAGTCTGAAATAGTAAACGATGAGACTTTTGCGTACATGTTTGCAAAAAGCGAACTTGAGGTGAAATATCACGGTCCTTACATGATAAGAAGAAAACTCAGAGAACTTGGTGTGGATCCGGACATTGTAGATCGCGCTGTTGAGAAAGCTTGGAACGAGTACGACTTTACAGAACTTGTCAGGAAATGGTATTCGAAATATGACGGAGATCTAAAAAAACTGAAGGAAGCGCTCTACAGAAGGGGGTTTGATCCCTCAATAATTGAGGATGTAGACCTTGAAATAGATCGGAGGTGACTCAAAGATGACTTGGTTGATAGCATCTTTGTTCGGTATCGTTGGATTGATAGTGGGATACTTTGTTTCGAAAAGGATAATCGAAGAGAAGGTTCGTTTGGCAAAACAAGATTACGATTCAATGATTGAGAAAGCTAGAAAAGAAGCCAACGAGATTAAAAAGAGCATGATAATTGAGGCAAGAGAAGAGATCCACAAGTTGAGAGAGGATTTCGAGCAGAAAAAGCGAAGGCAGGAAGAAGAGCTAAAAGCACTTGAAGAAAGGATCATCAAGCGTGAGGAGATAATTTCAAGAAGAGAAGAGACAGTTGACAAGAAAGAAGAGATGGTTGAAGAGTTGAAAAAGAGATTGGAAGAAAAGGAGAAAGAGCTTGAAGAGAAGGAGCAGAAGATAAATCAAGAACTCACAAAGATAGCAGGTCTGACCACAGAAGAGGCTAGAGATATTGTTTTGAAAAGAGCAGAAGATATGTTCAGGCACGAAATAGCTCTCAAGTACAAAATGATAAAAGAAGAGATAGAAGACAACATGGAAAGAGAGGCAAAGAGGATAATATCCATAGCTATACAAAGGTATTCGGCTGAATATGTTGGTGAGGTTACACTTTCCACCGTTGCACTTCCGTCTGATGATATGAAAGGTAGAATAATAGGGAGAGAAGGTAGGAACATAAGAACTTTTGAAAAACTCACCGGAGTAGACCTGATAATAGATGACACCCCAGAAGTTGTTTCACTGTCATCCTTTAATCCTCTCAGAAGGGAAGTGGCAAGAATCACACTGGAGAAATTAGTTGCGGATGGAAGGATTCACCCGGCGAGGATAGAAGAGATGTACGAAAAGGCGAAAAAAGAAATAGAAAAAGTCATCAAGGAAGCCGGGCAGGAAGCCGCGTTCAGAGTAGGAGTTATGGGCCTCCATCCGGAGATAGTGAAGCTCCTTGGAAGACTGAAGTTTAGAACGAGCTATGGACAAAATGTTCTTGAGCACTCAATAGAGGTTGCAAAACTTGCTGGTATGATGGCAGCTGAACTCGGTTTGAATGTGGATAAAGCCAAGAGAGGAGGACTTCTCCACGACATAGGAAAGGCAGTTGACCATGAAGTTGAAGGATCTCACACCGTAATAGGAGCGGATCTTGCTAAGAGATATGGGGAAAAAGAGGATGTCGTGAACATGATAATGTCTCACCATGGGGAGGTAGAACCGTTGACCCCGGAAGCCGTTCTCGTTGCAGCAGCGGATGCGCTTTCTGCTGCAAGACCTGGTGCGAGGAGAGAGACCCTTGAGACATACATAAGAAGGTTGATGAAATTAGAGGAGATAGCCGAAAGCTTCGATCAGGTTGAGAAAGCTTACGCTATACAGGCCGGTAGGGAGGTCAGAGTTATAGTCGAGCCTGACAAAGTCGATGATGCAGAAGCAGAACTTTTGGCTCATGAGATAGCCAAGGAAATAGAAGAGAAACTTGAGTATCCAGGAATTCTTAAAGTGGTTGTTATAAGAGAGAAAAGGAGCGTGGCATACGCCAAATGAAAAAAATAGCGATAGTTTTGGGAATAATAGCTGCTGTTCTTCCTTTTGTTTTCAAATCGAAGAGGGTAGTTGATATCCGGCTCGCGGGAAGCGGGCCGGATGTCGTATATAGAGTTCTTTTTGAGGGAAAAGAGGTTGCAAGGATGAAGAAGGGCGAGGAGATAAGACTGACACTAAGCGGAAGGGGAAAGGCAATCGAAATAGCTGTTGGTGACATCGTCATAAGATCTTCAAATATAAAACCAAAGATATTTTTCGATCTTCCACCTCTTCAAAACCCGAAAGTTGATTACACCTTTGAGGGATCCACTTTGGTGATAAGTGGTGTTACTGACGAAGGTCCATATCCTGTGGATTGGAAGGTGGATGAATCCAATGATTTTCCGATGAGAGTTCCTATGCCATCAACTCCTACTCTTGAGGGGTATATAGAGAAGAAAAGAGTTTACTCGAAAGCGCTAACCCTCTCTAGAATATCTTCCATAACCGCCGTTTATGATGGAAACTCTCTTGAAATCCATCCCATTTTGTCTGGATTTTTCAAAACGGATTATTTCTCAATCAATGGCTTAAAGGTTTCAAGCCCTGTTGTGATAAAGGCTCTTTCACTTCCAAATGGGATATCTGTAAACCCTATCTATGGAAACATCGAGTGGGATGGGATAACTTTTAAAACACCGAAAGTTCCGGATGTTACAAGTGATAGAGGAAGAGTGGCGATTGAGGGAAATAATTTCTATCTGAACGATTCTCCAGCTTCTGGCATCTTGGTACTTCCAGATGGTACGAGTACTCTAAAGTGGGTATACGAGGAGGGGAAGGTGCACTTTGAAAGGGTTTGGAAGTTTTACATAGACAGAAAGCCTCCAGTGATAGAGGTAAGTCTGAAGAAATCTGATGGATCTTTACTTTTGAATTTGAAATCCGACGAGTGGAGTTCATTCAGGGTAAAATTTGGTCCTATTCTGATGAGTGGAGAGGGAACAGAGGTATCGTTTAGAATAAAAAAGATTCTGGGAAGAGTTTTGGAAATATCTGCAGCCGACAGGAGCGGAAATATTACAAGAAAAGTGATAGACATAAAGGAGGTGAGAGAGTGAAAGTCATACTGGTGAAGGATGTTCCAAAACTCGGAAAAAAAGGTGATGTTGTTGAGGTTTCTGATGGTCATGCCAGAAATTATCTCATTCCAAGAGGTTTGGCTGTTGAAGCTACTGAAGGTAATCTGAAACACCTTATGGACGAGAAAAAACAGCACCGTGAAAAAGAGGAAAGGCTGAGGAAAAAGAGCGAGGATCTTTTAAAGGAGCTCAAAAAGAAAACTTGGGAAATACGGGTTAAGGCTGGTGAAAAGGGAAAGCTCTTTGGATCGCTTACAAGTGGGAATATTGCAGACAGATTGTCGGAAATGTCAGGTTTCGAAATAGATAAAAGATGGATAAAGCTCAAAAATCCCATAAAAGAGACTGGGGAATACGATGTTGATCTCAAGCTTCCGGCCGGCGTTAGAGGAAAGATAAAAATAAGAGTTCTTCCGGAATGATACTCTTTAGGCTTAATAAAAGAAATAGATATTCCATAACGGCTCTAACGGCCGCTTTGGAAAGTATCGGATATAGTGACTATGATGTCGTCGATCGGGTCGACGATATTTTGGTGTATGATCCGAAAGATACAACGGTAGCTTATTCTCTTATGACTTTTGATGTTGAGGATGCCTTGAAAGAGATTGGTATTTTGAAGAAGAAAGGATACACATTAATCGCCGGTGGTCCACATCCAACAGCAGATCCACAAGGGATGTTAAAAATTGGTTTTGATTATGTCTTTATCGGAGATGGGGAAAAGAACATAATCAAATATGCTAGAGGACACCGTCCAGCAAATAGAATATTCGATGGAATAAGAGAAAGAGTGGATTTGAATGACTTTCCTCCTTTCAATGTGAACCGGGAAATGTACATGCCAATTGAGATATCAAGGGGATGTCCTTTTAGATGTGGCTACTGCTTTACCCCCGTAATTGGTGGAGGAATGATGAGATACAGATCAGTGGATGTGGTTTTAGAGTATGCAAAGATAGGGGTTAGGAATGGCAAGAGAATCGCCAGATTCATAGCATCCAATTCATTCGGATATATGTCAAGGAACGGGGTTACCCCGAATTTAGAGAAGATAGAAGAGCTTCTAAGTGGTTTGAAGTCAATAGGTATGGAAGAGATATACTTTGGAACCTTTCCATCGGATGTCAGACCTGAATCGGTGACTCATGATGTTCTCAAGTTGATAAAGAAATATGTTAAG
>Ga0256831_1002217_pt1 | contig 10218 bp, 10 predicted proteins | sample 132544metaG_FD_189087 | JGI IMG/M metagenome (GOLD analysis project Ga0256831, IMG submission 189087) | Hydrothermal vent microbial communities from Lau Basin, Pacific Ocean - 132-544 | ecosystem: Environmental > Aquatic > Marine > Hydrothermal vents | place: Pacific Ocean: Lau Basin | collected...
ATTTTTTCAAACTATCCTTCCAATACGGAATCTCAATACCAAATGTATCTTTTATTTTTATTTTATTCAGTACGCTATAATGCGGACGTTTTGCCGGCGTCGGAAATTCATCGGACAAAACCGGCACTACTGAACAATTAATTTCCGACATTTCAAAAATTGTTTTTGCAAAGTCGTACCAGCTGCAAACTCCTTCGTTAGAGAAATGATAAATTCCGGGAACAAAATTTACAACATTTTTTTCGGAAAGCTGAATAATTGATAAAATTGTTTTGGCTAAATCGGCTGCGTAAGTTGGAGTGCCCACCTGGTCGAAAACTACTTTTAAATTGTTGCGTTCGGCACCCAGTCGGAGCATTGTTTTTACAAAATTGTTTCCAAATGCCGAATACAGCCATGACGTTCTGATAACAACTGTTTCGGGGTTCTCGTTAAAACTGTTTAATTCGCCCTGTAATTTTGTTTTTCCGTAAACTCCCTGAGGATGAACCTCTTCGACTTCGGAATAGGGCCGGTTGGCAGTGCCGGAAAAAACATAGTCGGTTGATATATTTATAAATTTAGCTTGAATCTGTTTTGCATATTTAGCAAGTATTCCGGGAGCAACGGCATTTATTTTTTCGGCCATTTCCGGCTCCTCTTCGGCCTTGTCTACAGCTGTGTATGCTGCACAATTAATTATATATCCGGGTCTGTTTTTTTTGAAAAAATTTTCAACACCAATTTCGTTGGTAATATCCAGTGAATCGACATCGGTAAATTGATATTCGAATTCGGAGAATTGATTTACCAACTCTTTCAATTCGCTTCCCAACTGTCCGTATGCACCGGTAATTAATAGTTTCATATTAAAAAGTAAAATTTATTTCAGCATTTTTAAAAGCAGGTGCCTGCCTGTCTTTTTCCGAAATAATTTGTTGCGAATTCTCCAAATGCCAGTCAATATTCAATTTTGTGTCAAACGGATTTATTGACCGTTCAGCCTCTTTTTTGTACAGATTGTCGCATTTGTAACTAAAAATAGCTGTTTCGCTTAAAACGGAAAAGCCGTGTGCAAAACCCCGGGGTACAAATAGCTGTTTTTTATTCTTGTCGTTTAATTCAATGCCAAACCACTCGCCAAATGTGGGCGACCCTTTTCGTAAATCAACGGCCACATCGAAAACACTTCCTTGTACAACCCGTACCAGTTTTGCCTGTGCAAATTCGCCCAGCTGGTAATGCAATCCGCGAACCACTCCGCGTACCGATTTCGATTCGTTATCCTGAATAAAACCGGCATCAATACCGGCATCGACATACCTTGCTGATTGATACGATTCGAAAAAATAGCCCCTGTCGTCGTTAAAAACAGTTGGCTCAACGACAAGTAATCCGGGAATTTTTGTTTTTATAATCTCCATAAATCTTAAAACGAAAAAATTTGTTTATCGGCCAGACTTAATAAATACTCGCCGTACTGATTTTTGCTAAGAGGCTGTGCCAGCTCAATTAGCTGTTCTTTCGAAATGAATCCTTTTTTATAAGCAATCTCCTCAATACACGAAACTTTTAATCCTTGTCGCTGTTCGATGGTTGCAATAAAATTCGATGCCTGTAACAGACTCTCGTGTGTGCCCGTGTCGAGCCAGGCAAAACCACGTCCGAGCAGTTTTACTTTCAATCTGTTCTCTTCGAGGTACAACCGGTTTAAGTCGGTAATTTCCAGTTCGCCCCGTTTCGAAGGTTTTAAATTTTTTGCTTTTTCCACTACATCGTTCGAGTAGAAATAGAGTCCGGTTACGGCGTAATTTGATTTTGGATTTTCCGGTTTCTCCTCCAGCGAGATTGCTTTTCCTGTGTTGTCGAATTCAACAACACCGTATCTTTCGGGGTCTTTTACGTAGTAGCCGAAAACTATTGAGCCATCGTCGAGTGTTGCCGCCTCTTCCAATACCGAACGAAAATTGTAGCCGTAAAAAATGTTGTCGCCCAAAATCAGGCATACATTATCGTTGCCAATAAACTCTTCTCCCAAAATAAAAGCCTGTGCCAATCCATCGGGCGAAGGTTGAATTTTGTATGAAATTTTCATTCCCAGTTGCGAACCGTCACCAAAAAGCTTTTCGTACAAACCTATGTCGGTGGGGGTCGAGATGATTAAAACTTCCCGTATTCCGGCCAGCATTAAAACCGAGAGCGGATAATAAATCATCGGTTTATCGAACACCGGAATAATCTGTTTCGAGATGGAACGTGTTATCGGGTACAATCTTGTTCCTGCACCTCCTGCTAAAATAATACCTTTCATTTTTCAGACTTTTAAATTTTTATATTTATAACGAAAGAGATTATAAATTTAAGATGTCCGATTTAAATTTGGCACCGGATATTTCATCCTTTTTTCTAATTCTTTCAGTGAGGTTGTTTCTTGTTAAATTGAAAATCTCTTTAACAAGAAACAATTTTATTGTTTTTTAAGTGCTTGTTCAAAATATGCTATTGTTTTTTGTAATCCCTCTTTTAAATGAACTTTAGGCTCCCAGTTATTCAGCTTTTCGCGTGCCAAATCAATGTTGGGCTGGCGTTGAGTGGGGTTGTCTTGTGGCAGAGGAAGATAAACAATTTTCGACTTGCTTCCCGTTAATTCAAGTACCTGCTCAGCCAGTTCGAGCATAGTAAATTCGATTGGGTTTCCAATGTTTACCGGGCCGGTAAAATCGTTGGGTGTTTCCATCATTCGAATCATTCCCCCCACTAAATCGTCGACATACTGAAAACTGCGCGACTGTTTCCCGTCGCCGTAAATTGTAATGTCTTCGCCTTTTAATGCCTGAATAATAAAGTTCGACACCACTCTGCCATCATTCAGCTCCATTCGCGGGCCATAAGTATTAAAAATGCGGATTATTTTTATCTTAACTTTATTTTGCAAATTGTAATTCACAAAAAGCGACTCGGCGCAACGTTTTCCCTCGTCGTAACACGAACGAATTCCGATTGGATTTACGTGCCCCCAGTACTCTTCGGTTTGCGGATGAACTTCGGGGTCGCCGTACACTTCGCTGGTGCTTGCCTGCAACACTTTTGCATTTACACGCTTTGCCAGCCCCAACATATTAATTGCCCCCATTACCGACGTTTTAATGGTTTTTATGGGGTTTACCTGATAATGCACGGGAGAGGCCGGACAAGCAAGATTGTAAATCTCGTCGACCTCGGCGTAGTACGGAAAAGTTACATCTTGCCGAACAAATTCGAACCGCGGATTTTGCATAAACGGAATAATTTTATCTTTTGAACTCGAAAAAAGATTGTCGAGACAAATTACCTCATTCCCCTCGTTTAAAAGACGTTCGCACAAATGCGACCCGATAAAACCTGCACCTCCTGTTACTAAAACTCGCTTCATAAAGTTTGTCTGTTTAATTTTCCAAATTTAATAAAAGAAACAGAGCTTGCAACGATTGTTTGGTTCTTAACTTTTGAATGTTTCTATTTTGCCGTTTTCCTAAGTAGTTTTTAATTTCCTGTAAAAGAAAACGGAGATTGTTTTAGCGAACCAGCAGGCTATCTTCTAAAATGGAGTAACTGTTTGGGCCTTCGTTAAAAAGTAAATCTAAGATGCTGAGGTTTGGAGTAAATCCAAATTTATCGGAAAAAACCTGAGTGTATTCGGCAGGTTGAAAAGCAGAATCGGGAGCTGTTCTGTTTTTCGGCGAAATGGTTTCGCGGAAATTCAGAGTAATCTTCGGAACCTCCTCGAAATTATTGGTAAGAATTGAGGTGTCTTCAATATCAATAAGCTCGCAAATCGTTTCGTTTATTTTCAGGTTTAAATCGAAAAGATACGTTATCTTTTTTTCGAAAAAAGGTTTTATTTCATCGAAATAATATTCGAAATAGGGCGACGAGTTGTAGGCCGAAACAATGGTTTGCCACTGGTTTCGCTGCCAGTTCATTTCGTACGATATTTTTATATCCTTTACCGGAATTTTAGGTCGGCGCCCTTTAATAACCGGAACAATTAAAGTAATTGGTACGTTTCCTCCTAATATTACAGCCCGGTTGCGGTAGGTTTGTTTATTAAAATGCTCGAACTGTTCGATGTAAACTTTTGGGTGTGCAATAAACCTTGCATAATAATGTACCGGGGCAAAATAGGCGGTGCTTAGCAGAATGTTTTCTGTTCGATTCATTTTAAAAATTTCGAACAAATTTAAAAGAAAAATGTAAGCGGCAATAATTAAACAACTTCAATAAATAAAATGCTAATCTTCCTTAAAAAACGAACTTGTGTTGTCGTCGTCCATTTCAACTCCTTCGGGATTTTTTTCTTCAATCTCATCCGGAGTTTTAATGGCAGGCTCAAATTCTTTATGTGCCTCTTCTAACCTTTTATACTCTTTTTGAAGTTTTTTAAACTCCTTTTTACGTTGCCACAAACGCGGGTAAAAATAGATGGAGGCAATAATGTAACCAATAACAACACTTGCAATTAAAAGCAGAACAAGTGGTACATTATCTAATGTCCAAATAAAGAAGTTGATGGAAACTTCGACTGAATTTTGTAATGTGAAAACAACAAGAAGTATTGCCAGAACAAGAAGAATTACAATTGCGAAACTCATAATTGAAATTTTTGTTCAAGATAAAAAAAGGAAAATGATTTCCCATAATCCTTCTTTAAAAGTTTAACCTGTTATTTTACTTGATAACGGTAAAAATTCGATTGAATCGGATATTTGCCGGAAAACTTTTGTCTTTATCAATCGACAGCCAGATAAATTTGGCTTTCCCCACAACGTGGTCTTCGGGTACAAAGCCCCAGTAGCGCGAGTCGGCCGAGTTATGGCGGTTGTCGCCCATCATCCAGTAATAATCCATTTTAAATGTATAACTGGTTGCTATTTCGCCATTAATGTAAATTTTGTCGCCGTCAACTTTTAAATCGTTGTTTTCATAAACGTCGATTATTCTGCGGTAGAGGGGGAGGTTGTCGACAGTTAATTGTACCGTTGCTCCTTTTTCGGGAATTGTGATTGGCCCAACATTATCAACATTCCATTTAAAATTTTTGTTCGACGGGAAAATTGCCGGATCCCATATTCCGGGTTCTTCAATCATTTTTTCGACACTAACTACATTGGAGAATTTTTTAAGTTTTTCTGCATTTTCTTCGGTAAGCGGGAAAATATACCGCGAGCTGTTTCCCTGTCTGTCGGCAATTGCAATGTGCAGGCGGTCGAGTGCTTTCGGGTTTATCGATGTGCCATTTGTTCTTATAATATATTTTTGCTGAACGCCGTTAAATTTCTTTTGTGGTTTGCCGTTTACATACAGCTGGCCGCGAACCAATTTAATTTCGTCGCCGTGAATAGCAACGCATCGTTTTATGTAGTTTTCGCGTTTATCGACCGGGCGGGCAATAATTTCGCCAAAATTGCGCTTGTCGCTCCAAACTCGTGCTCTGCCATACACCCGAATAAGTTGGTAGTAACTTTGTGCTGCCATATTTAGTGCAACCGTGTCGCCTTCGGGAAAGTGAAAAACAACTACGTCGTTCTCTTTTACGGTTGTAAAACCTGCCAGTCGATGGTAAGGGCGTTTAATCCACTCGACATACGATTTTGTGTTTTTTAAAACCGGCAATGTGTTGTGTACAAACGGAAATGAGAGTGGAGTATTTGGCGTTTTTGGCCCGTAAGCGGTTTTACTTACAAACAGATAGTCGCCCACCAACATTGTTTTTTCCATTGATGACGTTGGAATGGTGTACGCTTCGATAAAAAATATGCGAATAAACGAAGCGGCAATTACTGCAAAAATTATGGCATCAACCCATTCAACAACTTTTGTCTGTTTCCCGTTTGGCGGGTTTTTCTTTTTCCAGAACGACCAATGAACTTTTTCGGTAATGTATATGTCGAAAATAACACCTAGCCCCAATAGCCAGATGTAGTTTCCCAACCAAATTACCCAGAGCAAATATAGTGTTCCAACGGTTCCGAATTTGAACCATTTGTTTGTTAAAATTGATCGTAACATTTAATTATATTTTTAGTAAATCTTTCATGGTTAAAATGCCTCTGTTTTCGAGGCAGTATTCGGCAGCAAGAACAGCTCCGAATGCAAAGCCCTTTCTGCTTTTTGCACTGTGTGTTATTTCAATAAAATCGACTGCCGATTCGTATTTTATTGAATGAATTCCGGGAACTTGCCCGATGCGCTCCGATTTAATATTTAACTCGGTTTCCGAAGGTGTTTTATCGTTCACCCAACTTTCAACATTGGGGAGTTCGTTAATAATATCTTCGGCTAAACTAATTGCTGTGCCACTTGGTGCATCGAGCTTTTGAGTATGATGAACTTCGGTCATTTCAACATTGTATTCGGTTCTTAATGCCATTAACGACGCTAGTTTCTTGTTTAATTCAAAAAACAGATTAACACCTACCGAAAAGTTACTTCCGTAAAAAAAAGTTCCATTGGTGTCGGTACATTTTTTATAAACTTCCTCCTTTTTGTCGAGCCAGCCGGTTGTTCCGCTTACCACCGGAATTCCAGCATCGAAACATTTGTTGTAGTTCTTTACTGCCGATGCGGGTATTGTAAACTCAATGGCAACATCACATTTTTTTAAATTTTCGGTTATTAAATCCTGGGGGTTATCAATATCAATTGTTAAGCATATTTCGTGGCCACGCGAAACGGCAATTTTCTCAATCTCTTTTCCCATTTTCCCGTATCCAATTAAGGCAATCTTCATTATATAAACTTGTTAGTTTTAAAATGTTTTTTTATTGTGCTGCACAAGCAATTTTTTAGATGTTCTACTGTTTTATTCTGTTAACTAAAAGGAACAAAAATTATAAGGTAGTTTCATCCGGTATCTTCTGAAGCTTTATATTATGCGACAAAGATAAAATATTGTTTAAATGTACCGACAAACATTGTCGATATTAATTTTTTTCGATAAACGAGTTTGAAATGCTGATGAATGACTTGTTTCTATTTCGGAAGTTAAATTAATTGAAGAGTTTCTGAACTTCCATTGTCAAATTCTAGTTTCAGCGACATCTTGCTAACTTTCAGTGCTTCAACATATCTTCGAATTGTTCCAAATTTTGTTTCTTTCAAATTGTTTTCAATTTTTGAAATATATGATTTGTCTATTTTCATTATTTCGGCCAATTGTTCTTGTGTTAGATTTTTTTCCTTTCTCAGTTTTTTAAGAAAATCACCAATTAATTCAGTTTTAAAATCTTCTTCATATTGTTCTCTGGCTTCACTTCCTTTCAGACCATAAACTTTGTCTTTCTGTTCGTTATGTGAAACAAATCCCATTTTATTTAATCGTTCTCTTCTTTTTTCCATTATTTCTATTCTTTATTTTCTGAAAAATATATTTTCTTTAATTGTTCTGCTTTTTCTATTTCATTTTTTGGGGTTTTGTTTGTCTTTTTCTTGAATCCGTGTGTCACAATTATTAAAGGGTCATTTGGTTCTTCCGTGTCAAAAAAAGACAATAGTCGATAAAAAACTCCTTTAAAATCAATGACAAATTCCCAAATTCCGTTTGAAGAAGTTAATTTCTTAAACCAGTTCCCAAAAAGATTGATTTCTACTTTGTCAATTATAAAGTCAATTTTTCTTTGTTCTTTAAGTCCCAAACTATTATAAAAAGTCTGTGCTTCTGGTGATAAATAAACTTCATATCGTTTATCCATATACTTTTATAATTTCTTGTGCAAAGATACAAACATTTTTTGAAAGTTGCCCTGTGTGGCAACATTCTTTGGGATGCAGCATAACCATTATTATCTATTTAAGCTTTTGTTCAATGGTGTACTCCAGTTGTTCAACCGACATCTCTTTTGCAATTATTTTTTTATTCTCGTCTAACAGATAAATTCGAGGTGTTTTTCGTACATCGTACAACACTTTAAACCGCGAGCTGTTGTCTTTATCCCAAACATTTATCCAGTCCCACAGTTTATGTTTATCTAAAAATTCAAGCCACTCCTCTTTTTTGTCCATCGAATAAATGGCGAAAACGGTTAACCCTTTGTCTTTAAATTTCTCATAAACTTTATCGTGAAATTCGGGAACATAAACTTTGCAATGCGAACAGTTGGGTTCGTAAATTAATACCAGAGTAAGTTTACTATCAATTTTATGAAGATTAACAAATTCGCCGTCGAAGTTTTCGAGTGTCAGGTCGGGAGCCGTTTTCCCAATTAAATTCGATTGGATAAAAAGTACATTTTCTCTTATTTTTTTCATCGACTTGTCGTTTACCCAAAACGCTTGTCCGCTGAGGTAATATTTCTCTGCCAAATCGATAAACAGTGCATCCATTCCCATAATATTGCTGTTAATGCTTTGGTTCAGGAAAAACGAAGTAGCAAACTGAAAAAGCCGTTTGTTGGGGCGAACATCTTCAATAAAATTAAAAACATAGGGTTTTACCGAGTCGTATTGCTGATAAAGCACTTTATTAAACCATGTTTCCATTTTGGGTTTTAAGAGCGGTGTATATAAAAAACGCTCGTCGGTATAATCGAAATAATCCCAGTAGTGCTCACGTTGATAGTTAAAGCGTGCAAGTAATAGCAACGAGTCGTTTTGTTGAATATTGGCGGGTAGTGTCGATTCGTCGAGCTCGGAAATGTAGTTGGCCATTAAAAATTTTGCCAGAAACGTTCCGGGATATTTTTTGTCGATATTTTTCCAGTAGTCGTTTAACTGTTTTGTAAGTTGGTTTAGTTGATTTTGTATATCCTCCTTTTGGTCGTCGGGGGCTGTTTTTAATTTCTTTTGCAATTCAGCTCCCTCTTTTTTCAGTTTCGATAAAAATTTAAAGTAGGTATTAAACTCTTCCGGTTCGGTGGAGCCTTTAATTTTAATTGTAGCCGGCGAAAAGGTTTCGTTTTCAATCGAAAATTGTTGGTCGGCTCCAAGTAAAAAGTCGAAATGGTGGCTGTTGTCGAGATAAATTTTATACAATCCCTGTGGCAATAACGTGTCGGCTTTAAACGTTCCTGCGCCGTTTGCATCGAGGTTTACCGTGTCGGTAATGTAAACATTCGATATGTAGTAGTGGGCAAGAAAAACCTGCTTGTTTTGTGCCGAATCTATTTTCAAATCGATTTTATAACCTTGTGCAAATGTAAAACCCGAAATAAAAATCAGGACGGGAAGAAAATATTTAATCATTGCTGTTGTTTTTTTGAAGTTCAAAAATAAAATATTTTATTCAAAATAGAGTTTAAAAAATTGTAATGAATCATAATGAATCATTTTCTTTACGTAAATTCATTGCGTTACAAATATTAGTTTATGCTGTCAATAAATATTCCGGTTTTTAATTTCGACGTTCAAGAATTGGTTCTGCAAATAATTAAGCAGGCTCAAGTGCTCGATATTGCCTTCGAAATAAGGGTTTACGACGATGGTTCTGATGCAGAATGGAAAAACATAAACCGTAGTATTTCGAGCCACCCGAATGTGGTTTATATTGAGCTGGAGAAAAATATTGGACGTTCGGCCATTCGGAATAAAATGGGGGAGGAGGCGCAGTTTAACTACCTGCTTTTTATCGATGCCGATTCGGAAATTGTAACCGATAGTTATTTGAAAACCTATTTAACGAATACTAAATCAGGCCGGGTGTTGTGTGGTGGAACTGCCTATAAAACTGAGCCGCCAGAAGATTCGAGAAAATATTTACGTTGGTTTTACGGTATTAACCGGGAGGCCGTTCCGGCAGAAATACGTAACAATAAAAAAGGGTTTATTATTACTTCGAATAACTTCTTAATTGAAAAAGAGATTTTTAACCGAACCGGGTTTCGAGAAGATATTCGTAATTACGGTCACGAAGATACACTGCTGGGGTACGACCTGTTTAAGAATGGAATTGAAATTTTCCATATCGATAACCCCGTGGAACACACCGGACTCGAAGACTCTTCTGTATTCTTAAATAAAACAAAAGCTGCACTCGAAAATCTTTATAAAATCACCCACAATCTGCTTGGCAACGATGCCGAATTTACCGGGCAAGTAAACTTTTTAAACAGTTATTTAAAAATCAGGAGATATTTGCCTCAACTGTTTTTGCGTTGTTTTTACAAATCATTTCATCGAATCATCGAGAAAAATTTGTTGGGAAAATCGCCCCGTTTGTTTTTATTCGATTTGTATAAAGTGGGTTACTACTCAACACTTTATAAG
>Ga0256831_1002218_pt1 | contig 10217 bp, 8 predicted proteins | sample 132544metaG_FD_189087 | JGI IMG/M metagenome (GOLD analysis project Ga0256831, IMG submission 189087) | Hydrothermal vent microbial communities from Lau Basin, Pacific Ocean - 132-544 | ecosystem: Environmental > Aquatic > Marine > Hydrothermal vents | place: Pacific Ocean: Lau Basin | collected...
AATATCTTACTTAAAAGATATTGTTTTAGATAGTAACCATAGCATTAATTAGTAATATTGTTGTAAAATCCATTTAAAAATAAGGATATAGATGAAAACAGTTGATATAGACTCACAAGAGTTTAAAGATGAACTTGAAAAGACTTGGAAATTTATTAAAAAAGTTAACGAAAGTAGAGGTTGGGTTCAAAATCCAAATGAAGAGGTAAATGAGGGTGTTGCCATGGGTCTTGCTAGAAACAAGCTCATGTATGGCAAACGATTCTGTCCTTGCTTTATGGTTATTGGAGAAACAAAAGAGGAGCAAAAAGAAGCTGATAATCGAATCTGCCCTTGTAAACCAGCTATTGAAAAAGAGATTCCCGAAGATGGTACATGTCACTGTGGTATCTTTTGTACTCCAGAGTTTGCAGAGGCTCAAAGAAAAAATGATATAATTGAAGAGGTTGCTCATACACACTCAAGAGGACTGACAAAAGATGAAGCTGTTACACTTTTACAAAAAGAGCAACTAGATGGTGATGAGTTAGAGGCTCTTCTTGAGGCTAGAGAGTTAAAGATGGTAGACTTTATACTTATGGACGTACGAGAGATGATGGAGTACAAAATGAGTCATATTGTAGGAACAGATGCCATTGTACCTACTTCACGCTTCTATGCTGAAATTGAGAAGTTTAACGATAAAAAAGATAAACCAATTATTGTATATTGCCTCTCAGGGAGTCGAAGCTATCAGGTTCAATATGCTATGAAATCACTTGGATTTAAACATGTTGGAAATCTTCAGTATGGAACATATAGCTATGCAGGAGAGATGGAGAGAGGGTAAACTCTCTCCTATTTTACTGTGGCACAACTGTAACTCTAAGAGATTTAAATCGGGCTGTCATAATTAACTCATCAGCTTCATCTCCAAAGATAGCATTTATCTTAGAGTTAGCATGATGAAAGGTGGTAAAGAGGGTTCTTGGTTTTATTTTATTGGTATATTTGACATTAAGTACCGAAGTTTCACCATACTCTGTTTTTAAAATTACTTTATCACCAAATTTCCCCTCATCTTCTACTGAAGCTAAAAGTGTATCTTCACTATGGTTATTATAAAGTTTTGCAGTCTGTTTGGTTTGAGCCGCGTTATTATAGTGTGCCAAAGTTCGCCCTGTGGTCAAATAGAAACCATCAAGCCCATCAGCATAAAACTCTTTATCTAAAATCTCCTGAATCATTCCACGAGGTTCATACTGTTTGTAGACATACTTTCCAAGTCCATCGTCGGTTCTAAAGTCAAGTAGGTGTAAAATTGGGGTATCCTCTAGGTAAACAGGCCACTGAATTCCACGTTTTCGGTGACGAGCTAATCGGTAGTATTGAGCTCCAGAGAAACGTTTAGGAGCAACTTTAGTTACCTCGTCCCAAACTTCTTCAGAGGTTTCATGTTTAAACTCACCTCCAAGCTTATTTGTTAGCTCTTTTAGAACCTCCCAATCATCTGGTAAATCACTCTGTACTAAAGGTTGAGAGAGATGAAGTCGTCTCATCGCGTTTACATAAACCCCTGTCTTCTCATAAGCTGACTTAACTCCAATAACAATATCTGCTCTTTTAGCAATATCGGTCATAAACAGCTCTTGAACCATAATAAACTCTAAGTTCTCAATCGCTCTATCTATCTTATTTAAGTTTGGGTGAATATGTGTGATATCCTCCCCCATATTAAGTAGAGCCTTTATCTTACCATCTATCATTGCATCTATTAATTGAGGTGTCATTAACCCTATAACTTTAGGCTCTTCATAATCAGGTGCATAATATGGCAGACAACCCATATCACACGCCCCTTGTACATTGTTTTGACCACGAAGAGGCATAAGCCCAGCTCCTCGTTTTCCTATATTTCCAGTAAGTAGTGCTAAGTGAGTAATTGCCATAACAGCATAAGAGCCATCTAAGTGTTCAGTAACTCCAAGACCCCAAAATATCATTGACTTCTTGACTGCATACTCACGAGCAATATTTGGAATCATCTTAGCCAAATACTCATAACCATCTATATTCTCAAAGAACTTAGGGTTGGCATAAGGGTCATTTAAAATCTTCTCTTTAAACTCCTCAAACCCTTTGGTACGATTTTTTACAAAATCTTTATTGTAAATCTCTTCATCTAAGATAACATAGGTCATCATATTTAGTATGAGTAGATTTGCCTCATAAGGGATAATGGCATTATGCTTAGCATACTTCACCATCTTTGTCTCACGCACATCTATAATGGCTAAGTTATTATGCTTTTTTGCCATATCCACAATACGATTTGCCACAATAGGATGTGCTTCCATTGTGTTTGAGCCAATGACTAGCATAAACTCACAATCATAAATATCATTATAGGGATTGGTCGCCGCCCCCTCACCAATAGTTGCTCTCATACCCTTAAGTGATGGTGAGTGACAAACTCTAGCACAGTTATCAACATGAGGAGATTCCATAGTTTCTCTACAAAACTTCTGAAAAGAGTAAGAGCTTTCACAACTTGTTCTTGCTCCACCAATAGCACAGAAGCTATCACCACCATACTTCTCTTTTATCTCTACTAGTTTCATAGCAGCTATAGAGGTTGCTGTATCTAAGTCACAAGTCCAAAAGGTATCATTAAAGATTTTCATCTTATCTTCAAATTTGGCTTTAATGGTTGGGTTTTTATCTAAAAAAGTTTTCCGAATACGTGGCTGTCGTACCCTCTCATCAGACTCAACAAAGTCAAACCCAAACTTTCCCTTAATGCAGAGCTTTCCTTGTGAAACAACTCCATCTTTTTGAGCATAGATTTTAGTAATCTTATTGTTCTGCACTACTCCTGTAATATCACAACCTACACCACAATAGGTACAGACACTCTCTATCTCTTTTATGTCAAATTTTGCTATCATAAAATAACCCTTGATAAACTCTTTTTAATTTAATTAAGACTATTTTTATCCTATTTTTACTTAAAGTTAAGAAGTTTTTGTTATTATCACTATAAAATAAATAACAAGGAATAACAATGGCAAAAATCAATGTAGAACTAGAGTGTGGTTGCTTTAGAAAAAGCTCATATGAAAATGGTATGGAGTTTGACTCAAAAGATGATGCACTACAACAAGCACTACTTATGGAGAAGCATATGAACCAAAAGTTCTGTCAAAAACATACATTTACAGTAGTTGAAGATGGAGAAGATATAAATATTGCAGTTGCGATGAAACCTCGTGAATCAACAGGTGGCTGTTGTGGTGGCGGACACTGTTCGTAACACTTTTTATTTGGTGCAATGGTAGTTGCACCAAATAAATTATATATATAATTAACTTAAAGGTAGAGAACAATAAAAAAATTATTTCTAAGTATTATCATTTTTGTTATAACTACCATTCTCCTAAACCACCTCTACCCCCTAAACAGAGCAAGACTAAGTAAACCTCAATCAACCATTATCTATGATACAAACCATCATCTACTTTCAATAAAACTAAGCTCTGATGAATTTTTAAGAATAAAACTAAAAAAAGAGGAGCTAACACCAGATATTAAAAAGATTGTATTAGGGTATGAAGACCAATATTTTGAACAGCACTTTGGAGTCAATCCTCTTGCACTTCTTCGTGCTATTTGGTTTAATATAACCAATCAGCGTAAAATTGGGGCTTCAACTATTACTATGCAGGTAGCTCGTATGATGCATCATAAGCCACGTACTCTCTCTCAAAAGCTAATAGAGATGTTTCAAGCCTTTCAGTTAGAGTGGTACTATAGCAAAGAGGAGATACTTAGGTTTTACCTAAACAATGCCCCTTATGGTGGAAATATTGAGGGGTTTGCTTCGGCTTCGTTTCGTTACTTTAATCTTCCACCCTCTTCGCTTTCGCTTTCTCAGATTGCTTACTTGTGTGCTATTCCTAAAAATCCTAATGCCAATCGACCTAAAAAAGAGCGAGATATTAATGCTATTAAAAACCGACTACTAAAACGGCTTTGGGATTTAAAGCTTTTGACTAAAGAGGAGTACCAACAAACCGTTGAGGAGATAATAGAGGTAAGGATAGAGAATCTTCCTAACAATATACCTCATCTAGCACGAAAAATAAAGCAAGAGGGGGAGGTTGAAACTACTATTGAACTTGGAGTTCAAAAGAGGATTGAGCATCTGCTTAAGTTAGAGATGAAGAGGGTTGAGCCATTTAATATTCATAATGCTTCAGTAATCGTTATAGATAATAAAACTATGCAGATAGTAGCCTATGTTGGTTCTAATAACTTTTACGATAACAGATATGGAGGTCAAAATGATGGTCTTAGAGCCTTAATCTCCCCTGGTTCTACCCTAAAACCTTTTGTCTATGCAAGAGCATTAGAGCAGGGGCTTATTACTCCTAAAAAGAGGCTTTTTGATGTGCCACTCTATATTGATGGGTATAAACCTACCAACTACTCTAAAACTTATGAAGGAGAGGTGACTGCCTCGGAGGCACTGCAACGTTCACTAAATATTCCTGCTGTGGAGCTTGATAGACTACTTAAAAAAGAGTCCTTGTATGAGCTTTTAGAGGAGGTGAATATTCGTTCTTTAGTTCATAAAAAGCCATATTATGGGGCTTCATTAGTTCTTGGTGGGTGGGGAATCTCACTTAAAGAGAGTGCTGAACTCTTTGCTATGTTAGCTAATGGTGGAGTATTTCAAAGGGCTAGTTACCTCAAAAATATAAGCTACCCTAAACAGAGTGTTCTTATGCCACAAGCTTGTTGGCTTATCTCAACTATCTTAGCCGATGCCCCTCGTCCCTCTTTTTCTGCTACTTGGGAGTATCTAAAAGATATGCCACGTATCGCCTTTAAGACAGGAACTTCTGCTCATGCTAAAGATATGCTAACCATTGGCTACACCCCTAACTATACAGTAGCTGTTTGGTTTGGTAACTTTTCAGGAGCTTCTAGCAGACCACACAATGGAGTCTACCCCTCTGGAATCAAGATTTCTTCACCAACTCTATTTAAAATCTTTAAGCTTTTAGGAAAACAGAGCTGGTTTACTAAGCCAAAAGGGATAGTTACTAAAACTATCTGTCAAGATGCCTTGCAGTTAGGAGAGTGTAAAGAGCAGATAAAAGACCAACTTATAGAAAAAGTTACGCTTAAAAATGAGTGCAAGACTATGAGAGCAGAGGTACTCTCTTATCTACAAAAGCAAGGGGTTATAGACTCTATTGCAGAGCTAAAATCTCACCCTTGTTACAACGAGTGGAAGAGCTATAGACCACTTATAACTAGTCCTATTTATGATAAAACATATAGTTATAATAGACTTCTACCTAGTGATTTAAAAAAGACAAAGTTTGAGTGTTACTCGTTTGAGGAGAATCAAACTATCTATTGGTTAATAGATAACAGTGAGCCTATTGTTGGTATATCAGGAGAGGCTATTTATCGTTATTTAGAGCCTAAAAAACATACTATTAGTTGTTTAGATGAGGGGGCTAAGGTTAGAAGTATTACTTTTTTTACTGAGGAGTTATAGTTGCTAATTTATCATTTCACCCACACCTAAACAGAGTTAAGATATAATTCCACGATTATTTTTCAGAGATAAAATAGAATCAAAATGAAGAAATTAAAGGTGATGGTGTACAATGAGTAGAAAAGCAGATTTGATTGTAGGATTACAGTGGGGTGATGAGGGAAAAGGTAAAATTGTTGACCATATGGCTCAAACACATGATTATGTTTGTAGATTTGCAGGTGGACACAATGCTGGACACACCATTGTAGTTGGAGATAAAAAGTACGCATTGCATCTGATTCCATCTGGTATCTTAAATCCAAAAGCTAAAAATATTGTAGGAAATGGTGTCGTTTTATCTCCTGTTGATTTCATTAAAGAGATGTCTCAATTTGATAACTTAGAAGATAGACTCTTTATCTCTGATAAAGCTCATATGCTATTACCATATCATGCTCTTATTGACCAAGCTAGAGAGAGAATGAAAGGTGACAAAGCCATTGGCACAACTGGAAAAGGTATTGGTCCTGCTTATGGTGATAAGATTGCTCGTGTAGGTCATAGAATGGGAGAGCTACACGATACTGAAAAGTTGGCAACAAAGATAGTTGATTTTTTTGAAGTAAACAGAGCTATCTTTGAGGTAATGGGTGTTCCTGTTCCTGTAAAAGAGGAGTTAAAGGCTGAACTTGATGGTTATGCTAAGGTCTTAGCTCCATATATTGTAGATACAACTCAGCTTATTTGGAAAGTATTAGATAATGACAAAAAGGTACTACTAGAGGGGGCTCAAGGAACTATGCTTGATATTGACCATGGAACCTACCCCTATGTTACCTCCTCTACTACAGTTAGTGCTGGAGCTTGTGCAGGTCTTGGGTTAAACCCTAAAGATTTAGGAAAAGTAACAGGTATTGCAAAGGCCTACTGTACACGTGTTGGAAATGGACCTTTCCCTAGTGAAGATTTTGGTGAAGATGGTGAGTTGTTGCGTAAAAATGGACATGAGTTTGGAACAACTACAGGACGACCTAGAAGATGTGGTTGGTTTGATGCAGTTGCTATGAAACATGCTGTAAGGGTAAATGGAGTTGACCAAGTAGCTCTTATGAAACTTGATGTCCTTGATGGCTTCCCTGAAATTAAAGTCTGTGTAGCGTATGAGATTGAGGGGCAGAAGATTGATTATGTTCCTTATGATTTAGAGGATGCAAAACCTGTTTACAAAACTTTTAAAGGTTGGGATAAAACAGAGGGGTGTAGAGAGTTTGATGAGTTGCCACAGAGAGCAAAAGAGTATATAGAGGCACTTGAAGAGATGATTGGAACTAAAATTGGAATTATCTCAACTAGTCCAGATAGAGAAGATACCATTATACGTTAAGGAGTAGAGATGAGATTAAAATCAAAACAGACAGGCTATGTGGCAAATAAGATAGGTATCGATTTGGCTAATGCTCCTTTTGTAACTATGCCAAAGGGAAAAGAGGCTGTTGTTGCAGTATGTAAAGAGATTATTGATGAAAATCTTGAAAAAGAGAAGAGGCTTGATGCTAAAGTCAATGAGATTATAGAGGAGAACTATGATGAGATAGAGATTCAGCAGGTAAAAGAGCGTGAACTCTTCTTTATGATTAAAAAGCGTTTAGCACCTGAATATGGGGTTATTATGAACTATGATGACCGATACAATGAGGTGTCACATCAAATCTTAGATGAGCTTTATGACAGATACCTCTTAGAGTATGATGTCAACGATAACCAAGTAAGAAACATTATCTTTAAATCCTTTAAGAGTTTTGCAGATGCCTATGATAAGATAGATGATATTGTCTATGATAAGATTAAGAAGATGAAAAAAGAGTATATCCTAGGTTCACTTGAATATGAACTACTCTATGACCGTCTTTATGAAGAAGAGTTAAAAAAGAGAGGAATGTTGTAGTGAAAAAGGTTTCATTGTATTTTGAAAATGGTCTTTTGTTGGAGGCAAAAAGTTTTGGTGCAGAGGGTACATCTGTTGGTGAAGTAGTCTTTAATACCTCTTTAACAGGTTATCAAGAGATTGTAACCGACCCATCTTATGCAGGGCAGTTTGTAACATTTACAACTCCAGAGATTGGAAATGTTGGGTGTAATACACAAGATATGGAGAGCAGAGGGGCGTACTGTAAAGGGATTATTGTTCGTTCATACCAAAAGAGACCCTCTAACTTTAGATGTGAAGAGAGTTTAGCTGAGCTTCTTAAAAGATATGGTGTTTTAGGTATTACCGATATTGATACACGCTTTATTACAAAAATGTTAAGAAGTGAAGGCTCTATGATGATGATTGCTTCAACAGAGATTCATGAAGCAAATGAGCTTAAAAGAGTACTAGAGTCAACTCCTAGAATTGAAGAGGTGAACTACATAGAGCAGGTAAGTACAAAAGAGCCATACATTCATAAAGAGGCACGTTACAATGCAGAGAAGTTTGAGTATGAGAAACCAAATACCTATAAAAAGATTATCGCTTTAGACTTTGGAGTTAAACGAAATATCTTAAATGAGTTGACTCATGCAGGTATGGAGGTTGAGGTTGTACCAAATAGTATGGAGGCCTCTGTTATTATTGAGAAGTTTAAAGCTAAAGAGATAGATGGTGTCTTTCTATCCAATGGACCTGGTGACCCACTCATTTTAAAAGATGAACAGGATAAGATAAAAAAGTTAATCGAAGCAAAAGTTCCTCTCTTTGGAATCTGTCTTGGACATCAACTCCTCTCTATTGCCCATGGGTATAACACCTATAAACTAAAGTTTGGTCACCATGGAGGAAACCACCCTGTAAAAAATCAAGCTAATGGTATGGTAGAGATTACAGCTCAAAACCACAACTACAATGTTCCAGACAATATTATAGAGGTAGCAACCGTAACTCATAAAAATCTATTTGACAACACTATTGAGGGGTTAAAGTATAATGACTCTCCAACTATGTCAGTACAACACCACCCAGAGGCAAGTCCTGGACCTCATGAGTCAGCTTATATTTTTAGTGAGTTTAAGGAGATGTTGTCGTAGAAGCGACACTCTCCTTTTTTACTAAACACCTTACCCCTTTAGGTGGATATCTTTGTCCACTATCAATTAAGCTATCAGCTATCTCTTGTCCCATTTTATTGGTAACAGTAATAGCTCCATTCACCATAAACATACCAAAATCAAAAATAGTATCTTCGTCATCAGATGGAGAAAAAATGGTATTAAAGACTGAACCAATATCAAAAGCTAAATTTTTACACTGCTCATTAGTAAGATTCTCCTCCTCATATCTTCTAAATTTATCTTCAAGTTCATTGAGACTTTTATAGATAGCGTCATTGCACTCTTTGGCTTTTTTTCCGTGGGCAATAAAACAGATATCATGCTCTTGACAAACTCTATCAATATCATCATAGGGTTCTATCTCTCTATACTGTTTGATAAGCTCTTTTCGTGCTGTTGAATTTAACTCTCTATAATTTATATTTGAAGGGTGTTCAATTTTAGGATACTCTTCACCACAAAAACAACCATATCGAAATGTTTTTGTAAGATTATCTTCAGCTACAGCAGGGTTATCACAAGAGAGTGCATTGATAGTAAAGAGAAAAAGAGTTGTAAAAAAAAGTAATGCTTTTCTATAAGTCATAGTAATTCCTTTTTACTCCATTTTAAATTTAGAAAGAACTCTCTTTAAATCAATATCTACTTTTACTTTAGGTAGAAATGATGGCTCTTTATCTAAATCTACATCAATAAAATCTACCTTATCACCATAGGTTTGACGTATCATCTTTTTAACCTTATAGAGTGAAGATATTTTATCTACTAAAACTCCTTTTATCTCTGGTACATTGGCAATATATATTTTACCCTCTGCTACTTTTAAAATTTGCTCTTTTGTTAAGCCACGATTTTTGGCTACTGAGGTTAGAAAGTTCTCATAGGTTGGTTTAAGTAGATGTTTAATCATGTATTCTCTGTTTTTATCGTCAATCTTTGTAAAAAAAGAGATAGGCTTTTTAAACTCTCCTGCTGCCATAAAATCCTCTTCTACTCCAACTTTTTTGGCTAACTCACCCAAGTTATAGTGAGGCATAATTACTCCAATAGAGCCAACAATCGCATTTTTATTGGCAATTAGGGGTTTAACAGCAGAAGCGATATAGTATCCACCACTAGCAGCAATAGAGTCTATATACATAGTTATATTTTTCTCTTTTTGAAACTCTTTTAAGTACTCTGAAAGCTCCTCACTTGCTGTAGGTGACCCCCCTGGTGAACCCATAATAAAGAGTACTGATTTAAAGCTTTTATCTTCTTGAATCTTATCTAGCTTCTCCATAACTTTTGCAGTAAAATCTTCAGTTACCTCTTTATTATAACGAATAACAGCTATTTTATTGTTTCCCAAACTCTCCTCACCAAATACTCCAGAATCTTTTAAAAATCCTATAATAAAGATAATTTCAACTAACAAAATAATCCCAATAATCCAAGCCTTTAAGTTACTAACAAGAATCTGTCGTCTTAGTGCTTTAAGTTCTGTTTGATGTACCTTCTCTTTTTGTTGAAAGAGTTGTCGTTCATACTCTATCTTCTCTTGCATGTTATCTCCGTTAAATATATAATTGATATGATTATATAAAGTTAAGAT
>Ga0256831_1002219_pt1 | contig 10216 bp, 12 predicted proteins | sample 132544metaG_FD_189087 | JGI IMG/M metagenome (GOLD analysis project Ga0256831, IMG submission 189087) | Hydrothermal vent microbial communities from Lau Basin, Pacific Ocean - 132-544 | ecosystem: Environmental > Aquatic > Marine > Hydrothermal vents | place: Pacific Ocean: Lau Basin | collected...
CATAGAGAGGGCTGAGGGTTCTGCCCAGGTAGAGCTAGGGAACACTAAGGTACTTGTCGGAGTTAAGACAGATGTCGGAGCGCCCTTCCGAGACACTCCAGACGAGGGCGTAATTACGGTGAATGCAGAGCTTGTCCCCCTCGCTTCGCCGCTATTCGAGCCAGGCCCCCCTGATGAAAACGCTATTGAACTGGCTAGGGTGATAGATAGGAGCATTAGGGAGACCAACGCTGTTGATAGAAAGAGCCTCGCGATAATCCCGGGAAGCAAGGTATGGGTGATTCATGTAGACATCTATGTCTTGGATCACGACGGCAACCTATTCGACGCGAGCATGCTGGCAACGATGGCGGCACTGATGAATACTATGCTCCCTGATTATGAGGAGTTAGAGACGGGTGAGATAATTCTAGACAGGAGTAAGAAGACTACGCCACTGAAGATCAACAAAAAAGTATTAACCGTTAATATTGCGAAGATAGGAGACTACCTTGTAGTAGACCCGGACCTTGACGAGGAGACCGTTGCCGACACCAGGATCATTGTAGCTTATGATGAGGAAGGAAACATAGTCGGGGTCCAGAAGTCCGGGCCGGGAGCAATGAGCCGCGAGGAAATCCTGAAAGCCGTAGATATCGGCAGAGAAGCGGTCAAGATATACTTTAAATCCCTAGAAGAGGCAACAGGCAGTGCGGAGTAATACGAGGCACTGAGGAGCGAGGTGCTAGATGCATGGGTAGAAGGACTAAGATAGTAGGCCCAGCTGGCTCCTACGGCCCACGCTACGGTGTGAGCGTAAGGAAGAGAGTACGCGACATACTCATCAAGAAAAGAGGCCCTCACATGTGCCCCTTCTGTGGTAGCGTCGGAACGGTTTACAGGGTGGCGGTAGGGATATGGGCCTGTAGAAAATGCGGTAACGTCTGGACTGGTGCAGCCTATACCCCGCGGTCAGGGCTGGCTCCATACTTTAAAAAGTATATTATTAAGGAGTAATTCTAGTGGCGGGTGGATTTGAAGCCCACCCCGATAAAAATCCTCATAACAACGAGCAGACGTCCCACACCCAGAGTAAGGTCGCTAGTAAAAGATCTTGCAGGCGTTCTCCCAAACGCTGAGAGATTCACGAGAGGTCACTACTCGATGGAGGAGCTTGCACGAGAGGCCCGTATCCGAGGATTCAATAGAGTAGTCGTGGTGTCCGGCAGAAAGGGTAACCCAGGCATCATGAGGGTATATGAAGTAGGGGAGAGGTCTCTAGCTCATATTGCATCCTTGAAGATAAAAGGAGCGGCATTGTCCAGAGAGCTTAGACGGCCCCTTCCACGGTTCAAGCCTAAGGGCATGATAGTCGAGGTAGACGGGTCTCCACTATCGGACCTAGTCTCGGATTTGCTAGTAAGGTCTTTCAATGCCAGACTTTACGAGGAGCCTAGCGAGTGGGAAGTCACGGTCAAGCTAGAGGGAGTCGAGGACTACGTACTGCTTGAATTCTTTGTCAAAGGCAAGCCTGTGGGTCCAAGGCTGAAAGTCGCTCCTACAAGGGGGTTCAAGGACCATGATAAGGGGCGAATATAGACTCTGCCTCGGCGATAACACTCGGCCCATATATAAGGCTCTATTGGCAGAGATGAGGACGCCCTCGCCTGAAAAAGGTAGGGTATCAGTTAGTATCAAGCAGGATTGTCTTGTCCTAGAGATATCGTCGCAGTCATTCTCCGGGTTCCGAGCGCTGACTAACTCATTCCTACTCTTAGTACATGCCGCCTACTCAGCTATCATCGGGGCTGAGGAGCGAGGCTAGCTTATTATCCTCGCGTATTTCCTAGCGGGGGGCGGTGAGGGGAAAGATGGCTTCGATAGAGAAGATACCGCCCCAGGTTGAAGCCAAGTACAGGAAGTTTATCCAGGCTAGAGAGCTCCTCGAGAAAGCAGCCCAGGAGAAGGCTCTCCTAGAGGCCTCACTTGCAGAAATAGACGCCATAATAGAGGAGTTAAACAGTCTCCCTGAAGACTCGGAGGTCTATAAGATGAAGGGGATAGTGCTAGTGAAGTCCGACAAGGAGGCGGTGCTCAAGGAGCTCAACTCGAAGAAGGAGAGCATAGAGCTAAAACTAATGGCGCTGCGCAAACAGGAGGAGAGTCTCCAAAAAGAAGTTGAGAGGCTTGGAAAGGAGCTAAACCAGTTGCTAGCAAAGGGAACCGGTGGAGCCCCCGTTGGAGGAGCCGGTTAACGAGCAGAACTACATGCAAGCACTAGAAAAAGCCGAGGAAGCAGCTCGAAGAGTAATAGAAGAAGCGTTAGGTGTGCGCTCGACTGATTACAACCTAATAGTATCCATTAGCTACGACAGTAGGGGACCCGTAGAAGTATCGATAGAGGTCTCGGTCGCTCGTCCACGAATCGACAGACAAATACTAGCCGAGGTGGTAGACGCTGCCGTCGAAGCTGCACGAGAGGCTTTCGAGAAAGAGATCCGCGGAAGAACTCGCTCTAAAGCTTCTAAGTAGTATCACGACCGCTAGCAAGGCACTAATAGTAGGCCATGCGAATGCCGATCCCGACGCTTTAGCTTCCATAATCCTGCTCTCCCGGATACTCGAGAAATATGGAGTAGAAACAGTCCACGTATGCCCGGAGGGTCCCTCTAAGCTCTCGAGACAACTATTAGACCGGCTCAGAGTAGAGCACAAATGCATGGATACCATGCCTGCCTCCCGCCTCTACGAGTGGATTGTAGTGGTAGATACTTCAAATCCGGCGCAACTCGGCATCGGCATGAAGGAGCTTGAGGGAGCTAAACTAATCGTAATAGACCACCACTACCCTGGCAAGCTCTCAAATAATGCCCTTCTAAAGATCATAGAAAAGCGCGCTGCATCTACCACAGAGATCGTTGCGATAATAGCAGACGCCCTAAGTATTCCAATAGATGAGAAGACAGCTTCCTTAGGGATCGCGGGCATATACTATGATACTGGAAGGCTGAAGCGCATCGGCACCTATACTCTCCCCGCTCTAGACTATCTAGTAGCAATGGGCGGAAAACCAGTACTATTGGATACAGAGGACTTACCCTTCTCAGAGAGGTATGCCCGTGTTAAGGCGGCTTCAAGAATGAAAACAGCTAGGATATGCAAGGAACTCATCCTAGCCTTCACCCACGTGGGAAGCTTCGAGTCAAGCGTTGCGAGAGGCCTAATAGATCTTGGAGCGGATGTCGCAATAGTAGTAGGAGGCGGGGCCCCTACTCGTGTAGCGGTTAGAGCCTCGAACCGAGCCCTGAGTAACGGCCTCACCGCGAGGGACATAGCGAAGTACATCGCTGAACGTTTCCAGGGGGAAGGGGGAGGTCACCCTCAGGCTGCAATGGCTCACATAAAGCTGGGCATTCCCAGAGAGGAAATCGTGGAGATCCTGTACAAGAGCGTGCCCGGCAAGGCCGCTAGGATATGTGTAGGTGCAAGAAGCAATGAGCGAGGAGAAGCAGGGTAAACCCACAATAATATACGCTGATATTCGCGAGGAGAAGAGTGGGATACCAAGCCTACTCGAAAGAGAGGGACTCCTAGTCGTAAGAAAGCAGCTAGACGTAGGAGACTACGTCATATCAGATAAGATAGTCGTAGAGAGGAAGACCGCTCCCGATTTCGCTCACTCACTCTTCGACGGCCGCCTATTCGACCAGGCCTCCAGAATGTCGGAAGCCTTCCCTATAATAGTATACATTGTAGAGGGCAACCCATTCCGCCTAAGGAGGTATAGGAGCCGGTTAACCCAGCTCACCTCCGCAATGGTAGCACTAGCTATAGACTTCAACGCGAAAATAATCTTCAGCGAGGGACCCTCACACTCAGCTACAATAATCGCCTCCCTAGCAAGAAGAGCTAACACCGTAAGAAAGCCAGTGACTCTGCACAAGAAACCAAAGCTTTCATCAATAAGAGAGTGGCAGCTCTACATTGTAGAATCGTTCCCAGGTATCGGCGCTAAAACCGCGGAAAGAGTCCTCGAACACTTCGGCACCATAGAGAAATTCGTGAATGCGAGCATAGTTGAGCTGAGCCGAGTCCCAGGGATAGGCGAAAAAAGAGCGGAACTCATAAAAACAATACTCAAAACACCCTACAAGCCTGGAACAGGTAAAAAGAAGGGAGGGACAATAGAAGACTTCCTCTCCTAGAATCCCTAGGAGTCACAGCATCCTTCGGATCTCTTCCTTTATAACCCCTTACTAGTGCAGTGGCACCCGGTGTAGAACAAGGGGTGCGTATCAATGGGCGCACGCGTCAAAATGGTCGCAGAGATCGAGAAAATAATGAAGAACATCGAACAGATTAGAAACATAGGAATAATCGCCCACGTAGACCACGGGAAGACAACTCTCAGCGACTCCCTACTAGCCGCCGCGGGAATCATAAGCGAGAGGATCGCGGGAGAAGCCCTAGTACTCGACTTCCTCAGCGTCGAGAAGCAGAGAGGTATAACTGTCAAGTCGGCAAACATAAGCCTGTACCACGAGTACAATGGTAAACCCTATGTGATCAACCTCATCGACACCCCCGGCCACGTGGACTTCTCGGGAAAGGTCACGCGTAGCCTCAGGGTGCTAGATGGAGCCATAGTAGTAGTTGACGCTGTCGAGGGTGTTATGACTCAGACAGAGACGGTCATAAGGCAGGCCCTTGAAGAGAGAGTCCGCCCGCTCCTCTTCATAAACAAAGTTGACAGGCTAATCAAAGAGCTAAAGCTCCCGCCAGAAAAGATAATGGAGAGATTCATAGAGATAATCCGCGAGGTCAACAACCTAATAGACCTCTACGCGGAGCCCGAATTCAAGAAGAAGTGGAAGCTTAACCCGCAGGAGGGAACGGTAGCCTTCGGCAGCGCTAAGGACAAGTGGGGTATAAGCATACCAATGGTCTCAAAGAAGGGCATAACTTTCAAGGAAATAATCAAGGCCTACGAGTCCGGCGACAAGAAGGAGATAGCTAACCTGGCGAAGCTAATGCCCGTGCACGAGACCGTCCTCGACATGGTAGTGAGATTCGTCCCCAACCCGAGGGAAGCGCAGAAATACAGGATACCCAAGATATGGAAGGGAGACCTAAACACGGAGCTAGGCCAGGCTATGCTAAACGCAGACCCCAACGGTCCACTAGTATTCTTCGTAAACGACGTGAGGGTCGAAAAGACAGGACTAGTAGCTACTGGCAGAGTATTCTCTGGAAGCCTCGAGAACGGTAAAGAAGTCTACCTACTTACCGCCAATAAGAAGGCCAGGATCCTCCAAGTAAGCCTTTACATGGGACCATTCCGTGAAGTCACAAAGATGATCCCAGCAGGCAACATAGGAGCAGTAATGGGCCTAGAAGACGTGAGAGCCGGCGAGACCGTAGTGGATCCCTCGAAGCTAGACGAGGCAGCACCCTTCGAGCAACTACACTACGTCAGCGAGCCCGTGGTAACAATAGCGGTAGAGCCCAAGAAGATCCAAGACCTCCCCAAGCTAATCGAAGCCCTAAGAAAGCTAACAATAGAAGACCCCAACCTCGTCGTAAAGATAAACGAGGAGACCGGTGAATACCTAATCAGCGGAATGGGACCGCTCCACCTAGAAATAGCTCTAACATTCCTGAAGGAGAGATTCGGCCTCGAGGTAAAGGCGAGCCCACCAATAGTAGTCTACAGAGAAACTGTGAGAAAACCCTCTCCAGTCTTCGAAGGCAAGAGCCCCAACAAGCACAACAAGTTCTACATTAGCGTGGAACCCCTCAACGAGGAAACACTAGAGCTACTCCAGAAGGGTATAGTAGTCGAGAACATGGATCCGAAGGAGAGGGCAAGGATCCTCAGGGACCAAGCTGGATGGGACTACGATGAGGCGAGAAAGATCTGGGCCATAGACGAGGGACTCAACATATTCGTAGACAAGACCACCGGAGTACAGCACCTAAGAGAAGTAAAAGACACAATCCTAGCGGCGTTCCGCCTAGCAGTAAAAGAGGGACCCCTAGCCGCAGAACCCGTCAGGGGGATAAAGGTCCTCCTTCACGACGCAGTAATACACGAGGACCCCGTCCACAGAGGCCCTGGGCAGATCTACCCCGCTGTAAGAAACGCTATATGGGCTGGAATACTCGAGGGCAACCCCACACTCCTAGAACCATTACAGAAGCTTGACATAAGGACCCCAATGGAGTACGTGAGCGCTATAGCCGCAGTCATCTCGAGGAAGAGGGGTAGAATACTAGAAGTACTAAGCCAGGGCCCAGTCGCTAGGGTAATAGCTGAAGTCCCAGTATCAGAGAGCTTCGACCTAGCCGCGGAGCTGAGAAGCGCTACTGCGGGAAGAGCCTTCTGGGGCGTGGAGTTCAGCCGCTGGGCCCCAGTTCCCGATAGCATGCTGCCCGAGCTAATCAAGAAGATAAGGCAGAGGAAGGGCCTCCCGCCGAACCCGCCCAAAGTGAGCGACTTGATAGGCCCTTAACCCACAATCATCCCACTAGGAATCTTTCCTTTTATTAAACTTTATACTCCTAGTCGAAGGAGACTCGCACAAACGTAATATTACTATATGGGTAGATCCTCCTCCTTCCCAGGGGGAGTGAACCCCCTGGTGAGCGTAATGGTGCTCGAGTACCTCTCAAACGAGCTAGTAAAATCAGCGACCAGCCTAGTGATACTGCCCATTATACTGATACTATTACTAGGAGCAGTTGTTATATTAATAGAGTTAATAACCAGGGCCAGGCCCGATATAATTAGCCAGGAAAAGTACAAGTACGAGAGATACGAGGCCGGAAACCCTCCGCCGAGGAGCGAAGCCCGCGGAAAAGTCTCGATGCAATATCTCGGCTACCTGATAATATTCCTCGCAGTTGAGCCAGCGGTCATACTAACGAGTCTCCTACTCGCGGCCTCCAAGAACATGCTTGGAAACCTACTCTGGCTGTACGGAGTCTTGCTAGCCGTTTACTTCCCCCTCCTAGCCTACGCCTTAAGAGAGGCTAGGAGGGTTGAATCCTGGATGCTTGAGGGGTGAATAGGGTTATGAGCAAGGGGAACGGTGACGGCAAGGTATACGTTGGCAATGTAGACGTCGCGGCGAAGAAGGCTAGGAAGCTACTACTGGGCAAGCTCAAGCTGGGCAAACTAGTAGACTGGGGGACAGCCTTCTCACTATGGCCTGTCCACTTGACCACGAGCTGCTGTGGATGCGAGTTCGCCGCCGCCTGGAGTCCTAGATATGATAACGAGCAGCACGGAGCACTACCTTGGGTTGGCAGCAGGCAGACCAATATGATATTGATAGAGGGCACCGTTACGAGAAAGATGGCCTGCGCCTTAAGAGTTGTCTGGGAGCAAATGCCCCAGCCCAAGTTCGCAATAGCAATGGGCGCGTGTGCACTTGACGGAGGCATATTCTACAACAGCTACAACATTGTGAGGCCTTGGGAGGTTGTCCCCGTAGACATCTATATCCCTGGCTGCCCGCCGAGGCCCGAGGCGGTTGCAAGAGCGATCATCGAGTTGCAGAGGAAGATCCGCCGGGAGGGGTTAGCGAGTAAGTTCGTCGAGGAAGGCTGGAGGCCTGACAAAGAGTACGTGAAGCCTAAGGAAGACCTCTGCGCATGGTGGAAGGGGTGATAGGGTCATGAACATTGATGAGTTAGCGGATATGGTTAGGAATCTCCTAGCCGAGTATGTAGTAAATGTCGAAATAGGAAAAGACCTAGTGCACGTTGAGGTAAAAGAGGAGAACATTATAGAGGCGGCTAAAAGAATGAAAGAGGCGGGTTTTGACCACGTCAAAGACGTGACTGCGATAGATTACCCCAAAGAAGGAGTAATTAAAATTTTCTATCATTTATCGAGTTATAGTAAGAAGGATCTCTCTCGTTACATTGTAGGACTTGGCTACTCGATACCTAGGGATAAGAATAGTGTTCCAAGCCTCTACGGAGTCTGGACTAGTGCGGACTTCCAGGAGCGGGAGGTATACGAAGGATTTGGAATAGTCTTCGAGGGCCACCCTGACCTGAGGCCTTTGCTACTCGCTCCCACTGTTGCTGAGCTGAAACCGCTCAGGAAAGACTTTATAGTAAAAGAAGAACCAATATTTAAGAAATAAGAGGTGGGTCTTATGAGCGCGAGGATAAGCGGTGTATCGGGGAAGGTAGGCTTCAACGACCTTAAACAGCTCCCGGGCTTCTGGACCAGGAAGCTAGGCAAGGACCTCTATGAGGTCTTCATCGGTCCTCAGCATCCAGGCTCGGGCCATATGAGGATAATCATCCGTGTTGACGGAGACGTTATAGTTGAAGCCGATCCAGATATGGGCTATGTGCACAGAACGATGGAGAAGCTGGGCGAAGGCAGGGAATGGATTAAGGGGATTCCCCTCTATGAGAGAATGGCTATCCATGATGCCTGCAATGTTACACTACCCTATGTAGAAGCCGTTGAGAAGCTCCTAGGTATAGAGCCTCCTGTGAGAGCAAAGTACCTTAGAGTGCTTCTCTGCGAAATAAACAGGATCGCCGCATTCCTGTATGGTTTCGGAATATTCGGAGTCTTCGTAGGCCACTCAACGATGTATATGTGGCCTTTCGGGGACAGAGAAGTATGGGTTGAGTTAGCAGACTGGCTCACCGGAGCTAGGCTTACGCACTCTTACCCGATCTTCGGGGGAGTAAGGAGGGATGTTCCAGAAGGCTTCACCGACTCTCTCCGAAAAGCTATCAGGTATATGCGGAAGAGGCTCGAAGAGTACAGGAAAATCTATGTTGATAACCCAGTAATTAGAGCAAGGCTAGAGGACGTCGGCGTTATCCCGAGGAACTTAGCAATAGAACTTGGCATTACCGGTCCGAACCTGCGAGCCAGCGGGGTTGAGTATGATGTTAGGTACAATGCTCCCTACGAGGTCTATGATGAACTCGACTTCGAGATCCCTGTCTTCCAAGAAGGCGACTCGCTTGCAAGAGTATGGCAGAGAGTGGAAGAGATAAAACAGAGCCTCCACATACTCGAGCAGGTCGCCGACTGGCTTGACAAGCATAAGGGAGAACAAATAATGCACGACCGCTTCTGGAAGACTGCCCCGCCACTCTACAAGAAGGTATTCCAGGAAACCGGGCGAGTTAAGCTCGTCCCAGCCTTCGCTATACTAAAGGTGCCGAAAGGAAAAGCCTATGCCAGGGCAGAGACTGCGAGAGGAGAGATCTCCTACTATGTCGAGAGTAACGGGGCAAATAAGCCTTATAGGGTGAGAATAGTATCAGCCTCTGCACGCAACGCTATTGTTTTCAAGTATATACTTCCAGGCCACAGGGTAATGGATTTGCCGACAATCTATGGGAGCATCGATTACTTCCCGCCAGAAGCAGATAGGTGAGGTGGAGGAGCCATGAACTTAATAGAACTAATAATAAAAATAATAATTTGGCCTCCCCTGTGGCAGCTTATCGTCCTAGGCCTCATAGTCCCACTAGTAGTCGTGATTGGGATTCTATGGTTCGAGAGAAAGACAGCCGCGAGAGTCCAGAGGAGGTTCGGCCCCCTCCACGTCTCCCCACAGCTAGGAGGAGCCCTCCAGCTAATAGCGGATCTTATGAGATACGCCTTCCAGGAAGTGATAATTCCGAAAACGGTTGATAAGGGAGTGTTCCTCTTAGCCCCATTAACCGCGCTCGTCCTCAGCATAGTCCCAATGGTAGCGGTCCCATTCACTAGTGTAGCCAAGTGGTGGCCCATACCTATGGATTACAGCATTCTAATATCACTTGCGCTATCCACAGTGTCGGCAATATTCATAGTCCTCGCATCATGGGCTAGCAACAACAAGTTCTCAATAATCGGGGGTATGAGAGAATCCTACATGATAACGGCCTACGAGATAGCAATAATAATCAGTATCCTCTCTACTGCCGCGATGGCCCTCTCCTATAACTTCGTAGACGTCGTGAACGCTCAAGAAGGCTGGAAGTGGTTCGCAGTCCTGAATCCCCTCGCATTCCTGGCCGCTTTCATAGGAGTACTTATGGCTACCAGCGGCTTTCCCTTCGAGATACCGGAGAGCGAGAACGAGGTAGTAGCAGGCCCCTACACGGAGTACTCGGGGCTACTCTACGGTGTCAATATGGGCGCTGCGTATATCAAGAGGTTCGTCTACTCCGTGCTCATAACGCTCGCCTTCTTCGGAGGCTGGCT
>Ga0256831_1002220_pt1 | contig 10210 bp, 6 predicted proteins | sample 132544metaG_FD_189087 | JGI IMG/M metagenome (GOLD analysis project Ga0256831, IMG submission 189087) | Hydrothermal vent microbial communities from Lau Basin, Pacific Ocean - 132-544 | ecosystem: Environmental > Aquatic > Marine > Hydrothermal vents | place: Pacific Ocean: Lau Basin | collected...
TTTTTGTACTTTAGTTGCAAATTATTAAAGCAAATAACAAACTTTTATCGCTTATCTCCGTATAAACTGAAAAAATACGCTATGAAAAATATTTACTCTCTATTTATTGGGATACTGGTTTTTACAAGTATCAATGTATCTGTTGTTGCACAAACTTTTTCACCAACCAGAGGAGCAACAGGAGTGACAAACTCACCAATTATAACAATTACGTTTGCATCAGGTAGTACAGTAGACTACGGATCAGGAAACTCTATTGTAGTTGGTAAATCGTGGAATAGTGGTGAATACATTGAATTGAAAACTGGGCCTCGACCTTCCAGAGATTCAAGGTTAACTATTGTAAATGACAGTATTGTTAAAATTGATTTATCAGGTTCAGAACTTGATTATAGTACGGAATATTTTGTTAGCTCTATGGATCATAACGTCATTGTTAAAGATGGAACCGGATGGGATAATTTATATGATGACACATACTATAGATTTACTACAGAGTCTGCTCCTACTCCTCCATCAATCAACAAATACATACCAAATAATAATGATACAACTGTCAGGCTAAGTGACACATTAAAAATTGTATTTAATGAAGATGTTGTACTAGACAGAGGATATTTAAAGATTAAATATTGTAATGACAGCAGTAACTTTTTAGCTATTGAATATAATGATTCAAAATTATCCATTACAGATAGCATACTCTCAATTGCCCATACGGCATTTAATCAAGACTCATGCTATTTTGTAAATATTGATTCGGGATTTGTTCAATCAGTTTCTACGAGTACGGATTTTGCCGGCATTTCAGAGGCCACAACATGGAAATTCAGAGCAATAAAAGTTAGAGACTGGATTGGAAACACATCTGACTCCTGGTCAAATTCCTCTAATTGGGGAAGTAACGGATTATTTGTTGACGGGGCTATAGTGAATATTCCATCTTCATCTACATATAATCCTAAAATATCATCAGGAAGTATAGAAATTGCCGATTTAATAATTGAAGCAGGGGGAGGTCTTTCTGTTTCTAGTGGGGCTACACTAATCGTTGACAGCATAATTGAGCTTAAATCCAGCACCTCTGCGAATGCATATCTGCTTTGTGATGGCACACTGAATTATGACCCTAATGATGTTAAGATACACCAAAACACTGCTTCATCAAGCAGGTGGTATTATATTTCGTCTCCTGTAGCAGGAGCTACTAAGAGTTCAATTGGCTGTACTGATGATATGTATTATTGGGATAATTCAACAGGTCTATGGGAAACAATGGATGCTTCAACAACTATGGACAGGGGAAAAGGCTATTTATTAAAAAGCACTAACAATCTCATATTTACCGGTTCAATACAAACAGTCAATGATACAGTAGATATAGATTACGGAAAAAGTGTAGGATGGAATTTAATTGGCAATCCATATACCAACAGTATCAATTGGGACAATGTAACTTTATCCTCAGACTCTGTCTTTAACGGATTCTGGTTATATAAAAATCTTGATGAAATATATGGAACATACAATGGAACGACATTGGAAAGTACTAATTTAATTAACGGATCCATCATACCTCCTAATCATAATTTCTGGGTAAGGCTAGATACAACAGTAACAGAGTCTGTAATATTTACAACTGCATGTAAATCCACCACAACAGGTTCTTATCTGAAAAGTTCTTCTTCTAAAACAGATTTTCCGTTATTGAAATTTGCTGCTTCAAATGGATCTAATAGAGATGAGGTTATTGTTTCTTTTGCAGATGAAACTATAACGCCGTTGAGAAAATTAAATATGACCAAAAAATTCTCAACAAATCCAGAGTTTATACAACCATATTTTACATTAGGAACCAGATCATTATGTATGAAAGGCATACCAAATTTCACAAATCAAGTAACTGTTCCTTTTGCTATTAAAATAGATGAGAATATTAGTAATACCACCGGAGCTTATTCAATAAAGGCTTTGTTAATTGCAAATTTTCCTGATGATATAGTAATACTTCTTAATGATTTATCAACAGGCAGCTCTACAAATCTATTAGAACAAAAAACATATAATTTCACAGAACCTAGAACCGGAGATATTACAGACAGGTTTGAATTAGTATTTCAAAGTGGTATCTCAACCGCAATTCAGAATAAAGGGAATGAACAGAGCAGTGATATAGAAGTATGGTCTGTTAACAACAGTATAAAGATTGAATTAAACAACGATTACCCTGCAGACATTGATATATTTAACATATCAGGTCAGCTAATAAATATGTATAAGGAAATAAGGTCAAATAAAACGATCTCTAACCTTAATCAGGGTATTTATTTAATTAGAGTTACTCAAAAGGGTACAATTGTCACAAAAAAAGTGTTTGTTAAGTAAATAATATTTGTTTTCTTTGCAGTTAATACATTGGCCGAGTTAATACAATGACAAAAAAGAGATATACTAAACCAAATTTACATAGAATTATTCTTGATAATGAAATATCATTAATAATGATGACCTATACAGACCCGGATGACCCGCCACCACCGCCACCTGGTGCTGCTCGGGCAAATCCATTTGAGCAAGACTCATTTAATAACAGTTCTAAAGAATAGGCATAAAAGAAGAGGCTTTAAAATTTAAAGCCTCTTCTTTTTATTTAAACAGTTCTTTCTTTCTGTAATTATCTTTCAATCTTTTTGCAGTAATGTGAGGTTCATCACTACCTACATCGATATTGACTCTTCTGCCTGAGCGACTGTCGATAGAATGTTGATATGTTTTATCGTAATACTTCAGCCCTATCCGCACGGCCACATCAAACTTCCCTGACTGCACTGCTTCAACGGCATTTTGGGTTCTCAAGCAACCTAATCGCTTTGATATTTTCTCAAAGGAGTGTATCAGCTCATCCTTCGAATATCCCGCATAATCAACAACTAATCGTTTAACACGATATTCAAAATCAGGATTCAGGTGCACTGTATCGGCATTTATAAGCATCTCAAACAGATCATCAGAGATGAAGTTACGGCCAATAGATTTGCTCTCCCCCTCTACCCAGACAGGCTTATCGGAAGAATAATTTCGAAAATTGTGATGAATATCGTTTTCATACTGTTCGTTAGTTGATTGCGGCAACTCACCCAGACTGCCAAATGCCGAACCTTTGTGATGGGCTAATCCTTCCAGATCAAGTACCTGCTCACCCATCTCTCTAAGGCTATACAAAATAGCTGTCTTTCCCGACCCTGTAGGCCCGGCAATCACAATAAACTCCCAACTATTCTGCTCCAGTAGTTGATGAAAAGAGTGGCGATAAGCTTTATAGCCCCCTTTCATGGTGTAGCATTTCATTCCCGCTGTTTCAAAGAGCCATGCCATACTGGCACTGCGCATCCCACCACGCCAACAGTGAACGTACAGCAGTTTACCTCCCGAAAACTTTTTGGCTTTCAGAACCATATCTTTCATCTCAGGCCCAACAAACTCCAGCCCTTTAATTACGGCCTTCTCTTTACCCTGCCTCTTATAGATTGTTCCCACAACAGCACGCTGGTCGTCGGTGAAGAGAGGAATATTGAAGGCGCCAGGAATATGCCCCTTCTCAAACTCGGCAGGAGTACGCACATCAATAATGCATCCCTCTTTGCTGTTTTGTAAAAATTCTTCAGGGGATAATGAATCGACACCCTCCCAGCCTCCCCCTGAGGGAGAGGTATAAATATCACTTTCTGTCATGTTTTGCTATTTTTCCTTATGTTTCTCACTTTGAGAGAGACCGTATGACGCCATTCATAACACCGATGCTTTCTTGTCTTGCAGACAAATCAATACAGAAAATACTGCAAGCTATCTTCAAACTCTCCCCCCTTCGGGGGGATTAAGGGGGCATCTCTCTTCCCTTACAGTGTTACGCTCCAGGTATCTTCGACATTATTTTTCCAATCGCCAAACTTCTCCTCTCCTCCTCTTGCCTTCCAGTCGGAATCTACTGTTAACTTTGAGCTTATCCCTCCGCGCGGATTACAAATCATCGTTAATCGTATTCTCTCCGGGTCATAGGCATCCATCAGGTGATCGTAAAACACATTCACCAGCCTTTCGTACGAAACAGTAATATTACGCAGATGCTGAACATACATTTTTAGCGATTTCAACTCTATTATTCTGCTTTTGGGGTAGAATGTTAAAAACACATCTGCAAAATCAGGTTGATCCTGAACACCCAAAAAGGTAAATTCGGGTATTTTGATTTTTATCTCGTAAGCCTCCTTCGAGGGGTTTGGAATAGATTTAAGTAGTGATTTATCAATACTCTTGTATGTTAAGACCTTTTTCTCCATGCTTGACAGTGTTGATTTTTTATATCTGATTGCAAAAATAGTAAAAATACGGAGTTATTTTCTTTGTGATGCTTGATAACCTGAATTCGGGGTAGTTTCTTTCGCCCGCTACGGGGCTATTATTTCCCTTATACTCTCTCAAAGGGCTTTGTCCTTTGTTATAATATTTACGAGTCTACGACCCTTACCCATATTTTACTAACATATTTGTGCAGAACCAAAATCTGAAAAAATATTCATGCCCCGGAAAGGGGCACAAGAAGCTAACACAGGGCAAAGGCCTGTGAATAGAAACATAATCCAAAAACACCTGAGCCCCGTAGTGGACGTAATAAAATAAGACATTCTTCCGGCGGCCTCAGTATGGTTACTAAAATATTTTACAATCTCTATATTACCAACAAATAATATTAGCGGCCTCTTTCTATTCGCGCTTGGAGTGTGATTGAAGATTTAGGGAGATTGGATAGCTCCGAAGGTATGAGGAGATCATCCAACCGAACTTAATCTTCAAGCATACGGAAAGCACGAATAGAAATAAGCCTTGATTTTTTTGCCTGTCCCGCATAGCGGGATTTCGTTGGCGTCTGTCCCGCACAGCGGGGTATCAAGACAAAAATGAAAGGCGCATAAAAGTGATGCCTGAATAAGTTATTAACAAATACTCATATTCAGAAAAATGTATTATTAGAGAGAAAAACTAAACTCAACACCTCAAAATAATATTTAACCCTCTATAAGGTTGCTAAAATATTTACGGGTCTAACAATCCTCTCCTTAAATTGTCCAAACTTATAGTTACATTTGCGCCACTAAAAAATTGAGACGTGGGACGATCAAGAAAAAAGAAACCATTACTAGAGAAGCTGGAGATTACTGATGTTGCAGCAGGAGGCAAAGCTATTGGCAAACTGGATGACAGAGTTGTTTTTGTAACAAAGGTTGTACCCGGCGACATTGTGGATGTGCAGGTAAACAGAAAGAGGAAAAGCTTTTACGAGGGTTATCCGGTAAAATTCCATAAATATTCTGATTTAAGAGTAGAACCTTTCTGTGAACACTTTGGTGTTTGCGGAGGTTGTAAGTGGCAAGCACTCCCCTACGAAGAGCAGATAAAATTTAAAGAGCGAGAGGTGATAAACAATCTTCAACGATTAGGAAGAGTTGAACTACCTACGCATCAACCAATTTTAGGCTCAGACAAAAACAAGTATTATCGTAATAAGCTTGAGTACACATTCTCAAACAAAAGGTGGCTGTCGATGGATGAGATGAGCTCGGATGAAGAGATTACTGATAAAAACGGATTAGGATTTCATATCCCGGGAATGTTCGACAAGGTGGTAGACATCAAAAACTGCTACCTGCAACCCGAACCATCAAATTCAATACGACTTGAGATAAAAGATTATGCTCTAAAAAACGACCTTACTTTTTTTAATCTGAGAGACAAGGGAGGTTTGCTGCGTAACCTGATTATTCGCACTTCGCCCACAACCGGAGACGTAATGGTTATTCTTAGCCTATACTACGAAGATGAAGAGATTAGGACTGCACTTCTTGAGCATCTTAAAAACAGGTTTCCTGAAATAACCTCACTGATGTACGTGATAAACACTAAAGCAAACGACACCATTTCTGATTTGGAAGTAAAACTCTTTGCCGGCAATGATTACATCATTGAGACAATGGAGGATTTAAAGTTTAAGGTTGGCCCAAAATCGTTCTATCAAACAAACTCGTTACAGGCTTACGAGCTCTACAAGGTTACTAGGGCGTTTGCCAATATCTCAAACACTGAAGTTGTTTACGACCTCTACACCGGTACCGGAACAATCGCAAATTTTATTGCTTCACAGGCAAAAACTGTGATCGGGATTGAATATATCCCAGAAGCCATTGAGGATGCAAAAAAGAACTCGCAAATGAACAACATCACTAACACTCGTTTCTTTGCAGGTGACATGAAAGATGTATTAACAACCGAATTTATGGATAAACAAGGACATCCTGACGTTATCATTGCTGATCCTCCGCGTGCCGGTATGCATGCCGATGTTGTTGAGGCAATACTTAACAGTGCTCCCGACAGGGTTGTTTATGTAAGTTGTAATTCAGCTACTCAGGCAAGAGATCTTAGTCTGATGGACGAGAAATACAGAGTAACAAAGATTCAACCAGTGGATATGTTTCCACATACTCATCATGTGGAAAATATTGTATTACTTGAGAAGAGAGGAGATATCTAGCAATGCTTTTTGACTATACTCATCTGCAAGTTTAGGATAGTAAAGGGGTTTTTGTTTAAATAAAAAATTGTTGATTTGTTGTGCAGATGCAAAAACAAAAAACTCAGAAATACAATTAGCATATTCCTGAGTTTTGTTTTATTTTGAATAGATGCCCTATGGGTACTACAAATTGAGATCTTTACTGATCTGCACTATCTTCTCATCGGCCAAAGAGTTCACCTTGTCCCAATCCTCTTTCTTCTCAAACGGCACTTTCACCTCCATATAGAATTTTATTTTTGGTTCTGTACCGGAAGGTCGAACAGAAATTTTCGTACCATCTTCGGTGAAAAACTGCAACACATTGGATGATACCGGTAGGTCTATTTTGGTTATTGCACCTGTAGCAAACTCTTTCGTCTCCAAAACAGCATAGTCCTTAATTACAACTACCTTCTGACCTGCAAGAACCTGTGGAGGGTTAGTTCTAAACTCTTTCATCAACTGCACAATCTCCTCTGCACCTGTTTTACCTTTCCTAACAATGTAAATCATCTTCTCCTTCGAGAAACCATACTCAAGGTAGATATCCTGAATCACCTCATATAGAGTTTTACCTTCATCTTTAGCCCATGCTGCAATCTCAGCGGCAATAGATATTGAAGCTACAGCATCCTTATCCCTGACATGATCGCCCGGCAAAAAACCGTATGACTCCTCGCCCCCACAAATATACTTTTTCTCACCTTCATTCTCACGAATTACTTTTGCTATCCATTTGAAACCGGTTAGCACGTCGTAGTAATCAACACCATACTTAACAGCAATATCCTTTAGCACCTCTGTAGTAACAATTGTCTTAACCACAAACTCCTTACCTGTCAATCGCCCTTTCTCCTTCCACTTTTTTAGCATGTACCATGTGAGGATAAGTGCAGTAATATTTCCATTAACAAGAACATATTCGCCCTTTGTATCCTTAATAGCAATTCCCAGTCTGTCACCGTCAGGATCGGATGCCATAATAATATCGGCATCTGTCTCGCGCCCTTTATTTAGAGCCATCTCCAACGCTGCCGGTTCCTCAGGGTTAGGAGACACAACGGTAGGAAAATCACCACTTACAACATCCTGTTCAGGCACATTAATAATATTTGTAAAACCAATATTTCTTAAAGCCATAGGTATCAACTTAACACCAGTGCCATGAATAGGGGTATAAACAATTCTAAGGTCCTGATTTCTCTTAATCACATCGGGGTCAAGAGTAAGCTTCTTCTCTGCTGCCAGAAAATCGTTATCCATTGCTTCGCCTAATATCTCTACCAACTCGGGGTTACGCTCAAATTTAATATCATCAACTGAAGCTATACGTTTCACTCCATCAATAATATTTTTATCGTGAGGAGGTATCACCTGACCACCGTCATCCCAGTATGCTTTGTATCCGTTGTACTCTTTTGGATTGTGTGATGCCGTAATTATCACACCACTCTGGCATCCCAACTTACGTATTGCATACGATATCTCAGGAGTAGGTCTCAAATCTTCAAACAGGTAAACTTTTATCCCATTGGCCGAAAAAATATCGGTAACTGTATCGGCAAAGAAACGGCTATTATTTCGGCAGTCGTAGCCTATTACCACGCCAATCTGATCGAGGTGAGAGAAACTCTTCTTCAGGTAGTTTGCCAACCCCTGAGTTGCTGCTCCAACTGTATATCTGTTAATTCGGTTTGAACCTGCCCCCATAATACCTCTCAAGCCACCTGTGCCAAACTCAAGGTCTCTATAGAAAGCATCAATAAGCTTTGATTTATCCTCACTGTCAAGCATTGCTCTAACAGCATTCTTGGTCTCTTCATCGTAATTACCCTTTAACCACGATTCTGCTTTTAAAAGCACTGCCTCTGATACACTATTATTTCCCATATATTTATATTTTAATATTTTAAAAATAGAGATATCTAATTTACATAAATAAAACTACACTGCATACTTTATGTTTTTACAATTAAAAGAGCTTACAAAGACTGGCATACCAATGGGGAGTATCCACATCGTAGACACTTCTGATTTTCTGTTTGCTCAGCACGCTGTAGAAAGGGCGTGGAGCCGGTGTGGGATACTCATCTGAAGATACCGGAACAATAGTGACATCTATTTTTGCCAAATCAAAAATATGGTATGCAAAATCGTACCAGCTTGCAACGCCTTCGTTTGTGTAATGAAAAACACCCGGCACAAATTTATAACTCTCCTCCTCTACCCTGTATATTATTGTGACTATTGCTTCTGCCAAATCAGCAGCATTGGTTGGTGAGCCAATCTGATCCTGAACTACTCTCATTTCGTCCCTCTCTTTACCCAACCTAATCATCGTTTTCACAAAGTTATTACCATAAGAAGAGTACAACCAGGCTGTTCGGATAATTACAGACTGAGGATTATTCCTCATCAGCAGCTCCTCGCCTTCAAGTTTTGTTTTGCCGTAAACAGATGCAGGGTTAGTTGAGGCATCTTCAGTGTACGGAAAATGAGCTTTACCATCGAACACATAATCTGTTGAGATATGTATTACTCTGGTTCCTGATTTGGCGGTAATCTCACCCAGAAGGCCCACCATACTGCTATTCACCTCCTGTGCAGCCTCCCGGTCGCTCTCAGCCTTATCAACAGCAGTGTATGCCGCGCAATTTATTAAATAGTCGAAGGAGTGTTTACTGAAATAGTCTGAAACTCTGTTGTTGTCTGTCAAATCTAGATTATCAATAGTAAGAAAAGTAAATTTCATATTTGAGAAACGTCGTGAGAGTTTAACAATCTCACTACCTAACTGACCATCAGCTCCTGTAACTAATATCTTTGTCATAGGGTGAATATGAAATTTTTCTCAGCCTCTTTCATCGAAGGCAGTATACTGTCTTTGTGAGATACGATGGCCTTGTCAGGAGGAATCTGCCAGTCAATACCTAAAGCAGGGTCGTTGTAACCTATTCCTCTTTCGGCAGATTTGTTGTACAGACTGCTACACTTGTAGGAAAATAGCACATCGTCACTCAGAACGGAGAAACCATGTGCAAATCCTTCGGGGATATAAAACTGCAATTTATTTTCTTCCGAAAGCTCAATACTATATTGCTGACCATAAGTGGGCGAATCTTTACGAAGATCAACAGCAACATCCAAAACTTTACCCCTAAGCACCTGAACCAGCTTAACCTGTCCGTAAGGCGCCAACTGATAGTGCAGCCCTCTGATTACGCCGTAGGATGACCTTGACAGATTATCCTGAACAAACTCCGTTCTTATCCCATTGTCGAAGTACCGATCGCGATTATACGATTCATAAAAAAAACCTCTAGAATCCTTAAATACAGAAGGCGTTACAATTAATAATCCGGGGATGTTTACCTCTTTAACTTCCATGTAGTAAATCTTCTTTAACTGCAAATATATAAAAATGATTTTACTCGTGCTATGGATAAAGGGATAATGTGTAGGAAGGGAATACGGTGTTCCTCGTTTCGAGAGCAATAGATATAAAAAACAGTATATTTTAATCCAATACTCCGTTATAAACTTAAGCGGCAATAGTACCAAAATACAATAGTTTGTCCAATCTCTTTTTATTTTTAGCAT
>Ga0256831_1002221_pt1 | contig 10208 bp, 5 predicted proteins | sample 132544metaG_FD_189087 | JGI IMG/M metagenome (GOLD analysis project Ga0256831, IMG submission 189087) | Hydrothermal vent microbial communities from Lau Basin, Pacific Ocean - 132-544 | ecosystem: Environmental > Aquatic > Marine > Hydrothermal vents | place: Pacific Ocean: Lau Basin | collected...
AAATTTGCTTGCAAGTTCTTGAAAACACACACAAAATTGTTTATATATTTAATTGAAACTTCAATTTGATATTTTTAGAAAAATTATTAGTCAAAAATCAATACTTATGAATAATGCGGGATAAGCTTTTGTTCTCGCTCTATTTTTTCAAGTAAGATTAATGAACCGTCAGTACTAATTTCTTAAGCTAAAAAATCTACAATTATTGATTGGTTTTCTCGATAAAATATTGTATCCTTGCTGCTCAAAATTGGGTGTTTTTAAAAGTTAATGTTTTTTGTTTAACACTGTAAAGATAAAACTTTTACGCCCAATTTTGTTCTTTTTTCTGGATTTTTCGGATTAAGTCTTAATAATAACACCTTATAAATTAATAAATTATTATTATTATATAATTACCAATACTTTTAAGATAACATTGCAAAAAAAAGGTAATGAATTAAATCATCACCTTTTTTTTGCAATACTATCTTAAGTTTAAATTTACTTTTTAATCAATTTTTTTGTTCCAAATCCGTCTTTTGTGTTAATCGTCAAGACATAGACACCCTCGTTTAAACCACTGGAATGAATGATGGTAGGGACTTCGTCAAAATCTTTTTGGAAAATGATTCTACCTTGAATATCTACAAGTTGAATTTTTACATTTCCAGAACCAAAGTCATTTGAATCAATAATGATTGACTCATTTGCAAATCTTGCATCAAAATTCAATTTATTTACCTCTTTTGTATTATCAGGAATTGAACCACAGTCAGTATATACATCCGTGCCGGATAATTGCCAATTATCTCCGCCTGTCAATGTCTCAGAAATGACCCTGTTAGGAAAGCCCAAATACATAGGATTAAATGAATCATAAATTATTGAGTCTCTGGAATCTCCAACCCATGTTTCGCCATTGTTGTAAGTTTTTTCCTGCAAACTAAATACCTCTCTGTTCTTTAAGTCAAATTCATAATTAGTTCTATTATCATATATCCAACTATTACCCAAATAGTTCAATACTTCTTCTTTTATATTGTTTCCGTTGTCATCATATGAAAATAACTTTTTTTCAGAAGGAATATATATTAATGAATCAGACTCATATATATAATTAGTTTCCTCAACCTTTTGACTATTCTCGTATTTAAAAACGGTAGAATCATATTTTTCAAGAAGCCCGGTATTGAAACTAATTTGCTGTTTTGTTTTATAGTCCAATGCATCACCATCATAGTGAAAATCAACTATACTTCCTAAATACAAACCAATAGGATCATCTCCAAATAAAATTCCGAAATCAATAAATGTTTTGGTTTGAATTATTTTATCTCCATCAAAGTCGGAATATGACGCCACATATGGTAAAAATGTTCCTGTTGAATCTTTTGCAAAAATAAAAAGTGAGTCATTTTCTTCAATGTTTTCTCCTAAATCTTTTGCAAATCTATGAGAAGAATAAATCTTAGATAAGGTAACTGAAGTGTCCCCTTCTTCATCATATTCTTCTATATAAACGCTAATAAAGACATTATTGCCGTTTGTTTTAATTGTATATTTCCCATTTCCCGTAGTTATTAATTCCCCACTATCATTTAGCCCTGTACTTTCTTCACAGATTTTATATTCTCCTGATCTAGCTTCAATATTCTTCAATTGCTTTGAGATACTAGAGAACTCTTTGTCAATTATCTTTTGAAAACTTTGAGCTTGGACACTACCAAATAATAGCACCAATAAAAATAATAGTAAATTTTTCATTTTAAATATTTTTAGTTTTGAAATTTAGTATGAAATAATTGCAATAATTTTCATTTATTATTAATATTGTACACAAAACCACCCCTCACACAATGATGAGTAATAGGGAAGATGAGGTACTAAAAGAAGACAATACTACGGTATAAACCTAAAGTTTTGATCATAGACCCATACCATTAATAAAGTCAACAAAACTACATATGCTAAAGTCCATAAAAGAAACCTAACACTTTTTCCGTAATCTCTATTTAACTGCGCCATAATTGAAAATTTTATACAAAAGTAGCATATTGAATTATCTTTTCAAAGTAATCCTTAATACTTTTTGCATTTTTCTTTTAACCATTTTTTTTCTATATCATTCAAGTGAGGACTCAAATTGGAATATACTTTGGAGTGATAACTATTAAGCCATTTGATTTCGTCCTCTGTTAATAGATTGATGTCAATCAGTTTATAATCATAAGGAAACATTGTGACTGATTCATTTGCATAGAATTCACCAAATTCGGTTTCTTTTGATTTGATTGTCAGAATCAGGTTTTCGATTCTTATACCATAATGTCCATCCTTGTAATATCCGGGTTCATTGGATGTAATCATTCCGGGTTCAATTGGAGTTGTAGCTCTATCTCCCAATGCTGAAGTTATGCCTTGAGGTCCTTCGTGAACATTTAGGAAAAAACCTACACCATGACCTGTACCATGATAATAATTCAAGCCGTATTGCCAAATATATTGCCTTGCGAACGAATCGATTTGATATCCGTTTGTACCTTTTGGAAACACGAGGGATTCAACTGCGATATGCCCTTTGAGGACTAAAGTGAAATTCCTTTTTTCTTCATCTGTGGGTGTACCGAAATAGGTAGTTCTAGTGATATCGGTAGTACCGGTTAGATATTGACCTCCACTATCTATCAACAACATTCCCTCCGGTTTTATATCGGAGCATTGTTCTTTTGATGGACTATAATGGATAATGGCCCCATTGGATTTATACCCAACGATTGCACCGAAACTCTCACTGAAATAATCCTTATTGAGGCTTCTGAAATATGCTATTTTTTCAACTGCCTCAAACTCGGAAACCACCCTAATTTTAAGTTCGTTTTCAAGCCAAATATAAAATTTTGTCAATGCCACACCATCTACTATATGAGCTTTTTTTATATTGCTTATTTCAACATCATTTTTAATAGATTTAAGTTCTGTAATTATATCTCTGCCATCGACTATACGAGCATTTATTGAATTATAAAGATTGTAATTACTCAAACCTGAGTTGAGGTAAATAGAGGACTCTTTATTTGTCTTTTTTAGATAATCGTAAATATCTGCATAAGGTCTGATCCTGACGTTTGCACTATCAAAAGCCTTAAGCAATTTTTCATCGATCTTATTTTTATCTATAAACAATAAAAAATCATTTTTTCTAAGTATTCCGAAAGAATAAAATACAGGATTGAAATCAATATCTTTTCCACGGACATTTAATATCCAAGCGATGGCATCCAGTGCAGGAATCAGATATTCATCAATTTTTTTTTCATCCATCATAGCCCTGATATGGTTAAACTTTTCTTCTCTGGATATTCCACAATATTTAATATGATGATCCAAAAGTTTATCTGATGGCATTGGAGGGCGATTTTCCCACAAAGGAGTGATAAAATCATAATCTGTTTTCAGGATAATGGTTTTTTCATCTAGAGATTTCTTGTATGATTTTATTTGACTATAAGAAAATACACTTCCATCACAGCCTACAACCGTATTATTGGGAAATGTATCCGTAATATACTTTAGAAAATTGGGGTATGACCTATCCAAAACTTTATGGAGCACAAATTCAGAACCTTTCAATTCTTCCTCTGCTTGCAAAAAATACCTTGAATCAGTCCATAATCCGGCGTGATCTTGTGATACAACTACTGTTCCTGCCGAACCGGTAAAACCCGAAATCCATTCCCTAGACTTGAAATGGTCTGCGACATATTCACTTTGGTGCGGATCACTAGAAGGAATTATATATACATCAATTCCATTATTTTTCATTTCTTGCCTTAGCAATGTTAATTTATTATCTATTTTCATAAAGCGTTTTTAAATTTTTTACAAATATACTCATAAACGGGCACTCATTTAAACAAAAAGTCTCCTAATTGAAATTAAGAGCTAATCTTATGCTAAGATACATGTATAATAGTTGATCATTATTCGATATTAAATGATACGGATTAATCGAACAAGGATTGGAGATTTTAAAAGTTTCAGGCTGCAGCGAAGCGGAAACTGAAGAGAAGCAAAAGCTGGAGTGAAACGGAAGTCATGAGTAGTGTAAGCGTACCGAGGGATTCCGAGTAGCGGAGCGTGCCGAGGGATTTCGAGTTTCAGGTTTCGAAGTATATCGGAGTCCCCAAGGTTTTAAGGAGGAGACAGACCTGTCCCGTAAAACCTGATAAAGTTTCTACGAGAGAGCTGTTATGCAAAAAAGAGCAAAAAAAAAAAAATGAAATACACCTTAAAAACACGAGACTTGCTTTTAAACGATTAATTTGCTATATTTGTCGAAAGATTTTGTGCTTTACGCAGGAATCTTGGTATATTCGTAACAAATTAAACAGGATGAATTTAATATTTTTAGGAAATTGGTGGCATGATTTGAGGTTTGAGGAGCAAGTCTTTTGGACTATAGCTGTGATATTCACTATATTATTTGTCTTGCAATTGGTTACCAGTATCATGGGAATTGATATCGATTCTGATTTTGAGATTGATGTAAATGCTGATTTTGACGGCTCAATTGATTCTGATGGTCATTTCGATATTGACCCCGGATTTACTTTATTTTCAGTACGTAGTATAATAGCTTTTTTTACATTTTTCGGATGGGTTGGCGTGATCACTTTATCCGGAGGTATGGATATCAAATTAGCTATTTTGGTTTCATTTATATCTGGGCTAATAGCCTTGGTGTTTGTAGCATTTGTGCTTTATCAATTGGTAAAATTAGCTGAAGTAGGAAATGTGGAGATAGAAGATGTGCTTGGTAAATACGGAAAAGTTTATTTGCCAATACCTGCAAATAGAGAGGGAATTGGTTATGTGACTGTAGATATTGGCAATAAAATTATGGAACTAAGGTCAGTCACAGATGGAGAAAGATTGGAGACCGGAACTATTATTTATATCTTTAAAATACTGGAAGATAATATTCTTCTGGTAGGTAAAATTAAGGATAAAGAATAATATATTGGATCAAAAAACATATTCAATCATTATAAAACTAATTATTATGGAACAAGTTATTTTCTTTGTGAGTGTAGGGCTGTTTGTGCTCTTAATCGCTCTTGTTTTCTTTTTCATATCCAGATACAGAAGATGTCCTTCAGACAGGATACTGGTCATTTACGGTAAGACAGGTGGAACCTCGGCAAAATGTTTGGCCGGAGGAGCAGCATTCGTTTGGCCTGTAATCCAAGACTATCAATATCTCGATTTATCTCCAATTTCTATTGATGTGGATCTTCAAAATGCATTGAGTAAACAAAATATTCGTGTCAATGTACCTTCACGATTTACTGTTGCTGTGTCTAATGAACCGGGAGTGATGTGCAATGCTGCAGAAAGGCTTTTAGGTAAAACCACACAAGAGATTAGAGATATAGCCAAAGATATTATCTTCGGTCAATTGCGTCTGGTTGTCGCTATGATGGATATCGAGGAAATAAATGCAGATAGAGATAAATTTCTCGCAAATGTGTCATCAAATGTGGGTAATGAATTAAGGAAAATAGGTCTTACTCTTATCAATGTAAATATAACAGATATCGAAGACGAATCAGGATATATCGAAGCTCTTGGTAAAGAAGCCGCAGCTCACGCTATCAACGAAGCAAAGAAAAGTGTTGCTGAAAAAAATAAATATGGAGCAATCGGAGAAGCTGATGCATTGCAAGAACAAAGAATAAAAGTCGCAGAAGCAACAGCAAGAGCTAAAATTGGTGAAGCAAATGCTCATCAAGATGAAAGAACCCAAATAGCTGCTGCTAACGCCACAGCCAAAATTGGTGAGGCAAAAGCTTTGCAAAATGAAAGAATCCAAACTGCTGATGCAATTGCCCAAGCAAAAATTGGTGAAGCAAATGCTTACCAAAATGAAAGAATTAAAACTTCCGCTGCTAATGCTAAAGCGGTTGAAGGAGAGAATCTGGCTAAAGTTTCAATAGCGGAATCAGATGCGATCAGAAGAGAGAAACAAGCTGAAGCTGAAAAAAGAGCTATAGCTGCTGAAAAGATTCAAAGAGCTAAAGCGCTTGAAGAAGCTTATCACGCAGAGCAACAAGCTGAATTGGCACGTGCAGAAAAAGAAAAAGCAAGTAAGGAAGCCGATATTATTGTACAATCTGAGATTTCAAAAAGAAAAGTTGAAATCGAAGCTGAAGCTGAAGCAGAAAGAATAAGAAGAGTTGCCAAAGGGCAAGCAGATGCGGTTGTATTGAAAAAACAAGCTGAAGCTAAGGGACTTTACGAAGTTTTGCAAAAGCAAGCTCAAGGTTTTGATGAAGTGATAAAAGCAGCCGAAGGCAATACTCGAGATGCAGTTCTATTATTAATAGCTGATAAACTACCGGAATTGGTAAAAACACAGGTTGAAGCTATTAAAAATATTAAATTTGATAAGGTCGTAGTATGGGAGAATGGCGGAAATGCTGAAAATGGTGGTAATGCCGCAGGATTTTTATCCAATATGTACAAAGCCGTTCCACCGATGACAGAATTATTCAATATGGCTGGAATGGATTTACCTGAATATTTAGGTAAGAAAAAAGAAGATCAAAAAGCTATTGAACAAAAGAAAACTGAGGAAGAAGAGTAATATTAAAGCGTTTTGTTATGAAAAGGAGGGGACTGTTTTTGGACAGCCCCCTTTTATATATTCATTATTTATTCGACGATAAGTTTCTTGATATATGTTTTTCCATTTTGAATAAATTTAACGATATACAAACCACTTTTATAATTGCTAAAATCAAAACTGAATTCTCTGTTTGATAAATTACTTAATTGTTCCATTTTCTTTCCTGTGATATCCGTTATTTCCAATTTTGAATCTTGCAATAGCACAATATTGAATTTTAATCTTGCATGCCCTGATACCGGATTTGGATAAATATCAAACACATCATCGGATATAATCTGATTATCAACTTTACTAATGCCACCCACTAGAAATTGATATCTGACAAACTTCCCAAAATCCGGGTTAATTGTTTTTAACCTAATATTCTTCCTCTTGAGATATAGATAGCCATTACCTTGGTTTGGATTTGCCCAAAAAGATAATCCATCTTCTCCGGAATCGGTCAATTCCAATTCATAACATCCTTGACCAAGCAATAAATCTTTTTTATATAAGGAATTTGAGCTGGTAATATTTTTTTGATAAATAATATTACCTTTCATATCCCTGATATAAAGTTTATTTTCACTTGGACGCTTATTAGTCCTGTATACTACCGTAAACTCCGATTTGAGTATATCAGGAAGCTTAAACGATGATACTATACGATTATTTAGAGTGTATTGGTCTAGAGACTTATCAACCAAATCTACCTCTGCAACAAAAAAATTACTGCCATCACCTAACCAAAATGAAGTATTTTCTATCGGTAATGCGACTTTCTCTTTTTCTAAAAAAGATAGACTTCCTGTCCATTTGTAAGTTGACTTTTCTCCACCTTTTACATAGTAAGTGATAATTGCTTCTTTCAAAACTTCCGAACCTCTATTCTGAATAACTACTTCAGGATTATAGCATATCGGGTTAAATCTACTGAATTCCACTCTATTTGAAGGTCTTTGTATAGACTCAATAGCGACATCATAAGCGAAATTTGGAGCACCATAACTTACCAATTGACAATTGACAATATAGCGGCTATCACCTGATGCTGTCTGAACACCGTAATCAAAATTTACTGTTTCACCGGGGTTAACCATATCGGTAATTTCCATCTCTTTAAGATTTGTTGGAGCACCCGGACACCATCCTGCTCTGTCGTAAATCCATGTTCCTCCCTGAGGATAAATCGGATTATCTGCACATTCTTTCCAAACACGCCAATTGAACTCTTTTGAACCACCATTGAGATTTATATAGTGATTTCTACCAATAAATTCCCCCTCTTGACCATGTCCAGTAATAGCAGCACGTATCTTAAACATAGTGGAATTATCATCTAGAACCACATCTCTTGGCTCAAAAAATGAATTATCCAAAAGGCTTTTGTAACCTCTACCAATTCCCGGTCTCCAGAGCTGTTGAATTCTATTCACATTCCTTGGAGGTGTTCCTTCAATAAACAAAAACTTTATATCAAGTTCTTCCTGATATTTTCCAAACTCCACACTCAAACGTTTTTTACCTGTCAAAACCGGTTTGAAGTCTGTAACATCAAATTGCCAAGTCTTTCCTTTTACACCTAAATTAAGACCTATGCCATAAGGAGTAACAAAAGACATTAATTCAAATTTTGACGGATACTTTTTATAGTATTTTAACTCAGTAATATTGATAGTGTTTTCCGGAGCGTAATATACGGAATCAATTAATTCACTTGATTTGCTATCATAAACATAGGAGTAGCCGGCTTGGAAAGCATTTAGAGAATCAGATAAGACGATGTCTGTTCCTGATAATTGGTAATAATATATCTTATTTATATCTTTTTTGACGGAATCAAGAACTATTTTCTCTACATTGTTTTGTTCATATTCACCCTGATAAAATGTGATATTAGGTCTAAATTTTGAGTGAGTAAACCCCTTAAAAATATCCTTGCCTCTAAAAAACTTATGTGATACTACCCCATTATGAACTGCCATTGAACTTTGCTGTGACTTATCATTAAACAAGTTTCCTTCCTTTTCATTAAAGTCATAGCTTCCGATTAGATTATTGAATTCAATATTGGTCTGATCAGGAGAGTTAAACATATTTTGTCTTATTGATTCTTCGTCTAGTGCTTTGTTCCATATTGAAAGATTATCTGCAAATCCATAATAAGAATAATTATTACCATTCGATGCTCCTACACAAAATGTATTAAGGTCAATTTTGTTTTTCTTTCCTGTTCCACTATGCCACAAGTTCCCATTGAGATAAATCTTCATTAAGCCTTTTGTAGCATTTTTTACAAATGTCCAATAATTCCACTTTCCTTCCAATTCATCAATTCCGGCAGCTTTATCAATTCTATCATAATTACCTGTATTTCCACAATCCCAATAAACACGTGAATTGCTCCATGGTAAATGACAATTTACTTGACGCCTGTTTGAATTATCTACACCTTCAAAAATAGTAGAGTTTGTCGGCATTTTATCAGGATTGCCGTAAGTCCAAAGGGAAATTGTTATTTCATCAGAAATTGAAGAAAAATCAGTATTATTGAAATTTAGTTTACCTACTCCTGAAAAATTCAGATAGTAATCATCTCCTTTGTGTAGCATTGCGATATTTTTATCGTATTTAGTGCCCTCAACCTTTACATTCTCTCCTGTATAATTGTTAGTAAAACTGAATTCTACTAATAAATTGGACTCTCCATCCCAATCAAATTTATTGTAAAAATAGAATATATTTTTACCCTTTTGCAATTCTGTATTTTCAAAATATACTTCTGCAAAATCGTCTAAAACCGGCTCAGTTTCACTTATAGAATCTACTGATAGTTGTTTTATTCCAATTCTTAAGAAATTAGCTTTTTGAGGGGAAGCTAAGACATTTAAACTCAATGCGGAGATATTGCCTTTTGTCAATCCTGCATCTTTCAATTCTTGTGATGTAAACAAATACTGATTTTTTGATGCTTTTGCCGTAAAATTAAAAGGATAGTTCAAAGAATCGTTTCCTCCACCCAATTGATATTGATTTTCAGAAATTATATTTGTATTTGTAGTTAGATATTGTCGATACTGATAAAATGTAAAAACATCTTGTGTTGTATATTCAAATACATTGCCTCTAAACCCCGGAATGATATGAGAAGGGTGTTTAGCCTTAATAGAGTCTGTCAATGTAGAATCCGTGACAAATGTATTACAACTATAATCCCATTCTCCACAACCCTTATTTCTATCATTACCATTGGACACCAATGCATTTTTGCATCTCATACTGTAAAGCATAAGTATTTTTTCATAGGATTGCCCTGTGTCGATTGGAAAATCAAAAACATAACTTCGTCCCGTACTATCATATGTCAAAGTTTGTACAATAGTAGTGTCTTGCCCAGAAAGATTTAGAATAAAGAGCAATAAAATAATAAAAGAAAATAGCTTTTTCATTTTAATAAAGGTAATTTGATTAGTTAATATAAAATAGTGTGATTTATTGTAATCAAATTAAATAGTGTCTACAAGAAAATACATTAAATCTTAAACTATCTATATTC
>Ga0256831_1002222_pt1 | contig 10206 bp, 3 predicted proteins | sample 132544metaG_FD_189087 | JGI IMG/M metagenome (GOLD analysis project Ga0256831, IMG submission 189087) | Hydrothermal vent microbial communities from Lau Basin, Pacific Ocean - 132-544 | ecosystem: Environmental > Aquatic > Marine > Hydrothermal vents | place: Pacific Ocean: Lau Basin | collected...
GATAATGCCAAACTATAATTTTAATGATAAAGTTATTTTTCCTTTAAGTGTCAACGAATAGACTATTACACATTTTTTGCAGTTATTATATTGATAAGAAGGAAAGTTAAATTTAGAAAAATATTTTAAGGTTAAGAATATCCATGAAATCGAATCGTATACTAGTACTTATCCCTAAACGAACCAACAGACTGATTTATATCTTTAATCATATCTTAAAAGAATTGTTGGGTTTGGAGCCTTCTTATAGTACCGATATAGAGGCTTTTAAAAATGCGGATGAGGCTAAAATGCATTATGGAAGTATACCTCTTGATAAGGAATTCTTTATTTCAGCCGATAATTTGCTTTTTGAGCGAGGTATTCAGGAGCAAGAATTAAGCTGGGGACGATATATGGATTTGCCTACTCTTTTCCCTTCTTACAATCGCTCTTCGGTTTATCTTTTCGATCCTTTTGCTGCTTCCTTTTATCTATTGAGTAGATATGAAGAGTATTTGCCTTTTATGAAAGATAAATATGGCCGCTTTCCGGCAAGAGAGAGTTTAGCCTTCGCCCATGGTTTTCTCGAAAAGCCATTGGTCGATATATGGGCTCGGGATATGGGGAAGAAGTTAATGGCGACATTCCCTGACTTATTAATACAATATACGAGCTATAAGTTTGTTCCTACCATTGATGTGGATGCCGCTTTTGCCTATAAACATAAAGGTACTTTGCGTACAATAGGAGGCTATTTAAAGAATCTTCGGGATTTTGATACAGCTGATTTAAAACGACGTACCCGAGTGTTGTTTGGAAAAGAAAAAGACCCTTTCGATACCTTTGATTATATTTTTGATTTGCACAAAAGAAATAAATTAAAATCTATATTCTTTATTCTCTTTGCCGATTATGGTACTAATGATAAAAATACTCCGACCTACAATAGAGCATTTAAAGAGCTGGCTGCTTATATTAGTGATAATGCTGAAGTAGGGATTCATCCTTCTTTTACCTCTAACTTTATTCCTTCAAAGTTAAAAAAAGAACTCCGCACTCTTACCAATACTGTCCATCAAGAGATTGTTAAAAGCCGACAGCATTTCCTTATACTTCACATGCCTTCTACATATCGTAATTTACTAAATATGGGTATATTGGATGATTTTAGTATGGGTTATGCAGCAGAGGTGGGCTTTCGTGCTTCTACCGCTAATTCATTCCTTTTCTACGATCTGGAAATGGAATATACTACTTCATTACGAATTCATCCATTTGCCGTTATGGAAGGTACTTTGCGTGATTATAAAAAGCTGAGTATTGAAGATTCTCTTGCTAAATATCAATCAATAATTGATGAGGTGAGAATGGTTGGAGGGACTTATATTAGTATCTGGCATAACGAAAGCTTAAGTAATAAAAATAGATGGGTAGGTTGGAATAAATTGTATGAGAAAATGATAGAATATGCTAGAAAATAAATTCTTTACAGTAGTATTCTTTATTCTTGTTTTTTTATTACAAGCTTGTACTTTAGAACAAAGAGTAGCCTTGAAATATCAAAAAAAAATAAAAACTACTCCTATTCTATTTATTGACAACCCTCTTGTTTACCTAAGCAATAGCAAAATAGATATCCCGAATACGCTTAATGAGCAATCTTATGACAGTGCCTATAATGAGGCTTTGGAGAAGAGTAAATTCTTGGCTGATATGGATGTGGAAGCATACTGGAACCAATGTGATATTGTAATGAATAATGCGTTGGTTTCATCAGGCTTTAGTATTATGAATATGGATAGTATTTCGGTATTTATTAACGACTCTCTTCCTAAATTTATCTTTGAAGTAAAGCAGTTTGAGGTGGAAGAGTATTTTTATCCTTATATTGATTACCAATACGCTACCAATTCAACTTACTTTTTATTTGGTGATAATAGTCTTGAACTAAAGGCGAAAAATTTTGAAGCTAAAATAATTAAAGAAAATAATAAATCCTTCCCGTTTGTAGAGGTTTCTTTTCCTATTAACGCCATTGCTCTAAATTATTGGATAGAAGTAAACTCATATCTTAAGGGTAAGGGACATCAACGTGAAATTATTTTTATACATAAAGATATTATGGATGTGGTAACTAGGGATAGTTCTTTTGATGTGAGTAATTTTAGTTATATTAATAAGGAAAATACCTTAGCCGATATTGGTTATAAAATTGATTCGCTGAGCTATAATGACTTATGGTTGTATTCGGGTAAGATGGTTGAAGAAGTGACTGAAGTATTAGAATCTTATGTGTTGAATAAGGTGATAGACGATGAAATTCACCGCAAGGCGGATCATAAATACCGCAAGAGATATTGGATTTTAAATTCGCATACTGCCAGGCTTATTCCTACTGATAATGATATGGGCTATACTGTGCTTGAACGATTTTATGATGAATAGAGGCAGTTGCATAAAGTAATCTTCTTTTTATTCTTATACCTAAAGCCGGCGATTGTTTGTAGCAACTTCATCTCTATGATAAGCTATAATATTGCTTAAAAGAGTGCATAATAATATATAAAAAGGCTTGTCAGGGAAAGTACATTTAAAACAGTAGCTTATGGCATAAAAAAAGCTAGCCTCCAATAGGAAGCTAGCTTTATTAGTTGTGAGAGGAATGATTATTGAATGATTATCCTTTTCACTTTAATTTGTCCTTTTGATTGTAGTCGTACAAAGTAAATACCTTTGGAGTAAGTGCTTAAATCAATTTTCCATGATTTTTTACTCTGTCCGCTATAATTTACTTTATCGCCAAATACTTTACTTCCGATAGAATTATAAATACTTAAATCGTAGTCAGTATTATCTAATCCACTAATATCAATTTGGAATAAACCTCTACTTGGATTAGGGAAGATACGTATATCGGCAGAAGATAATTCCGGTGTTGGAATTCCCGTACATGGATCAACAACTAAGTTAATACTGTCAGAACCACTACACTGAACACTATTCATAACTCTTACCGTATATTCATTGGAACCTATACTAAAGCTTAAGCTATCTACATTAATAGTTTGAGTAGTAGCTCCTGTGCTCCATAAGTAAGAGGTGAAACCGCTTCCTGCATCAAAAGTAATATTCTGAGTCCAGCAGATGTTAGTGTCATTACCTAAGTTAACAACGGGAGCTTCTTTGAAGTAAACATAAGAAGAATCGCGAGTAATACATCCGGCAGGGCTACTGATAGTAACACCCATATATCCCGTTGTACCACCGATAGCAGAAGAATCAATAGTCACTGATGACCAATGTACTCCATTATCCCAAACATAATTATTACCGGAAGTATACCCGGCATCTAATAAAATACTTGCGTTCTCACCACATATTTCTGCAGAGTCTGTTAATTGACTTAGCGGTGCAGCTTCGAAAGTGATAGCCACAGAGTCATCATTTGTACAATTGTTTTGGTCGGTAACCATTACACTATAATTGAAAGTACCAATACCTAAACCGGTAGAATCAACAGTAATAGTTTGTGTAGTAGCACCCGTATTCCATAGATAGGCGTTGAAGCTTCCGGCATCTAATGTTGTATTATCAATGGCACAAATTGTTGTGTCAGAACGTAACATTACTGTTGGAATACTATGAACTGTAGTTGCCATATTAATGGAATTGAAACATCCGTTAGCATCAGTATAGAAATAGAGTAAGCTAAATTGGCCTGGTCCGGCTACATTTGGATCAAAAGTATTACCACTAATACCGGGACCAAATAAGGTTCCGCCGGCAGGGCTTGCTACCAATGTATCTACGGCATTATTTTGACAATACTCAGGAGCTAATCCACTAACACTTAAAACAGGAAGAGCATTAACCACTTGGGCTGCGCTATCAATATTTGTACAGTTATTAGCATCGGTATAGGTATAGCTTAAGAAGAAACTTCCTGCACCGGCAGTAGTAGGGCTAAAGCTATTATTGTTAACAGCAGTTCCCATCCAGTTTCCACCGGCAGGACTTGCTCCTGTTAATGCAAAGCTCGCTGCATCAATACATACAGGACTTAAGGTCGGCATTGTAATGTTTGGTAGTGCATTTACAATTGTCATTGCACTATCTATATTACTACAGCTATTACCATCGGTATAAGAATAATAAATAGTATAATTTCCGGCACCTAAGGTTGATGGGCTAAATTCATCGGAAGCAGTAAGTGCCGCTCCGGAGAATGTACCTCCAAGAGGTGTGGCAATTATTGCTGTATTCATATCATTGGCGCAGTAAGCTGAAGATAAGCCGCTTATATTTATACTTGGTAATGCATTTACTATTGTTGAATTAGTATCTCCATTAACACAACCATAGGCGTCAGTGATAGTGTAAACTATATCGTAACTACCCACACCGGCAGTAGCAGGGCTAAATGTGGAAGCACTAACTCCTGTTCCACTGAAGATTCCTCCCAAAATACTTGGGGTAAGTGCTGCCGAAGTAGCATCTTCGCAATAAGCCGGTGCCAAGCCACTGAATGTTGGTTTAGTAGGTAATGGACGAACATAGATCTCAACACTATCTGTATTTAGACTTTTGTTCATGGCACAACCGTTGGCATCAATGAGCGTATTAATACTGTAAACGCTTGTGGTGCTTGGATCATCTGTTCTTGTAATTGTATTTGTAGCAGATGAATCGGTAAAAATGAAACCGTTAATACTAACACCAAAGTGATAAGGAGCAAGACCTGTAAATGAAATATTCATTGTAGCACTATCTCCATAGCATATAGTGTCAAAGCTACTGGTGCTATATGTTGGAAGAGGATTTACAACAATATAAACACTGTCTATATTAGTACCGTCAATTTCACATCCATTGGCATCTTTTACTTGAGTAATATAATGAACGGTTGTTTGCTCATCATCAGACCATAAGGTATTGTGATATTGGAAACCATAAGCTGTATCGGAAGATATTCCTGTAGCTTTTACATGTTTAACAATAAAATCAAATGGTGCTGCTCCGGTGAAATCTAAAGATATTAGAGTGCTGTCGCCGAAACACATTGTATCTGATCCGGAGAGTGAAATATTGGGTAAACTGTGTATTCCAACATAAGTACTGGATAAAATTCCACTGGAAGAACATCCGTTTCCATCAGAAATAGTGGTGATTTGATATTCAGTGCCTGTACTTGGACTTACTGTAAAAGTGTCAGTAGCTGTAGTTATGCCCGAAACGATTATTCCGTTGTGAGTATAACTGTATGGAGCGGTGCCTGTAAAGTTAACAACATTATTGGCATTATCGCCAAAACAGATAAAAGTAGTGTCTGTTGCAAATGTTGCTGTGGGTGCTGCTAAAATAGTTAACTCAATAGTATCGGTGGCAGTATTTGCTCCGTCAGTGGCTACTACAATATATTTAGTGTTTACCGTTGGTGAAGCGCTTGGATTCTCCAATGTTGAGCTAAATCCTGATGGTATTGATGACCAAGTATAGGATATGCTTCCATTTCCGCCTGAAGATTGAGCTTTTAGTAATGCAGTATCTCCAACACAAATAGAAGATGGAACAGCAATAGGATTAACAGAAATAGGACCTCCACTATAAGTAATTGATACTGTATCTGTATTTTGACAGCTTGTGGCCGCATCAGTAATATCTACCACATAAGTAGTAGCAGTAGTAATATTAATGGTATTTACTGTCTGTAAAGTAGCACTTCCATCAATAGAGGCCGTTGGAGTCCATGCATAAGATAAAGTTCCTACAGCATTAGAAACGGCAGCATTAAGAGTGGTTGATGTATTATAAGGCACAGGATTGGTTCCTGCAGAAGCCGTAATCATAGGTAATGCATTTACCTTTTGAATGGTAGTTGCAGAATCAGTACAACCATTGGCATCAGTATAAGTGTAGGTAACATTATGATTTCCGGCACCGGCAATGGAAGCATCAAAAGTAGAAGTGCTTGTATTAACTCCTAATCCGGAATAAGTACCATTTGCGGGGCTTCCTTCTGTAAGAGTAAAGGCTGATGTGCTTTCACATACATCGTTTAATGTACTTATGGCAACTACCGGCAAGTCATTAACGGTAATGGTACTAGTATCTGAATGCATATTCTGAACACATCCATTACCATCAACAATACGAATTACCGTAAAACTAGTTGTTGTATCAGGATTGGCATAAGGTTGATAAGTAGCTGATAAAGAACTATCAGAGAATGTATTAGAACCTGTGCTAATATCAAAATTCCAAGGTGAAGCTCCGGTGAAGTTTAAGTTTATCTGAGTGCTGTCACCGGCGCAAATAGTGTCGTTTCCGAGTATGGAAGCGCTTACTGTTGGAAGAGAAGCAACTGTTACAACAATAGTATCATAAGCAACAGTAGCTATACCACTAACTGCAACAGTATATGTACCTGCCGAATCAGTATTTATACTACTTGTAGTATTAGGTAGAGTAGCGCCATTTACTGTCCAATGAAAAGTGTAACCTACAGCTGAACCGGAAATCAAATCTATTGTTGATCCTGCACATATAGTAGTATCATTCCCCAAATCAGCTACAGCAGCAGGCTCTTCCTGAACGGTAATATCATCAAGATACCAACCCTCTTTTTGAACACCACCATCAGAATGAAGTTTAAATCTAACTCTTACACTATCATCTTTATAAGCGGCAAGGCTAAAACGCTCCATTTTCCACATTGAGTTATCTGCAGCATTACTCCATTCGGCATAAGCAGTTTCATCGAAATAACCTTTTGATGCATAATTAGAAGATTCACCCAAATATAAACTATCAGGTAATGCACTCCAGCTTGCGCCATTATTGGTAGATATTTCAATATAACATTTATCCCAACCTCCTTCAGTTTTAGCAATTTGCCAAAAATCCAATACAGGAGTAGTAGAAGAAGTTAAGTCCATAGCGCCTGTTTCGTGTAATACATCATCTGAACTAGCCGCATAGGCATCATGTACTGAATAATTACCTGAGTGAGCTAAGTCAGTATTTAATACATAATTGGTAGTATTTTCAGTGGCATTTTCAAAATAGGTATAGCCATTTTCAAAACCTTCAGTAAATGGAATTATATGAGTGCCATAAGTAATGAAATTCTTATACATTGTGTCATTACTATTATCTTCATCACCACTAAGATCAGTATATACCATTAAGCTATGTTTACCGGCTGCCGAAGCATCAAAAGTAGCGGCAAAGGTAAATGTATCCGTTGTAAATGCTGCCAATGAAGGCATGTTTTCTGTAACAACAGCCTCGTTATCTAACTGATAGCTTATTGGTAGTGTTGTTTGAGTAGAAGTACCATTGTTTTTAACTAATACGGTTACTGTATCATTTGTAGGAACACCAAAGCCTCCATAGGGTCTTGTGATTTTAGTGATTTGTACGTCGTTTGTTGGTGGTACATATAGATTTATATCATCAATATTAATATAATCATAAGTTGTGTTCTGTCCATGTTTAAAAGCAATATAATGGGCTGTTCCTGTATAGGAGTCAAAATATACTGCGTAGGAAGCAGGAGAAGAAGGTAGGTTTGTCAGGGTGTCGAAACCAACGAAAGTGGAAGTGTCATTTGGATCACTCATTGTTCCAATAATAAGGTCGCTACTGGTACCTCTAGCCCAGAAAAGTAAGCGTAGGCTATTGATATTGGCTGATATCTTAGGCATTACTGCCAATAAATCTCCTGTGGTGCTACTCGAATTATACATCTTTAGACTCATGCTCCCAGAGTGGGCGTAAGTAGAATAATCCTGCATTCTTACATAGGCAGAAGAATTACCTGTTGCATTTACTACCTTCCAATACTGAGGAATATCACCATCGGTATAAGCTTCAAAATCATTTTTATAAGGTAGCGCTAAGTTAACAACATTAGCATAAGCAGTATCATTGCTAAGGTCAGCATCACCGGCTAATGTTGAGTAAACAGCCAATTGATGGGTTCCTGTAGTTCCGGAATTTACAGTAGCTGCAAAAGTAAAGGTATCAGTACTAAAAGCGGCCAATGAACTTATGCTTTCGGTGGTTGCTGCACCATTATCGAGGGTATAACTAATGGGAATGGCTGTTTGCGCAGCTGTGCCATTATTTTTAACAATAGCTTTTATGGTGTAGTCATTATTCCCTATGGCTCCATACTCACCAATAATTTGTGCTACTTCAATATCATTTGCCGGAGGTGAGTATAATTTTATGTCATCAATATAGAAAGAATCATAAGTTCCATTCATACCGTGTTTTAGGGCGATATAGCTACCACTACCGGTATAGGAACCAAAATAAACTGCATATTGGTTATAAGAAGTGGCCGGATTTACAATAGTGTCAACACCAACAAAAGTAGAGGCATCATTAGGGTTGCTCATCACTCCAACAATAAGGTCGCTTCCGCCTCCTCTTAACCAGAAAATTAATCTTAGATTGTTAACTCCGCCACTAACTTTGGGAAGGCTTGCAATTAAATCTCCCGTAGTTTTGCTGCTATTGTTCATTTTAAAACAGTTGGAGCCTGAATGCACATAAGTAGTGGTAGTATAATGTTTAACATAAGCATAGGGTGAACTACTTCCTGTTGTGTTTAAAACTGTCCAATACGGAGGAATATCACCAGCGGTATAAGCTTCAAAATCATTTTCATAAGGTAACGCTAAATTAACAACATTAGCATAAGCAGTATCGTTGCTAAGGTCAGCATCACCGGCTAATGTTGAGTAAACAGCCAATTGATGGGTTCCTACAGCCCCGGAATTTACAGGAACAGTAAAAGTATATTCAAGGCTGGAGAATGCCGCTACTGAAGGCGTTGTTTCAGAAACCACAGCACCTCCATCCAAAGAATAATTAATTGGAACGGCATTAGCTGCAGTACCATTATTTTTAACAATAGCTTTTATGGTGTAGTCATTATTCCCTATGGCTCCATACTCACCAATAATTTGTGTTACTTCAATATCATTTGCAGGAATCTCGTTTATTGAGAAATCATCAATACCTGAATTGTCTGTACCATATCCATAATCAGAAGCTCCTTCAAACTTAATCTTAACTGATGAAGTTGAATAAGATAATAATACTATTGAGTTCATGGTCCATGAATCTGTATTAGAAAGATCATGGGTGTATTCTAAATTCCATGTAGCACCACCATCTGAAGAAATATAAACCTTGATAGGATTAGTTGCAGCATCGGCACCAATCCAATACCAATAGGTAAGTTTATAAGTTTTGCCTGGAGTACTTAAATCAAAAGTAGGTGATAATAAATTAAATGGGCTATTACTGGTAGAAATACTATAGTCATTCAAAAGAGCATAATATCCACTTCCGGAATGGTCTGCTGAAGCTCCATGAGAGTTAGAAGTTACAAACTGCCAATCGCCACCGGCATCAGAGGCATCATTGGTCCAGTCAGAAGGAATATTTCCTCCATTTTCAAAAGCTTCTACAAATGGAAATGAATTAACACTTGTGGTAAAGCTATTGGGACCTACCCAAGAGCTAACATCAGTAGCATTACAAGAGTCTCTTACATACCAATCGTAAGAAGTACCAGGGGTTAAGCCGGTAAGTACTAAAAACTCATTTGTAGCAACTGATACATAAGTACCAGTACCTTGAGTAAAGCCGGCAGGGCCATACTCTACATTAAAGTTTGTAGATCCACCACTTGTCCAATTAAGCTGAGCGCCAGTGGCACTTATGCTTGTTATTGTTGGGTTTGTTGGTGCTGGGCAGGCTGGAGGAGTGTAATAAACTTTTAAGTCAAATGTAATTGTAACTCCATCACTGTAACTATCTAAATCATTTGAAGAAACTACTATAGTTGAAAAATCTGCCGGTATCAGATAATTATTAAAATCAGCAGAACATCCATTTGCTATTTGGGTAGTTCCATCAATAACTAAAGAGAAATCATACCAACTACCACAGTTACTACTTGTAAAGTTACCAGCAGTATTAATTAAACGTATTGAATCAATAGTTCCGCCACCAGTGACAGAATTTAGGTCTGAGGGTACAATCGTAACTGTCGTTGGGTTATCATCTTGACCCGATGCAGTGAATGTTTTAGTTCCATTCGCCGCATTTGCGATATTTGGCGTCATAAATACAGCCAAAATCATAATAAATAATAATTGTAATGTTCTTTTCATAATAAGTTAATTTTAATAAATAAATAGATGT
>Ga0256831_1002223_pt1 | contig 10206 bp, 7 predicted proteins | sample 132544metaG_FD_189087 | JGI IMG/M metagenome (GOLD analysis project Ga0256831, IMG submission 189087) | Hydrothermal vent microbial communities from Lau Basin, Pacific Ocean - 132-544 | ecosystem: Environmental > Aquatic > Marine > Hydrothermal vents | place: Pacific Ocean: Lau Basin | collected...
CGTCCATTCCTTGCCCCGTATCCATAGCCTTTTCAGTCATTAATCAGGATTTTATCCTGTTTGCCCGTGCATATTCCCATCCAGGTCTATCAGGGCCGCCCCGGGACTTGCATCCATTAGCAGCCTAGCAGTTCCTGGATGGCATGTAAAAAACAGGACTTGGCGTTCGTTGGCCAGACGGCTTATGGCTGCCACAGCCTGCCTGGTGCGCCAGGGATCAAAGTTTACCAGTATATCATCCATAAGCACAGGGAGTTTCTGCCCGCTTGGCTCGCACACGGCCATAACCCCGAACCTCAGGCACAGATAGAGCTGTTCGGCAGTCCCTCTGCTCAGCCGCTCCGGCTCAAAACGCCGCCCGTCAGGGGTAACAGCCAGCACATTACCTGTTCCAGGAGTAGCCACTATACGCGAGTAGCGGCCTTCGGTGATCTCTGAGAAGAATCGGGACGCTATCCTGATGACCTCCGGCTGGTTCTCACGTTCAAATCTTTCCTTTGCGCACTCAAGCACATGAAGGGCAAGTGACAGCACTGCCCAGCGCCTGGAAAGCTCCTCTGCCTCCTGTGCCAGGCAGGAGCGCCTTGCCAGCAGCTCAATGTGCCGGTCTGAAGATGCCATGTCCTGCAGATCCTTTGAAGCACGGGCCCTTGCATCTATTGTATGATCGATCTCCGAGTCCAGGGCATCCACCTCACTGGAAAACCTGTCCACATCTGCCTGGAATTCTTCGAGAGACTTCTGGCCAAGGAAGCTCTCCACCTGCCGGATGTCCCTGGCGCCCGTAGTTGCCTTCAGCACGGCAGCATGCTCCGCCATTCTGGCCTGTAGAGTCTCTCTCTTCTTAAACCTTTCGTAAGCGTTCCTGAATTCTTCCATGTCATGACAGCCGGCCTTGTCAAGGATTTCCCGGATTTGATGTTCAATGCCCTGAAGCCGATCTTTCAGCCTGGTCTCCTCTTCCCGGAGCTGTTGCATATCCCTTGCTGCCAGCTTGTATTTTGCATCCCTGTCAATTTCATCAGACAGCTTCTGAGACAGGAGATCTATCCTGGAGCATACATCTGTCACCGCCTCGCTGCTATCAATGAGTTTATGAAATACAGAGGATACCCTGGATGAAATCTCTTCCATCTCTCTTTCCAGATCATGAAGGTCTGCATTTAGCGCATATCTGCGGTCCAGAATACTCCTGGCATCTTCCAACAGGTTCATGGTTTCCGTTGCAGTAGCAGGGTCCAGGACAGTATCAAGCCCCTTTTCCTGGAGAAAGGCCTGCCAGGCCTCCTGCCTGCTGCGCTTCAGAGCCTCTGCCTTTTCCAGGTCTTTTTCCATATTGTGGAGTTCCTGTTTCAGCTCAGATGCCTCCTTGCCCAGAGACTTGTGTTTTTCCTCCATGCCTGCCAGATGATCCGCATCACTGTTCAGTGCAGAGATGTAATCAAAGATTTTCCCGGCATATTCAGATGGAGTTTCCATGCTGCCGCCGTCTATGACCTTGCTGATACCCGCATTTGACAAGTCATCCAGAAGTTTGTCACGCTCTTGGCTCAGGGACGTGATCTTGTTGTTGAGCAGTGCCTGTTCCTCTGCAATGCCCTTGAGTTTCTGCAAGGCAGCAAGGACCTGGGGAAGCTGCCCCGGAGTCATTCCGGGATTGCCTGCCTTCTGCTTAACAAGCTCTTTCCACTGGCCTGCAAGGTCCTCTGCCTGCCTGTAAAGGTCTTTGACCTTATGTTCCTGTTTTGCGATACGGCTCTTCAGTATCTCCCGTTCATCTTCCAGGCCGGATATCCCGGACAACAGCATATCCTTTTGCTTGATAATCCGCCTGGCCTCTTCGATATCGGCAAGCAGGCCATGGACACTGCCAATAGTGCTGATTTCCACGCCGGTCATTGCTTCCAGATCCTGTTTTGCCTGCTGAAGCTGCTCCAGGGCCTGCCTGAGCCCGTGTTCTTCTGCCTGGAGAAGCCCCTTTCTCTTATCCAGGGCCTTGGCCATAGTCATGATATCCTGCCTGGCAGATGCCTGCCTGGACCTGACAACAGGCCATGCCACCAGCAGGACAACGGCGGTCGAGAAGGCAGATCCCCATGCCACTGGCGGCATGTTCATATAGGACAGAACGGCACCAAGCAGCAATGCGGCAATAGCCGTACCTGCCAAAGCAATTGGCAGCCTGCTGCCTTCCACCCCGGCCTTCCTGGCATCCAGCTCCTTTTCTTCTGCAGAGCAGGCGAGTATATCCTTCTTGACCCTGGAAATCTCTTTCTCCAGGCCCATATACTGACCAGTGGATTCTGCAACAGAGTATGCCAGGGCTGCCACCTTGCTGAAGACATCCTCCCTGCCCCTGAAGATACCTGGAAGCTCCAGGTTCAAAAGCCTTTTGTACCGCTGGTCAAGCTGCCTGTCTATTTCCTGCAGCCTGTTTTTCAGCTGATCCAGCTCAGAGGAAGCCTGCCTGGTTTCATGTCTGTTCGCCTCAATCCTGTCTTTCAGAGCACCTGCACTGCCTGAAAATTCACGAAGATCCATTGCAGTGAGACCGCCTGTCTGCATCAGCGGGCAGACTTCATTCATGCCCTTTATCAACCTCTTCTCATAGCCCAGTTTCTGCTGTTCGAGGTTATCGAGTTCTGCAATTACATTATTGAGCCTACGGGCCTGCCTGGTGAGCTCAGGCAGTTGTGCAGGGTCCAGGACTGAAAATTTTTCTCTGAGTTTTTTGATATCGTTCTGAATGGCAGCAATACGCTTATTGATGGAAGACAGGTCAATACGGCGCAGGGCGACACGATCTGCAATGCGCGATACAGCCATTTCAGCTTCATCCATGTCTGCCTGGAGCTGCCTGAGCCTGCTTCTGTCAGCAAGGGAGAAGGAACAGGCCATGATGCTGTCAGGAGTCCAGTGACTGCCCAGCTCATCCATGACAGCAGCAAAACGCCTTTCCAGCTCGGCCAGTTCCCTGTGAAAATTTTCCCTGATATCGCTGAGCTGCTGATACTTGTCCCTGCCTGAAAGCAGAGCCGTGATGGCGTGCCTGTTATTGAGAAATGCATCGTCAGGCTTAAAGATTTCGAGTTCAGGCCTCTTGTTGCGGATACCATCCTCGATCACCTTAAGACTGGCGCGCACTTCATCAAGCTCCCGGGCAAGGCGTTCCATGCGCTGGGCCATCTGGTGCGACAGCCTGTCAACAACCTTGTCCCTGGAAATCTCCTTGAATCCTGCCTGCGATGCCTGGAACTGTTTCCAGTCCTCCCATGCACTTACCGCAGCCCTGGCCCTTGACAGATGCTGAACAATCCCTTCCCTGCCCTCTCTGAGCTTATGGAGCTTCTGTTCCATGCTCCTTATCTCGGAGCTCAGCTCATTATAGCGATCCACCTCTCCGCTGACCCGATCCAGCTCCTTGCTGACCTTTTTCAGCTCAGAGAGCAGCTTGTTGATGGGTTGTTTTCTGCCAGCAGGCCTGAAAAGGGCCAGGCGTTCCTTCTGAAGCTGCTTCTCTGTTCCAGGCACTGCGAGAAAAGATGCACCAAACCCTGCCCCGTAGATTGCGTTCCTGATGTCCTGGCTGTTCAGGCCCTCAAAGCTCTGAAGTTCCTGCAGGCTGAAGCTGAAAACATTCCTATAGAGTTCTCTGGTAACGCCTCCGAAGATGCTCCTGAGCGGATCACTGCCAAGGTCTCTTCCATCAGCATCCAGGAGCCTGAACCTGCCCCCTCTGGTCTTTATCCTCTCAATGGTTATCTCGCCGTAGGCCGGGGTATCTATTACCATGCGGCCGCCGTAACGGCCGCCATGAATGGGCAGAAACTGCCTCTCGTGCCTTCTGGCATCCGGGAAACCGAAAAACATGGCGTTGACAAACGACAGGATAGTGGATTTCCCTGCTTCATTTCTGCCAGAGATTATCACCAGCCCGCCGGGAAACGGCCCGGCAGAAAAGTCCGAGAAGGCGCCAAACCCCTCTATATGCAGATTCCTTATTTCCAATGTCTCTTACAGGCCCCCCGGTTACTCCTCCAGACGGTCCAGAAGCATGAACTCTGCATCTTCCAGCAGCTGCTCAAAGGTATTCCCGGACAGATTCCGGCAGTGTCTCCTGATATCCCTGCGCCCCAGCAGTACAGACAGTTCCTTCCTAGCTGCGGCCTGGCGTTCAGGATTGCCCCTGATTGCATCTGCCTCCTGGAGTATGAATGCCACTATGTCAGATGCCGTTTTCCTTTCCTCAAGATCAACAGGCCTCCTGCACCGGTTAATGATGGATTCTACCCATGTCAGAGGCCTTCTGCCTGCAAATTCCTCCCTCAATTCTTCAAGCATATCAGGTATGGAATTCTCCTGACCAAGATCTGCAGCAACAGGAGAGCGGCCTGCTATAACCAGCCTTATGACCCGGCCCCTTGAACCTGCCTGTCTGCAGACCCGTCCGATCTCATTACGTGCAGCATCCATCAGCGCTCCTATATCTCTTGCACCTGATGCATCTATTTCCACTTCCAGCCACCTGACACTGTCAACGGAGTGGAAATCCAGGGCAACGACCTGTCTGCCTGAAGACTGGACAAGAAATACGCCCTTTTCACCCTGCTCCCTGAAACTTCTTCCCTGAATGACCCCTGGATACACCACCCAGGGCTGCCTGCACAGGACAGCGGCGCTGTGCACGTGCCCAAGGGCCCAGTAATCCACATATCTGCCATTTGCATCATGTCTTTCAACAAGATCCGCGAGACTACAGGGGGCATATGGATAATGCCCTGCCTGGTTTCCCACAGTGCAATGTAACAACACTATCCTGAAAAGCCCTTCCGGGCCGGAGGGTATCCTGACAGCCAGGTTTTCTTCCACCGATCTGGTAGGGAAACTCAACCCGCATACTGCGGCAACCGGTCTGCCACTATTCTGAACCGCCTTCCATTTGGCCTTGCTGGCAGGAAACACCGTGCAGTTTGGCGGAAGCTCCAGCATGCCAGAGGCCTGATCCATGGGATCATGATTGCCATGCACAATGAAGACCTGGATGCCGCCCTGCTCCAGTCTTTGCATCCCATTCCTGAAATGAAGCACTGCCTTCAAGTTCCTGTCGCTGTTGTCAAATATATCACCTGCAAGCAGGACAAAGTCCACCTGCTTTGCCAGGGCAAGATCAATCATTGCATCAAAGGCCTGGAATGTTGACCTTATGAGACTGTCCACTATCTCTTGATCCGCCCTGGCTATGCTGGTGAATGGCGTGCCTATGTGCAGATCTGCGGCATGTATAAAGCTGAAATTCGTATCCATGTTAATATCGTCAATAAAGACTCTTTTATGTTAAAATATGAACAAGAATCTTGGGGTATGGCTATAAAGGCAGACGCTATTTATAGTTTCATCTAAATCCTGCAATTGCCAAGTTTGCCGAAGATACAAGGAAGAAGGGGCGCAGACGTATTTTGATATTTCAAGTCTCTGACAACGCGGCAGATTCGGTAAACTCGGCAATCCCGAAGGGTGGCGAATGCGAGGGCAAAATATCTGATGGTGAATTCACCTGAAAAGTGAAACTTGCCCCTCAAGTATTCAACAAGAACTTTACTGATATAATTAATAAATTTCATTTCCCCTAGCATTTCCCTCGTATTCGACATGCAGGATTTAGATTTCAATTATTGATACAACAATATGCAGCAACACAGCATAATCATAAAATTTTATAAAAAATAGATGATTATGAGAAGACTCGAAGAATTTTATAAATGGCTCTGGGATGACAACCTTTCCACCACTCCAAAAGACAGCACATGGTTTGCAAAGGCTGCCACAAGAATCATATTCATAGTAATCAAAGGATTTGGCAAGCATGACTTTGACCTAAGGGCCTGTGCCCTGACATATACAGTTATTCTGTCTTTGGTGCCAATGCTTGCCATGGGAACCGCTCTTCTCAAGGGTCTTGGAGCAGACAACTATATGAAAGCTGCTGCCTACAAGGTTATTATAGAACTGGAAGAAATGGCCAGCCATGAGCAGCATTCCGGCAATTTTACCACTGAAGCCAACGTCCAGTCAGGCCAGGCGAATATCCGCAATGGATCCCTACTGCACCTGCGGGCAGCCCTTGACAAGATATTCGAATACGTTGACAAGACAAACTTTGCCACGATTGGCTGGCTGGGTATCGTAGGTGCAATTTTCACAGTAGTGGCCCTGATGACCCACATTGAAGCGGCCCTGAATGCAATATGGGAGACCAAAAAGGCTAGGCGTATAGGGAGAAAGATAATCGACTACATAGGCCTTGTCATACTGCTGCCGGTTTCCGTTAATTTTGCATTTTGGGCTATAACAGCTGCCCAGAGCGAAACACTGGTGGCAAAGATCACGTCCATGCTCAGGGTTTCCTGGGTGCTTCCCCTGATGTTCAAGCTGCTGCCGATACTGCTTATTGTTGGCACGTTTTCCATACTGTACCACTTCATGCCCAATACGGAGGTAAAGGTAATTCCTGCTCTTTCAGGCGGCTTAATCGGCGGCCTGGGATGGATACTGGTTCAGACCCTGTACATAAAACTCCAAATCGGAGTAGCGCGCTATAATGCGATATATGGCTCCTTTGCTACGTTTCCGCTTTTCATATTCTGGCTGTATATCGGCTGGCTGGTCTTCCTGATGGGGGCTCAAACATCCTATGCCGTTCAAAAATTCAAGAGATATGTGCCTCTGGCCGGCCGGATAACGCCACTTCACAGGCTTGCACTGGCAGTTGATATTCTCGATGTGACCTACAGATATTTTGATGCCGGCAGGGGGATTACTGCGGAAGAAATATCAGATGAACTGGGTTATCCCCTCATGGATGTAGTAGATGTAATGAAAAAGCTCAGGCACAGCTCGCTCATACTGCCGTCTGAAGACGGAACACATTTTCTCCCGGGCATTTCAGCAGAGCACCTGGAAAAGACCGCTATATTTCATGCCATGTGTGGCAGGCTGGAAAGCGACAGGACACATGGACAGCAGATTGCCTCTATGGTGGAAAAAAATGCCAAGCTATTATTGGATAAAGAAAATGAGAAGATTAAGAAAGGGGATACTGCATAAATCCAGCATCCCCTGTAAGGACTGTCTTGTTTAGTAACGCCTGCGCCTTCTGCTTGCCTTGCGGCGCCTTCTTTCAGCTTCCTGAGCCTTTCTGCGCCTCTTTACGCTGGGCTTTTCATAAAACCTGCGGTTTTTGAGTTCGCGCTGGAGCCCGTCAAGCTGCATCTTCTTTTTGAGAAGCTTGAGCGCCTTTTCCAGATTGTCCTGGACTTCTACCACTATGGCCAAGGGTATCCCCCCTTTCTCATGAGAATCTCATTAATATATTATGTATAAACTGCCTGTCAATCACTATTTTCGTTATAGAATTTTTTCATGACAAGCGGATATAGCATAAGCCAATTAACATCCTGATTGAATTACAATTTGTCAGACAGGCTGCATAAAAATATTCACATCGAATTGCAGTATAATATGCTTTATAAATTCAGATAAATATCAGAAAGGAGTAGAGGATTTACAGGAGTGAAAAACTTTTGAGCAATGATGCCAGCTTCTGATCGGTCTTTGCCTGCTGTTTCAACAAATCGATAAGTGCTTCAAGACGCCTGCGATCTTTTATTATATCGTTCTCAATTTCCTGAACTCTTGTCTCAAACGGCCGAATCATGGTACGTCTGTCCCACAAGGCAAAACCTATGGTTATTGCAACAATAGCCACAAAGGCCCCAACAATGGCTATCATAATCTGGAGCATGAAATCAAAACGTTTATCAACTTGCTCAAAACGCTTATTCATATCTTCCCGAAGCTCAGATATACGAATCTCAATTTGCTCAAAACGCTTATCAACTTGCTCAAAACGTTTGTCTATCTGCTCAAAGCGCTTGTCTACCTGGTTCAAACGCTCATCCAAACGAATCAAAAGTTCCCGGTCTTTTTGAGTAAAGGCATCTGAGCCCGCCATAACAGGCTGACTGTTTATCAAGCCAGATAGAATTATCAGCAAGAATAAGTTTGTTATCACATTGAATCTATACATTATCAGACAGCCTTTTCCCGTGACAAATTTGAATATATTTAAATCAATATTAATATTCAATTTTATTGCAGTCAATAACATCAGTCATCCGGCCAGATCTTGCCCGGGTCAAAACCCATGTCTGTACTGGCAGATTCTTTGTTCTTACCGGCATCTTCTCTAGGTTTTTTCTTTTTTTCGTCAAAGTTGCCATCATCTTCCTGATCAGCAAGCGAACCCTGCTCTCCAATATCAGGCTCCTTACTCTCGAAATCTATTCCTTCGACTACTGCATCAATATTCAGACCGGAGAGATCTTCATCAACTGCAAGCCGTTCGGTAAATTCCAACTCTTCGGAATCTTTCTGTATGGATTGAATCGTGGTGGCAGCAACCTTCAGGGCCTCGTCTATCTCTGGAGGTGGACCTGTCATTTCATCGTCCAGTATCCTGAGAAATCCCTCCATGGAAGACCTGATCTTCTCCACGGCTTCCCTCTGCAGCATCCTGAGCTGTCTCAACCGGCCTTCGAGATTGATTGCCTCTTGATGCGCCTCTGCCACAATGCGTTCAGCATCAGACATGGCGCGCTGGATAATGATCTCGGCCTCTTTCTCTGCGTTGGCCTTCATGTCCCCGGCGAGCTGATGGGCGGCAGTAAGGGCCTTCCTGAACTCTGCCTCCTGATCTTTAAGCTTGGAAATCCTTTTCTCAAGGGCAAGCACGTCATCTCTCAGTTCATTACGATCCTTGATCAGGTCAGCCAGCACGTTGGCAACTTCCTCCAGAAAACTGTTGACTTCCTGCCTGTCATACCCCTTGAACCTTACAGTGAATTTCCTGTCAGCTATCTCATTGGGTGTAATGGTCATAGGTGTTGCCTCACGCAAGCCTCATTGCCAACTCGTGAAGAGTGGGAACCAGGAAACTGTCAAGAAATATCAGGGCCAGGATTACCACCATGGGACTCAGGTCTATGCCTCCGAAATTTAGCGGCAGATACCTCCTGATCCTATCCATGACAGGATCTGTAATATTATAAAGAAACCTAACTATAGGATTATAGGGATCAGGGCTAACCCATGAGATTAAGGCACGGATGATAAAAATCCACATATAAAGATTCAAAAGAATGTGCAGTATCGTGGCTATGGAATTAATGAAGTTGCTAAGGATAAACATGATAAAATTCCCTCGAAATATGTCACCTTTTAATAGTTGTTACTTGCCAAAAGGACAGACAGGATACCGGCACTTTCTGCATGAAAGACATAGGCCCCCGTGGCCCATGGCCGCAATTTCTGCCCTGCCTATACGCTCCCCGGTCAGAAGCCGTGGGAGAACAAGATCCAGCACTGTAGTCTTAAAATACATACCACAGGCTGGAATTCCAAGCACTGGGACATCATTTATATAACTTACCAGAAACATAGCGCCCGGCAGCACCGGGGTGCCATAGGTAATATCATGAGCGCCTGCAAGACGTATTCCTTTTCTGGTTACATCATCCGGGTCCACTGACATGCCACCAGTACAGATAACCAACTCCGCCCCTCTGGATATTGCCCTGGCAATTGCATCGGAGATAAGCTGCACATCATCTGTAACCTGCTCAAATGAACATATCTCCATGCCAAAAGATGCCAGCTTTTCCTTCATGGCTGGGCCGAACCGGTCCTTTATTCTGCCTTCATAGACCTCACGCCCGGTGACTACTATGCCAGCATTGTAAAGCTGCCATTTTGTGACACGTAGCAGCCCTTCCGCTTTCTGTAATATGGCCTCTGCACGCTCCATCAGTTTCCTGGAAACTACCAGGGGAATGGCGCGGCCTGCTGCCACCTGGTCACCCTTGGTAACCATGCTGTTGGTATGCCTGGTGGAAAGCATAACTTCCCCAAGGAGATTGAATTCCAGAAGCATTTCCCTGTCAACACGAAATAGCCCGTCTGAAGCAGCCCTGAATACCACCTTTCCCTCAGAGACCTTGTTGTCACATTCCACACCTGGACCGCATGCAGACCTGGCAATCATCAATCCCGCTTCGTTTTCATGTACAAATTCGGGTCCAAAATCAAGGCAGTATATGTGGAACTTGCCAAGATCCTTGAGCTTTTCCACGTCCTCAGGCTGAATGATAT
>Ga0256831_1002224_pt1 | contig 10203 bp, 10 predicted proteins | sample 132544metaG_FD_189087 | JGI IMG/M metagenome (GOLD analysis project Ga0256831, IMG submission 189087) | Hydrothermal vent microbial communities from Lau Basin, Pacific Ocean - 132-544 | ecosystem: Environmental > Aquatic > Marine > Hydrothermal vents | place: Pacific Ocean: Lau Basin | collected...
TCATGTGCATTATATTCCTGTACATACCCAGCCTTATTTTCAGGCATTGGGTTTTGCTGAGGGAGACTTCCCTCAGAGTGAGGCCTATTATCAAAGTGCTATTACCCTGCCATTATTTTTTGACTTAACAACATCGGATATTGATTATATTGTGCGATCTTTAGAGTTGGCTCTACAATGCTAAAGCCTGTTGAGGACTTAGGTTTAAAGACCGTTGAAGACTTAGGTTTAAAGACCGTTGAAGACTCTAATTTAAAGATCGTTGAAGACTCTAATTTAAAGACCGTTGAAGACTCAGACTTAAAGACCATACTACTATGGAGAAATCAGCCTGAGGTACGGCAGTTTTCGTTTCACTCAGATAAAATTTCTTGGCAGGAGCATTGTTTGTGGTGGCAAAGTGCAAAAACCGACCCAAGTAAAAAGTGGCTCATGTATTATCAGCAAGAACAAGCACTTGGGGTGGTTAATTTCTATGACATAAAAGAACGGGCTAAGGCTTTTTGGGGCTTTTATTTTACCGATCAGATTGCCGGCTATGAAAAATTAAAACTTTGGTTTGCCCTTGAAAAAGCAGCCATTGCTTATGCCTTTGAGACCCTAGAATTAGTTGAACTTAACTGTGAAGTGTTTAAAGCTAACCAAGCTGCTTTAGTAATGCATAAACGGCAAGGTTTTCAAGAAGTGAGCCACTATGAACATGAAAAAGGTGAGGTGGTTGTTTTGAGTTTACGCAAGGATTGATTATGAATAGAAAAATCACAGACATTGTCTTAGAGGCCATTAAAGCAGTCGGTGAAATGGAAGATAAACCAGAGTTATTGCACCCAGATGAAAACCTGCGTTTATTTGGTGGTGATGGTGTGATGGATAGTTTAAGTATTGTGATGCTTATTTCTGAGGTGGAAGATCAGCTTTTGGACACATTGGATGTTAGTATTACTTTGGCTGATGACCGAGCGATGAGTCAAAAAACATCCCCCTTTCGTTCGGTAAAAACTCTGGTACATTACATTAGCAAATTACTGGATGAATAAGGTCGTTGGCTAATGAAATTAATGCTGATCACAGGTACGAGAAAGGGCATAGGGCACTCACTGGCTTTACTTTATTTGCAAGCAGGTTTTCAGGTTGTGGGTTGCAGTCGGGGGGATGCCAGTATAAAACATGATAATTATGTGCATTATTGTGTTGATGTTAGCGATGAAAAAGCCGTTAGCTATATGGTCAAGGATATAAAAAAACACCACGGTATTATTGATGTCTTGCTTAATAATGCGGGCATGGCTTCTATGAATCATCTGTTGACAACTACCATGAGCAAGGCAAAGCAGGTGTTTGAGACAAATTTTTTTGGTACGTTTTTATTTTCCAGAGAAGTGGCCAAGCAAATGATGCGTCAAAAAAAAGGTGTGATTATTAATTATTCTACCGTTGCTGTGGCTCTTAACCTCGAAGGTGAAGCCGTATATGCCGCTAGTAAATCAGCTATTGAAAGTTTAACAAGAATATCGGCTAAGGAACTAGGCCAGTTTGGCATTCGGGTCAATGCCATTGGTCCGACACCTGTTGAAACGGATCTGATCCGTCAGGTACCAAAAGAAAAATTAGATGAGTTATTAAATGCTCAAGTAATAAAACGCTTTGGTACGGTCGCCGATATAAAAAACGTTATTGATTTTTTTATATCAGAAAAGAGCCACTTTATTACCGGTCAGGTTGTGTACTTGGGTGGGGTGATGCGATGACTCATTGGCTGATACAGGGTTTTGAAAACCATGCAGAACAAATTGCTATTGTCGATAAAAAGGGTGCCTATTCTTATCAAGACTTACAGCAACAAGTCAGTGATTATTGTGCCTCACTTCAAGATCAGCTTGATAGTGGTTGTGTTGTAGTTATTTTAAGTGATTATTCCTTTTATAGTATTGCCTTATTACTTGCCTGTATTGAGCTTAATACGATTGTTGTGCCGATTGTTAGTACGAATGAACAAGAAGATAATAATAAAATCAATGTCTGTGGTGCACATGTTATTATTAAGCTAAACAATTCGGCCTTGTCTATTAAGGCTCTTGTTCGCAGTGAATATAGTGGTGAGCAGTTATATCAAAGTATTCGAGATAAACAACATAGTGGCTTGGTGTTATTCAGCAGTGGCAGTACGGGCAAGCCTAAGGCCATGTTACATGATTTAAGTGTGTTATTGGACTCATATCAACACAAACGAGCAAAAAAAATTACCATTATGATCTTTTTATTATTTGATCATATCGGTGGCATTAATACCTTATTTAATTGCTTGTCAATGGGTGCTAAGGCAGTGCTTCCGGCACCAAGAACGGCCGATGCCATTGCCAAACTTATCGAGCAAGAGCAGGTAAATATTTTGCCGGCATCGCCTACATTTTTAAATTCTTTGCTACTTTCTGATGTACTGAGTCGCTATGATCTATCCAGTTTGAGAATGATCACCTATGGTACAGAAACCATGCCGGAGAGTTTATTGCAACGTGTGAAAGCGGCTTTCCCTAGAGTGAAATTATTACAAACCTTTGGTACCAGTGAAACGGGTATTGCCCAAGTAACAAGCCGTTCTTCCAGCAGTTTGGATATTAAAATTGATGATCCCAATACAGACTATAAAATTATTGATGGCGAGCTTTGGCTAAAAAGCCAGACACAAATAGTTGGCTATTTGAATGCTTCTATGGGGCGTTTTTCCAATGATGGTTGGTTTTGTACAGGCGATCTAGTTGAACAAAGTGATGATGGTTATTTAAAGATTATTGGTCGTGCTAAAGAAGTGATTAATGTCGGTGGTGAAAAAGTGTTGCCAATAGAAGTTGAATCTTTTTTGTTGACTATCAAAGGGGTTGATGATTGTGTGGTGTACGCCAAAACTAATGCCATAACGGGGCAGGCTGTAGCTGTTGATATTGTTAGTGATAAGTCAGTGGATAAAAAATTATTAAAACAACGCATTAGAAAACAATGTTTTACACACTTATCGCGGTTTAAAATTCCTACTAAAATTCATTTTGTAGAGCGCTTATGTGTTGGCAAGCGGTTTAAAAAAATGCGGCTTCACTCGTGACTGATCCTAAAAAAATACTGGTGGTTGGTGCCGGTTTTGCCGGTGCTGTTATGGCCAGAGAATTAGCAGAGCAGGGCTTTTGGGTGGATGTTATTGAGAGTCGTGAGCACATTGCTGGTAATTGCTATGATCCGATTGATGAGCGTTATAATCTCAGAGTTCATCACTATGGGCCACACATCTTTCATACGAATAGTGAGGCGATTTATACCTATTTATCACGTTTTACGCAGTGGTTACCGTATCAACACAAAGTAGAGGCCTTGGTTGAGGGGATTGGCTATGTGCCTTTTCCTATTAATCGAATTACTTTGAATCGTCTGTATGATAAGAAGTTAAAAAACCGTACAGATGTTGAGGCTTTTTTAGATAGGCTGAAAGAGCATCATAAAAAACCAGATAATGCTCGCCATATGGCAGAAAATATTTATGGTAAAGAATTGGTCGAGCTGTTCTTTTCTCGTTATACCAAAAAAATGTGGGCTTTGGAGTTAGAAGAATTACCTTGCTCGGTGTTTGCTCGTCTGGCTGTGCGTTATGATGATCAATCGGGCTATTTTGATGATACCTATCAGGCCATGCCAGCTCAAGGTTATGTGACTCTGTTTGAGCGTTTATTTGATCACCCGCAGATTACAGTCCATTTATCTGAGCACTTTGATCGAGCTATGGAAAATGACTATGATCATGTCTTTAATAGCATGGCGATTGATGACTATTATCAGAATGAATTTGGTGCTTTGGCCTATCGTTCAATCAAGTATCAAATACACTCACAGAGCAATCATAAGCAACCTGTCCCTACGGTTAATCTAACGGATACACAGCCGATTACCCGTTTCACTGATTGGAGTCTCTATCCTGCTCAGCAGAAAAAAACAGCATTGGACACTTTGGTCACTAAAGAAATCCCCTGTTCTTATACGGACAATAATAATGAGCGCTACTATCCAGTAAAAACAGTAGATGGTGAGCCACAAAGACGCTATAAGCAATATAAAGACTTGGCAAAAATGAATAAGAAATGTACCTTTATTGGTCGTTGCGGGCAATATCGTTATCTGGATATGCATCAGGTGGTTGCCAATAGTTTGTTGCTTGCGCATAATTTTATCCAGCTTAAATAAGGACTTATTTTGGACGCAGTAAAAGTCAGTGTTATTGTACCGGTTTATAATTTACAGCATTATGTCAGTGAATGTATTGAGGGCTTAGTTGAGCAGCAAACAGATTTTAACTTTGAAATCATTGCCATTGATGATGCCTCAAGTGATAACTCCTTTACTGTATTGCAAGAATTAGCAAAAAAATATCCCTCAATTCTAAAGGTTTTTAGCAATAGTCAAAATATGGGCTTGGCTAAAACAATGAAACGTTTATTAAGCCTCACTAAGGGACAGTACATTGCCTATATTGATGGTGATGATATTGCTCTGCCAAATAAGTTGCAACGACAGGCTGATTATCTAGATACTCATACAGGGTGTTGTATTGTGTATCATGAGTCGGATGTCTTTGATAGTGAGACCAATGAAACGCTTTGGACTTACACTCAAGATTATTACAACCGCTCTTATATCCCTCAACAAGCGACCATTGAGCATGTGATCCGTTATGGTTGTTTTATGCAAGCAGGTACGGTTATGATACGTCGCCATAATCATTTGCTTGAGGCCGTGGATGAAGACAATCAAATTTTATTGGATCATCCTTGGCATGTGCTTAATTTGTTATATGGGCAGGGAAGCATTGATTTTATTGATCACACATTGGGGCGCTACCGAATCCATCAAGACAGTTTTGGTGCTCAAACCTTGCGTTCATTTTCAAGGCGAGAACAAGTGCTCAACGATCAATTGCATGTCTGTGATCTCGCTGAAAAATTTAACCTTGATGATGATATTATACAGGCGGGACGATACCATTATATCTATGCCACGGCTTTATTTTTCTTAAAAGCTAAAGAAGATGCCTTGTTTAGTCGATATATAGTTAGATCCACGGATCAAAAATGGTTTTTTGATGCCAAACATCGAGCCATATTTATGGCTAGGGAAGAACCAGAGCGTTTAAGAGCTGAATATTTTTAAATCATACAGAGCGATATTATTGAATGAGGTTATTTTATTAAAGCATTATTATTAGCTGCAGGCTTAGGGACGAGACTTCGCCCTTTAACTGATAGCATCCCTAAATGTTTGGTTCCTATTGGAGGAAAACCTCTGCTTGCTTATTGGTTAGAGTCATTGGTGGCATTAGGTGTGCAGGATATTTTAATTAATACTCATTATCTTGCTGAACAAGTGACTGCTTTTGTTAATGCTTCAGAGTTTAGGGATCGAGTAAGCTTAGTCTATGAAGATGACTTATTGCACACAGGAGGTACCTTATTAAAAAATAAGGCTTTTTTTGATAAGGCACCTTTTTTTGTTATTCATGCGGATAATTTTTCTTGTTGTAATTATAAAGACTTTATTGATGCTCATACAAAAAGACCTAAGAAAACAATTGCCACTATGATGACCTTTGATACACAAAACCCTCAAGAATGTGGCGTTATTAAAAAAAATAATCAAGGTGTTATGATTGAGTTTTTTGAGAAAGTAAAGCATCCGCCGAGTCATATTGCTAATGGTGCGGTGTATTTATTTGAGCATGAAATATTTGCTTTATTAGAAGCAGAAAAAAAACCAGTGATTGACATTAGTAATGACATTATTCCCAAATTATTAGGCAAAATAAATACCTTTCATAATACACAATGCCATATTGATATAGGGACAATAACCAATTATCAATTAGCCTGTGACTATGCTCGCAGGATGTAATTCATAGACCAACTGAATTTTTACTTATGCCTTTAAATATAAAACAATTTGTTAATAATTATACCCTCGCATTAAAACAGTTATTAGATAAAATTGATCCCAATGTTATTGAATCCATTTTAATTCTATTAGAAGAAACCCGCGTGGCAGGTGGTCGTGTTTATGTGATAGGCAATGGTGGTAGTGCGGCGACCGCTTCACATATGGTCAATGATTTAGGTGCGGGCTTAAGACGAAGAAATATTGTTAATTTTGATATTGTGAGTCTTGCAGATAACACCCCAGTATGCTCCGCGATTTCTAATGATGTCGGTTATGATAATATTTTTTATCTGCAGTTAAAAGGTTTGCTAAAAGCTAAGGATCTTCTCATTGCAATTTCATGCAGTGGTGATTCGGCCAACATTGTTAAAGCGGTAGAATATGCACATACCATCAGAGCAAAAGTGATTGGTTGTACTGGTTTTAGTGGGGGCTTCTTAAAGAAGAATTGTGATATTAATTATCATGTTGATGCCCCCAAGGGAGAGTATGGCTTGGTTGAAGACATGCATATGATCCTTGATCACATTTTTTATTCTTATTATATACAAACGAGAACTTAAGTTATGGGAAAAGCAATTGTTACCGGCGGAGCAGGCTTTATTGGTAGCCATGTGACTGAAAAATTATTGGCTTTGGGTCATGAGGTGGTTGTTTTAGATAATTTTTCTACAGGTAGAGCTGAAAATTTGCAACACTTAATTGGTAATAAATGCTTAAGTATACATGAAGTTGATATTGCAAATTTTGATAGCATTGATAGCTTATTTGAAAATGTCGATTGGGTTTTCCATTTTGCAGCACTTGCTGATATTGTACCTTCTATTCAAAATCCATTTGCATACCATCATTCTAATGTGGACGGTACAATCAGTGTTCTTGAAGCTTCTCGAAAGCATCACATTAAACGCTTTATATATGCAGGCTCTTCATCCTGTTATGGTATTCCAGACTTATATCCAACCCCAGAAAGTGCAGAAATAAGACCTCAATATCCTTATGCATTAACAAAAAATATAGCAGAACAGTATGTTATGCATTGGGGACAGGTTTATGGCTTGCCTGTTATGTCATTAAGGATGTTTAATGTTTATGGGACACGCTCAAGAACTTCAGGGACTTATGGTGCTGTTTTTGGTGTTTTTTTGGCGCAAAAAATTGCGGGCAAAGCGTATACTATTGTGGGTGATGGTAAGCAAACCAGAGACTTTACCTATGTGAGCGATATTGCCGATGCTTTTATTAAGGCGGCTCAATCCACATTAAGTCAGCAAATAATTAACATAGGCAGTGGTGGGACTTATAGTATTAATGAGCTGGTTGACCTGTTAGGGGGGGAAGTGACCCATATTCCCAAACGGCCAGGAGAGCCTGATTGTACTTTTGCTGATATGACTAAAGCAAGAGAACTTTTACAATGGCAACCTAAAATAAGTCTTAAAGAGGGTGTTACTATTATGCTTGAAAACATTGATTATTGGAAAGAAGCACCCGTTTGGGATGAAAAATCAATTGATAATGCAACCAAAGATTGGTTTCGTTACTTAGGTGATAGCTAGGTGATAGCTAGGGTGATTAGCTCGATGATTCAAGATAAAAAATTAAGCAAGTTAATGGCACAATTGGCGACTGGAATTAATGAACTCGGCATCTAAAATCGTTAGAAATTGCGATGAGATAAAGAAATTATCTCAAACAATAAAAAATGAACAAGTTGTTTTATGTCATGGGCATTTCAATATTATTCACCCAGGACATATGCGTTTTATTCAATATGCTAAATCCTTAGGGACTTACTTGTGTGTTGCCGTGCATAGTGATGATTATTTAACAAAAGACAATCAATGGCAACCATTTTCTGAATATGAAAGAGCCAATGGCATTGCTTCGTTATTGGATGTCAATGGCGTCGTTATACTGGATGACATTAACCTAAATACGCTTATTGAACTATTAGAGCCTAATGCTTTTGTCATGGGACATGAGTTTGAAAATAAACAATCCGATGAGCTAAAAGGCTGGATAACAACAGCGGAAACTATTGGGGCAAAAATTGTATTTCATTCAGGTAGTGTTAATTATTCAACTAGCAGTCTTTTATATGAACAATATGATTATGTCTGTAATCAAAACACTGAAGAATATAAACATGCGTGTAAAAGACAGGGTGTTCTAACAGAACAATTAGCACAAAAATGTCATCTTTTTGAAAACAGTAAAATTTTGGTTATAGGAGATACTATTGTCGATCAATTTATTGCCTGTGATCCTTTGGGGATGAGTTCAGAAGCACCGGTTTTAGCGTTAAAAGAACTTGAAAGTAAGGAATTTATTGGGGGGGCAGCTATTGTTGCTTGCCATATAAAATCATTAGGTGCGCAGAGCTATTTTATCTCAGTTACCGGTCAGGATGAGCCTGCTGAATTTATAAAAAAGCAATTAACACAACGAGATATTGATTATTTTTTATTTGCCGATAATGAACGACCGACTACGTTCAAAATCCGATATATGGTTGAAAGTCAAAAAATGTTACGGGTCAGTCGATTGGAAGATCGAGATATTTCTCGAATAATTGAAGAATCCATATTGAATAAGCTAGAAGAAATCATACCGGATATGGATGGTATCATTGTTAGTGATTTTGTTTATGGGGTCATTACTCCCCGCATTTTAAATAAGATCGGTCGACTAGCAAAGCGATATCATGTTAAATTGTTTGGTGATTTACAATGCAGTAGCCAAACGGGAAATATTTTAAAATTTCAGGGCTTTAGTCTTTTAACCCCAACTGAAAGAGAAGCTCGTATTGCTCTAGGGGATAAAGATAATGGGCTTGAAAAATTGGCCATTGATCTGCTTAAGAAAACGTGCTCAGAGAATCTTTTAATCACCTTGGGCTCAGAAGGTTTTATCGCTTATCATTTAAGTGATAATGATAGAATACAATCGGAGCATTTTCCGGCACTTGCCTCCAACCCAATTGATGTGGCAGGTGCGGGTGATGCGCTTTTATCAGTGATCAGCTTGGCCTTATCAGCGGGATTAACATTTATGGAATCTGCTGCTATTTCAGGCTGTGCGGCTTCTATTGCGGTTAATAGAATGGGTAATATTCCAATTAAATTAAATGAACTTGAGCAATTTATTAAACGTATTAATTAATAGGCTAATATAAGTAGGTACTTAAGCACTTTTGAGACAGGATAACTCTGTATTTACTACGCAAGACGCCGTAAATCCATCCATGGAGGCTTTATTGCCACATCCATGTGGCAAAAACTTCCTCCGTAAACACGGAGTTATCCTTAAGTACCTACGCATGAATAGGCTAAATAAAAGAGATTAAATAAAAGTGATGCATAATGGCTGATAATTATCAAATTGATGGACAAAAATTATATTTTCATCCGCAACGAGTCGCACAATTCTTGGATGCGGGTGATGATCTTGATGACTTACTTAAAATATATCCCATTTACATGGAAGTATCGCCCGTGGGTGCTTGTAATCATCGCTGTAAATTTTGTGCAGTTGATTATATTGGTTATAAAACAGCGAATAAACTGGATACAGATCGCCTTTGTCTTATTATTTCAGAATTGGCTGAAAAGGGAGTGAAAAGTATTATGTTTGCAGGTGAAGGCGAGCCATTATTACATAAAGATATCGCTGCTATTGCCAAGCATACAAAACTTTCTGGAATTGATGTGTCCTTTACCACAAATGCAGTAGCAATGACGGAAAAATTTATTCAGACTGCCATTCCTTATACCTCTTGGATCAAAGCATCCGTTAATGCCGGAACAGAGGCAACATACGCGAGTGTCCATGCTACACAAGTCAGAGATTTTTCTAAGGTGATTGAAAATTTAACACAGGCAGTTAAATTTCGTAATGACAATAACTTAGATTGTGCTATTGGCTTACAATCAATCTTATTACCCGACAATAAAGATGAAATGATTACGTTAGCAAAAATTGCTAGAGATGTAATTGGTGCTGATTATCTAGTTATTAAACCCTATTCTCAGGAACCCGCTAGTATAACAACTGAATATCAGTCGATTTCTTATAAAGATGATTTTAGTGAACAATTAGACAAAGAATTAAAAAAATTGAATACCGATTCTTTTAAAATAAATTATCGCTCAGAAACCATGCGTTTATATCATGAAAAACAAAATGACCGCTATACAACGTGTTATTCCACACCGGTGTTTATGGCATATATTA
>Ga0256831_1002225_pt1 | contig 10203 bp, 6 predicted proteins | sample 132544metaG_FD_189087 | JGI IMG/M metagenome (GOLD analysis project Ga0256831, IMG submission 189087) | Hydrothermal vent microbial communities from Lau Basin, Pacific Ocean - 132-544 | ecosystem: Environmental > Aquatic > Marine > Hydrothermal vents | place: Pacific Ocean: Lau Basin | collected...
CAAAAACTGCATTAATTTTTGCCTTAGTAAGGTTCACAATTAAGGCCTTAGTAAGCCTGTCCTGGAACTACACTTGGTTGTAATCTTGGAATCTTATTGAGACCAAAAAGTTTATAAGGGTTTATTAACTATTTAATCATGGGTGATATTAGTGTACTCTCTAACAATGTTTGGTGATAAATACTTGTGGGGTGGTGCTTTATGGGAAAAGAGAATCCTTTGATTACACTACTTAAGATTATTAGTGTTCCAATTGTACCATTTGTAATGCTATGGGTAAAACTCTACAGTTTCATTGCATACTTACTGACAACCTTGGCTCACATGCTGACTCTTGGGAAGTTCCCTGTGACAAGGAACCCATTGCTTGTACTGTTGTCTTTGCCAGTTATCCAGATAATGATAATCCCTGGGACAATACTCTTGTTGATTTATGGTGTTCCCAAGGAAGAGGCTGTTCCCAGACAGGTTGAAAAAACATTCAGTAAGTATGAGCAACAGCAATCACAGTCTGAACAATTTAATTACATAATACTTCAGTGATTATTAAATCTGCCTAAACTTATTCTATTTTATATTCTTATGGTGTGAGTTTATGATTAAAAGGGAAAATAATGATGGGTGGGGATTGTCTAAAAACCAGAAAATTGTTGTTGCAAGTATTATAATCATAATCATTATCCTGGTACCACTTGGGGTCATGTTAAACCATGAGCAATCTGCACAAACTGGAACTATCAGTATCAAACACACCATCCCAGTTAAACCATCAAAAAATAGTTCCACCAATCACTCAACAAGCACAACCACATCAATACCAACACAAACCTCAGGGCCTGAAAGCAAAAACAGTACTATTAATAAAACACTAAAAGAGAAAGATGAGCTTGAAAAAAACCTCATAACCAAACCATATGAAAAATACTTACCACCAGTCAAACCATTCAATTATAATGGTCATAAAGTCTGGGCTGTAATGTACTTTGATGCCAAATCTCAACCATGCATTGAAATGGAAGGCACTCTTTACCAGGTTCTTGGCCAAAACTCCACATGGGTGAGACAGGTTAATGGTGATTATGATAATCAAGTCAGGCTTGACTACATAACTAAAATCCTTTATGGTAGGTACTACTCTTATTATGTTGTTCCAATAACAGCAATTTTTATTGATGACAAACTTGCTGTAGTACTGACTGGTAGTTGGTCTCCAAAAACAGTTCAAAAGGTCATTGACTTTTATTTGAATAATGCTTTTGTTGGTTATGGTAGGTTTGCATTTATTGACATTACTGAAGCTCAACAAAATCATGGTACTGTAACTGCAAAAATAATCAACAGTAATCTAAAGTACAATGCATTAATTGATTTATTCCTCCAAAAGGGTAAGTATGAGTACAATAGGATTCACATTCTTGCAGAGGATTCAACATCCTGATATTCTTTTCTTCTCACTGTTTTCTCTGAATGCTTTGTAAGAATGGAGTCAATGCTTGTAAAAAGTTAGTTAATATGACTAAACAATCTATTGAAATTTATCCTAAAATTGATTAACCACATTAATTTAATGGGACAATAAAATGAGGAAGTTATTGCTGATAATGTTGATAGTTATTATTGCTGGATTATCATTGAACAGTGTTAGTGCTCTAACTGTCAGTATGAAGAAAGTGTCCACAGTAACAATAAATAATCAGAAGTATGATTTATACACTTCTGATGATGTTAGTGTAGGTATTAAAGAAACTGTTAATGCAAAAACTTGTAGTGGTTACTTTACTGGTGAACTCTATGATGTTGATGTTAGGGGTGCTAAAGCACTATTCAAAGTCAAGATTGGGAACTATCCAGAGACAACAATTGAATTAAGAAGTGAACAGTTTGCTGTACTGTATCCCAAGTATGGTGATTTGGCATACATGATTTTCAATTATCCTAATGTTAAGAAAGCAATGCAGTTTTTTGTCCAGAATGATGGTGTGATAATAATTTATTCAAAAACAGTTTTCATTGGAGTGCACAATAATGGTGCTATTGACTTCAAACTAATGTGCCTGGTTAAGGAATCTGGAAATGGTGGCAGTAATAATGGTGGAAATGGTAATGGTGGCTCAGGTACTCAAACAAATAGTGGGGATGTTAGTGAGTTAAAGAAAGCATGGTTGCAGTGGATGAATGAACTATCACCAGGGTATGATAAAGTGTTTGACCAGAAGAGCATGTTGTATTCTGAACCATACATTCTTGTCTACAAGGCCAATGAAGTATACTCATCATTCAGGCTTTCCAATAATGTTTACAAAGAGCTTGTTAAGACAAGCCTTGATGCTACAGTTTATATTTACTCTAACTCCAAGACTGGATTCACACCTGAAAAAGTGGATGTAGTATTCATGGGTGTTGTGCTACCTCAGAAGTATTATCAGTGCTCTTGTAAAACTGTTAAACCATACACAGAGGCTTATTCTTCAAGTACAGTCTCTGCTCTTGATACTCTTAGTGTGACTGTTCACATCCCATATGAGGATATGAAAAAGCTTGTTGAACAGAGGCCAGATTTGAGAAAGTCCTATAATGATTATCAGAAATTATTTGCATTAATCAAGTCAGCATACTTGAAGGGTGATGATGCCCAGAAGAATGCTATTGCTGAATTTTACAGGTCAATTGTAAACCCATCATTCTATGTCTTGTACACTTTGAAGTACCCATACATGTTTGTTGTAATCCACACATCAATTAACAATCAGAAGGTCAATTTAATTGTACCAGTATACATTAGGAGTAACTCAATATACTACTGGATGATGAGTACTTGATTCAATCATTTATTCTTTTTAACTTTTATTTGACTGAATGTACTAATTTCCTAAAAGCATGTTGTGTGAGTAATGTAATGGTGTTGAGAGTGACTGGTAGTGTGTTTAATAAAATGGTCATTAACTGGTTGAAGGGTTTCATTAATTTTAGCAATAACTTAAACAAAAATCACAAAGGGTTCTCACTATTTGATGTGTATAATGGGTTGTGTTTTAAACATGTATTTCCAATATTCTTGTTCAGGAGTATTACTAATACAAAAAAGTATTGTGGTATTGACACAGTGAATTACCTTTTTGTCAGGTTCTCAAAGAATTACTGTATTCCAATATTTAATATCACAACCAACATACACAGTAATGAGGATGGTTTTTCAAAGATTAAGCTATGTGGAGGTAATGGATATAATACCATGCTTAAAAAGAGATTTGTTGCCAGGCTCAAAAAGTATTATTCAAGTGGACTGAACAGTGAAATTAAGAAAGTGTTGTTTAAAAAGAGTAATGATGAGTGTATTTACATTGGTATGTTATTTGCAATGTCATTTATTCATGATGAAGATTTTATTAATAGAACATTTGGAACAAACTTTAAGACTGGAGATTTTATTAAGTTTAATCACTCACTCTTACACATGTTGAGCAGGTTTGTTGACATGGAGAAGCTTAAGAATCTATCCCCTGAGCTTCAGGATGTACTTATCAATAATTTCACACCATACAGTGTATTTCTTTTATTAAGTAGTGGTGATACAGTATTCTTGGGTGATGAGTTCATACCTGTTGTGTATGTTCCATTATATGTTAATGGTGAGTTTATTATTATGAGAACATATTTAACTAAAAATCATGTTGATAAGTTAATCAAGATGGCAAGCTCTAAAACACTCATGCAGGCTTTTGATTTTATTGGTAGTGAGTTTATTAAGTTTGTGAATGGTGATTCAAAGTTTATGTTCTTACTAACTGATGGGAAATCTGAAGTCATCAAACAGCTTATTTCTACATATGTTAAGATTGACTTGGGTTCTTTTATAGTGAAGTTTTCTCTGACACCAACTGATAAGGTTGTTATGCAAGTGTATAGGAAAGTTTTTGGTGCTTCTTCCCTAAAGTATAAGGATATTTTTGGAAATCATCAACCCTTATTACAATTGGTTTATGTTAAAGAGCTGGGCAAGTTGAGAGATGGTGCTGGGTTTGAAAGGATGAAGACTCTTAGTTATAATGGTAATGGATGTGTTTGTTTTGATGAGTCAAACATCTATATTTATAATCCTCCAAAGTATGCTGTACTGCTTGATAAAGACTTGTCAAAGTATGTTAGAGTGATTCCATTTAATAGTGTGGAATCTCTGATTGTTGATACTGTTAACCTGGGAAAAATTACAATAAATTATATTGATGGTAATTCTGAGGTTATCAAGCAGAATTCATACTTTATTGGTAATTATAATGAATTTTTCAAGAGGGAAAACTTTTTTCAAAGTTAAGTGATTTGTTTTTTATATCCTCATGGGAGTGTTGAGTGTCAACAAATAATGAATTAAAACTATCATATTCTCAGAGGAAGAAGATTAAACAGTTGGGTGCAGAGTTTAACATTGAAAAATACCCCCTCCTCTCACTCAAGGCAAAAGAATTAGTATACAAAGAAAACTGGAAGAGAAAATTGTTTGGGATGATTGCTGGTATTTCAATTATTATTGTTAACAGGTTTTCTCTTGCCAAAAAGATTAGGGATATTATTTATGATGATATTCATAATGCTCTTGTGAACACTTATGCTGAGTGGCCTGCTGAAGTTTATGCTTCAATACTTGCAGTTTTGGTTACACTTGTTTTCATAACAATGCCAATAGTTTTCTTTGCACCATTCTTATACATGGTTTTTCCCCTACTTGCAGTGGGGTTTGGTGTTTACTTGATGCAGTATGCTAAAATCAAGTCATCAGGAATGAGTTCTGAATTATTTGATATTATCAGCCTATGGTATGTTGTGTCATCATCTGGAATGCCAATTAAGGAGCAGATTAAAACAATTTATGATATTCTGAGAACTTATAAACAGATTAACTTGAAGTATGGTAAATTGTTCCCAGAGTACAAGATGTACAATATGTTCTTTGAAATGTATTATGATATGGAAAAAAGGAATTATAATGAGGTCACTGCTTTTGCTAACCAGTTACCAAAAATACAGGATAAGAGGATGAAGTTCATTATGAGCAGGCTTCACAGGGCTGTGAGGGATGGTTTTGAATTGAGTATTATTCTTGCTGATGAGTTCAGGAAGGCTGTTGAGGATGAGGTCAAGAGAATTGAAGCAATGGGTTCAATTATGGAGTTATTAACAGAACTGTATTCATTAATACTCATGTTCTATATTGGATTCATGGTCATTATTGACTTCACAATGGCTTCAATTGGTGGAATATATGCATTAAAAATGAAGCTTGAACCATTAATAATGCAAATCCCATTATTAACAATAGTATCAACAGCCTTTTTGGGAGTAATAATAAATTACTTGAAAGGTAATAACAGGTTGAAGAAGGAAATACCATATCCATCATGGTACAAGATTCTTGCTATTGGTGATTTGATACTCTACATTATAATGTACTTACTGATTGGAAGGTACAGTGCATTTGGATTTATAATAACACACTTGCTCCCTGCATTAATAATACTGTACCCCATGTTCAAAATATTGAATATAAGAAAGAATATTTCAAGCCTTGACAGGGAATTATCAATCAGATTTCAGCAAATCTCATCAGCCTTGAAAAATGGCTATATGCTTTCAGAAGCATTTGACTCCGCTGTCACTCACACAGACCCAAAGAAAATGGACTTTAATGATGTCATTTACACATACTTTGCATCATACCTGAGGATTGGTTATACAATGAGGGATTTACTTGAAAAGCTGATAATTAGGATTCCCTCAGAGCAGTTTAGGGGTGTTTTATCAATTATTGCACTCACAGAAGAGAGGGCTTCAAACCTTGCTGATTTCATTGAGAGGCTGAGTGATGCTATTGAAGAAAAAATGAAGACTATTGACCTTGTTAACAGTAAGACTCAAATGGTTGTTGTACAGGTCTTCATTGTTGCTATTGCTAATGTCCTGATGCTTGCATACATGTTATTGATGAGTGTTTCACCAATGCCCCTAATTATGAAATCACTTGAGGGATTTGGACTTGTTTATATGCCTGAGAACACAAATTATCCCCTTGTTGATATGATTGTTAACTTTTTTGCACCACTTGGAGAGACCAGTCAATCAAATTATGGCCCTTATGTTGACATTGCAGTTGGGGTGACACTCTACTTATCATTCATATCAGCAGTTGCAATAGCATTATTCTTTATGATGTATTATGACTTGACTTCTGTTGAAACAATAGGATTGTTCCTGTTAATGTTAATGCTTCAGAATATGTTCATTTATCACTTCATGGTCAGGTATGTTTTTGACTTTAATGCTTACCACCAGTATTTAGTGTCCCACAAGCTTATAGTTAATCAAACAATATAATGAGTAAATACTAAAGAAGTCTTCATTTAATATTTTTTGGTGAGATAATGAGTGATGATATTTTTAATGAAAATAACAGGAAAATCAACTGGGGGAGTGTACTGCTTGTAAGTGTTCTCATTATTGTGATAATTGGCATTGGTCTGTACTCAACAGGGCACTTGAATATCAGTTCAGGAAATAATGTGACATTAACAAACAACACTATTTCAAATAATCAAAATAATAATACTGGGGTGACTACTGAAGAATTAACTCAAAATGAAACACAAGAAATCAAAAACAGTGTTGTGAAAGTTCTTGTACCAAAGTACATTGTATACAAGACAAAAAGTGGTGATGTTCTTGGGGTTACTGGATTCATTGCAATAAAAACAACTTACTTCAAAGGAATGGATGACAGTGTTGTTATTGGTCTCAAGAATTATCCTGTGAGAAAAACAGTTATTAATAAGCAATTATACAGTAAAGATTATCATGGGTATGTGATTTACAAATTCACAATAACATTCAAAGACTCCACTGATAAGGAACTACAAAACCTTAAAATATTACAATTACTTGTAATATACAATAACATTCCATACACATTCAACCTTAATATGAACAAAAATGTAAAATGGTTAAAGAGCAATTTTGAGGTCACCATGAATTATAATCTCCCAACAGTGTCCAACACACCAGTCCAAGCATCAGTAACATTCAACATAATAACTAATTCACAATCAATTCTAAACAAGATAAAGACTGACATAATGAATAATTACCAATCATCATATATTCTGCTTGAAGGAGATGAAAAGTATTTTGTGAGGGCTTCAACCTACACTGAAAACCCCACTTCCATAACAATTCAATACATAAGCTCACCAGATGTAATGACTGGAGTTTATACAGCAACACTACACTATAAATTACTTGGCAATACTTATAATAAGAAAATCAAGAAAATACTTGTTGACAATCCAAACAGTTACCCTGACTTTATAAGTGTTGGATTGTTAAGAACTGATAATAAAATTAACATCAATAAAATAAATGGTAAGTACTGGGTACTGCTCCAAGTTAATGATACTACAAGCAGAGTATCATTACCACAAATAACAGCAGTATATTATGATTATAACTTGAACAAGATAGCTGATGTGGTAGAATCAAATGTTGAAATTAATTTTGGCACAAACATAATAACACTCCAAGTACCAGAAACCATGATTACTAAACCAGGCCAGTATTACATGATTCTAAAAATAACAGCACCAAACAGTAATAAGTATTCAATACTCTTCAGGATTGATACCACAGAAATAAACCTGAAAACAACAGAAAATAATAACATTGCAAACATAACTTATATGATATATCCACAGGAGGATTATTACAATCCAGAATACTTTATCACCCAGAACACATCAATAACAGGGAAAATACCAATTTTACTGTTCTATCTAAGTGATAAGAAGACAATTAATGTAAAGGTGACAACAGGCACAGGGACTCAGACAGTAACCCTTGAAAAACTCATTGATTACAGGCTCCAGTCAGGAGAGGTAGTACCATTGTATGGTGGGTTTTTCACTGTGATTAATGAAAAACCAGTATCAAACTATGTAATCACACTAACACTTCCAAATGGTGAAAAAGTTTGGGGTTCAGTGGACTTACTAAACATAATAATGTCAGGAAAAGAAATAAACAGTCTATTCAATAAAGAAATAATCAAAACCAATTCAGCCAGCATGTCAACACTACAAACTGAGGAATTAACTGCTTACAAGATAATTGCAGTTGCCAAAGGCATCACAACTGAATATGACATTTCAGAACTGCTCTCAAACCTGTTATCACACAGCATAATATTAACAAGTAAAGACATACAAGTCACAAATAATAAAGTGATAATACACATTGATGATGGTACATCTGGAAAACTGATGAGTAGTGATTTCATACTATACAAGTCACAAGTTATGACCATGCTTAGGAACATTCAGGTTATAGTCAGGCAAAATGAGAACCTTTATTACAGTATAATATTTCCATCAAATGCAGTCTATGAAAATAAGTCAATAATCTTAAACCTACCATTCATTAACAAAATCAACCATGTTTATTTGAATATAAATGGTAAAATACTCCCACTATCAAAGTTCTCAAATATGAAGCAAAATTCAGGGACATCAATAACTGATTATACTTACTACACTTACATTGACCCATCAATAGGACTTGACAGTGAAGATAAAATATATTCCCTATATAACACAGCATTCAGGGACAATCCAGTAAGCAGAGAGATACTGCTTGAGAAATTGAACACTGTTGGATTAGTATTGAGTTACACTCAATCAGAACAGGGTAGCAATTACAATGAGACAATGAATAATGAGACAATACATTATAATGAAACAGTGAACACTTCAGCATCAATAATTGCAGGAGAGGGAGAGAACAATGGGTCAGTCTCTTACATGCACATTTACATTGGTCTTGATTCAAAACCAAATGGTGATGTCTCATTCACAGTCAATAATCACAAAATACCTGCAACAATGACAGTACACAAGTACCTTGACTTTTACCTCATTGATGTTAAATTCAGGTATGATGATTTTGAAAGTGCAATGGCAGGAGTAACATTAAATGACATAATAACTGGAAAGCAATTGACAGAACTAAAACTGGGCAATCATATTTATATCAACATTTTCCCAGGTGATGTTCCAGTAAGAGGATTCCTCATAAGTAATAGGTTATTATTCATAAACAGTGAAGGATATAATGGTGTATTGTACTGTGGTAGTAATGAACTCAAGCCACTGTACTCTGCAAACAGTAATGGGTTCACTGGGTCAGTTTACCAATTACAGGGTAATTGTGATTTAAGGGTAAAGTCAGATTATTTTGGAGAGTTTAAAGTGCTCCCATAATTCCTTTTTTCATTAAGTTTATTTTATTCTATACTAAATGGGGGGGGAGTAATGAGTAGGAAAATACTATTACTATTATTTCTAACAGTGCTCATTATAAGTTCTAAAACTGTTCATGCTGAAATATTACCAATCTCATATTACAGTAATATTAATAGTAATAATCATGCTTACAGAAGTGATTTGTATGTAATAGTAAATGATAACTACTGTGCTGATGACCAATCAGTGTGGTCAATCAACACTACTGCTGAACTTGAAGCAACATGTTATCTAACAAAAAATGGGGTGTCACTCTGGAGAGTCCAGTTGTTCTACAACCCACCTGTGCCCAAAACAGTCAACAGTCTACAATTATCATACAATCATGGTTCAGTAAGTGACAGCTTAACATTCAACCCATTCCAATTTATAGTTTATGATAAAATAAAGCAAGTGAACTTAAATGATGGTAAGAGTGTTTTTATAATGGAACCATCATTTATCAGGAGCATTGTAATACCAGAGAATGGTACTTACTATCAATCAATAATGATGCAAGAAACAAACTTCAACACTTCAAAAACATACTACCTTAAACTGTTAGACCCAAACACTAACAAAGTGTTGAACACTTACAAAAGTACCTTCTACAATTTTTATAATTCAAGGATAATACTGTTTATCAGTAAGAACTCCACAAAAAGTGGTGTGTACAATCTCCAAATATATGACCAATCAAACAATCTTATTGGGGAATTCATCTCATACATGGGCAGTTATTACATGAACAGTAATTATGCAGGGGGAGTTTACATTTTTAAAAACCTCATAATAATAGATAATAATGTTTATTTGAAAATAAGAAATAATGATAAAGTTCCAATTACAGTGACAAGAGTCAGTTTAACAGTGCTAAACAGTGAAT